>OGFF01001668.1_pt1 | contig 22353 bp, 20 predicted proteins | sample 1570751 | NCBI WGS metagenome assembly OGFF01 (sample SAMEA2581951, study PRJEB24529) | metagenome | biome: Human gut stool | place: China | collected 2011 | reverse complement strand
GTACAGAATGAGCGGAATACTCAATGGGATCGAGAAATACAACCGCCGCAGCCGTGTGAAATTCGACAGGAAGGGGCGCGACAGGCAGTTCCTGGATTTCGACAGGCGGCTGAAATACGAGGACTTCCTCAGGGAGCACACGGCGCAGCCCGTAAAGCGGCTCTCCGCCACGGAGGAACAGATCGAGGAGGTGCTCCACGGGCTGGGGAAGAATACCCCCACGGAGATGAACTACAACTGCCACGCCTGCGGATTCGCCACCTGCCGCGAACTAGCGAAGGCTATCCTGGACGGGACGAGCACGCCCAGCTCCTGCGCGCAGTTCACACTGCATGAGGCTGAACGGCGGCGCGCCCAGATAGAGCAGACGAATTCCAGTATCAGCGACATCACCCGGCAGCTCGGCGAGGTCGTGGAGCGGCTCACTGCAAGCATTTCCAGCGTGTCTGAATCCACCGGCGGCATAACTCAGCTGAACAGCCAGAACGACCGCGCCGCGGCGGAGCTTTCCGGAGTGATCACGCAGCTCCAGTCCCTCACGGAAAACATCAACGCCTCCATGGAGGCGATAAACAGCAGCGTCACCGGATTCTCGAAAATGACCCGGAACATCAGCGACATCGCCCGGCAGATTAATATTCTCGCGATAAACGCCAGCATTGAAGCGGCGCGCGCCGGAGAATACGGCAAGGGCTTCGCAGTGGTCGCGGAGGAGGTCCGCAGCCTGGCGGAGCACTCACAGACGGCGGTCGCCGAGGCGGAGGCAAGCAACAAGCTGGTGTACAGCGATATCAGCGACGTAAACGGTATTGTCGCGACTATTACTGAACGCATGAACGATATCCTCGCGATGATGGCGAGCATGAAGCAGAACATCGCTGAAACCATGGAAAAGGGCGGCGATATCAGCAGCGAGATGGACGGAGTATCCGGCATAGCCTCCTCGGTTGACAGCCTTGTCAGCCGCGCGGAGGAAGTGCTGGCAAACGCGGAATAAGGGGGCAGCATGGCAAATCCTACCGACCTCAGGGTGATAAAGACCCGGCAGACGATACGCAACGCGCTCAGCTCCCTCATGTCCGAGATGGAGCTGTCGGACATCACGATAACCGCCCTCTGCTCCCGGGCGCAGATAAACCGCAAGACTTTCTACAGGCATTACCGCTCCATCTCCGATGTTATCACGGAATTCGAGAACGAGCTGCTGGCGGACTTTTCTGAGATCCTCAAGAAGAGCAAGACGAGCATGTTCGACATCGGGGCGGTGCTCGGGGAAATAAGCGCCCTCATCAGCGGCAACCGGGACTACTTCGTAAGCCTGCTGGCGCTCAATCCGGAGCTGTTCAGCGGCGGCAGGGTGAAGGCTATGCTCCGCCGCGCCATCGAGATCGCCCTCAGGGACATCGGCGCGATACAGGACGAGCGAACGCTCCACATGCTGTCGGAATACACCGTCAGCGGCGTGCTGTCGCTGTACTCCGCATGGTTCGACGAGGGCTGCGCCGGAAGCCTCGACGATGTGACGGAAACGGCGCGCAGACTCGCCACCAATGGACTCAACGGGTTCGTCCCCGGCGAGCGGCTGAAGGAGATACTCTGATATCCGCAACAAAAACAAAACTCCCCCGGAATCGCTCCGGGGGAGAATTTGTGTTACTGAAAAAAGTGGAAATTAAAGTTGCACCGAATTACTCAGCGGTGTAAGGAATGAGAGCGATCTGTCTTGCTCTCTTGACAGCTGTTGTAAGCTCTCTCTGGTGATAAGCGCAGCAGCCTGTTACTCTTCTGGGAAGGATCTTAGCGCGCTCAGTCATGTACTTTCTGAGCTTGGCAACGTCCTTGTAATCGATGAATTCGGAACGGTCAACGCAGAACTGGCAAACCTTTTTTCTGGGGCGCTTAACTGCGTGAGCCGGTCTATCAAACTTTTCAGCCATGGTGATACTGAACCTCCTTTGTTGTTCAAGTCAAACGAATTGCATTAGAATGGGTAGTCGTCCGTGGGCGCGGTGGCGAAATCCACTGTGGGACTCTGCTGTGCCGGGGCGGCGGGAGCCGGAGCCTGGGGAGCAGGTGCGGACGGTGCAGACGCGGCATAATCATTGTAGGAGCCGCCCTGCGATTTTTCGCCGGTGAAGGATATGCGATCGGCAACGATCTCATACCATGTCTGCTGATTGCCGTTCTTGTCGGTGTAGTTCCTTGTGGTCATCTCACCTTCGACCAGGATAAGCCTGCCCTTGGTGAAGTAACGGTGCACGAAATCCGCCTGCTGACGCCATGCGACAACATTGAAGAAATCGGACTTCTTCTCCTCGCCCTTCTGCTGGAACCGTCTGTCCACCGCAATGCGGAAGGAGCACACGTTCACGCCCTGGGGAGTGGTCCTTAACTCGGGGTCGGTCACAAGACGACCCATCATGATAACCTTGTTAAACACGAGAGCACCTCCAATTCAGCATACAGTCGTTATACCGGGATTACTGCTGGCCCTGTGCGAGCACAACGATGGAACGCAGAACGCCATCGGTGATGTTGATGATACGCTCAAGCTCCATGGGGAAATCGGGCTTGGACTCGAAGTTGTAGAGTACATAGTAGCCTTCGCCCTCGTAGTTGATCTCGTAAGCGAGCTTTCTCTTGCCCCACTCATCAGTGTTGGTGAGTGTGCCGTTTGCCTTGATGAGGTCAGCGAACTTCTCGGTCAGCGCCTTGATCTCGTCCTCGGTCTTCTTCAGAGAGAAAACGATTATTGCCTCATACTTCTCAGATAACTTTGCCATTTATATAGCACCTCCTTATGGATATATATCCCGTGCGGACTGCACGAGAAAGGGGTTAGGACTTTTACAGCCTTAACTACATCATTATATCAGAAACGAACGCCTTTGTCAAGGGCTTGTGCGCACTTTTTCATTTTTTGGCGGTTTTGTGCATACGTCGTCCGGACTTCAACTATATTAAATAGTATACTCTGGATCGGGTACACATTCTGTATTATCCGACCTTTGTTTCACGCTTTGTTGTAGGAATCATCAAAAACAGGCGCTGAAATTGTTTGTTTTGGTTAAAATGCACATAAAGGGGATTTGAAATTCTACACGCCGCTGCGCCGGTTTTTGGCGGTTTTATCGGCTTTTGCCGCGTTCGGCGCTTGAAATAAGAACAAAAATATGGTATAATTTATATACTATAGTGGAGTATAGGGCAAAGTGCGCCCTGAATCCACGAATACGTGCCGACGGGTATCCCGTGGGCAGGGGGATTGGAGGTTATCCGGTGAAAAAATTCTCGTATCAGGCCACCGACGTCAACGGCAAAACCGTCCGCGGACAGGAGATGGCAGAGGATTATCAGGATCTTCAGCAAAAGCTGAAGGAAAAAAATCTGTACGTCACAATATATCGTGATCTCGGCGCAAACGACGCTGTGGACGTAAAGTACAGGTTCAAGACTAAAGAGGTGTCGTTCATCAGCCGTCAGCTGGCTTCGATGACCTCGGCGGGTCTTTCTCTCGTAAGGGCGCTCTACATACTCCAGGAACAGCAGGAAAAGCCCAAGGCAAAGCGCGTTCTTCTGGATATCTACGAAGAGGTCCAGAAAGGTAAGTCGTTCTCTGAGGTGCTGGAGTCCAAGCCCGGCGTGTTCCCCGACCTTTTCGTCAGCATGGTCGCTGCCGGCGAGGCTTCAGGTACGCTGGACCAGATCCTCATCAGAGTTTCTGACCACTTTGCAAACGCCAACAAGACAAACAACAAGGTAAAGGGCGCGCTGGTTTATCCTGTTATCCTGCTGATACTCGCCCTGGCGGTAATCATACTCATGTTCACGGCGATCCTCCCGACGTTCGCAAACATGATGTCCCCGGACGACATGACGCCGCTTTCACGCGCAATGCTCTCCTTCTCGGATTCGCTGATCAACCACTGGTACATTTACCTTATCGTTATCGGCGTGATCATTCTCCTGTTCTGGGTCGGCAGAAAGACTCCCTCCGTCAAGCTCAAGATGGACGAACTCATTCTCCGTATGCCCAAGGTGGGAAAGCTTATTTCCACGATCTACACGGGCCGTTTCGCAAGAAACATGTCAAACCTCTATGCGGCTGGCTTACAGATGGTGGACTGCATCGAGAAATCCGTTTCGGTGCTCGGTAACTCCTATGTTAACAAGCGCTTTGAGGAAGTTGTTGATAACATCAAGCTCGGTGAGAGCATGTCCAAGGCGGTCGAAAAGACCGGCATCTTCGAGGGCATGTTCACCTCGATCATCTTTGTCGGCGAGGAATCCGGTACGCTGGATACGATCCTTTCCAAGGCGGCGGATTACTACGAAGAAGAGGGCGACACCGCAATAACCAAGCTCGTCGGCATGCTGGAGCCTGTCATGATCATCATCATGGGCGTGGCTATCGGTCTGGTCCTCGCGGCTATATTCCCGATGCTCTACGGCGGCATGACAAACGTCAGCTGATACGTTCCCCGGAACGAACAGGCAGAACCGTCAACTTAATCTTATTATGAGGTGAAAATATGCTTTCAATAGATATTACTGACAGACAAATAAAGCTGGTCAGGGGCTTACACAGCGGCAGCAAGATCAGGGTACAGGACGCGGATATGCGTGAGCTCACCCTCGGCATGGTTTCCAACGGATACATAACCGATGTGCCGATGGTTGCCGCTGAACTGAACGACATCATCAAGACCAAGGGCATCACGGAGAAGGACGCTATCGTGTCCATCACCTCCAGCTCCATCGTTTACAAGGAGATGATGCTCCCCAAGCCCAAGAGCATCAAGAACACCGCCGCTATCGAGGCGATGATCCAGACGAATATGGGCGTTTCCAATGAGTTCAATATCTCCTACACCATCGCCGGTGAAACCGAGGACGAGGAGAAGAACAAGCTCATCAAGATCATTGCGACTGCCTGCCCGCAGCGCCTGGTAGACGGCTATGTAAGGCTGTTCTCCCACATCGGTCTTTCCCTCAAGGCGGTAAACATCTCCAACAACTCCGTAACGCGCCTTATTGTCAATACCCCCAAGATGGCTGAGAGAATGCCCATGCTGCTTATCCAGATCGATAAGGGATTCCTTAACATGAACCTTTACGAGGATAACCAGATCGTATTCTCGCGTTACTTCAACATCGACCCCACTGACTACGACAATGCGCCTGACTACGTTGTCCGCGCGGTTTACGATAACCTGTTCAGAATGATACAGTTCATCAAGAGCCGCAAGGGTGCAAAGCCCCTCAAGGAGATCATGTTCTACGGCGATACCGGAAACTTCATTGAGCTTTCCAACGCCATCTCCTCGTTCAACGTGCCGGTACATGTGCTCGCTGCGCCGTCCACCGTCGTGACGATGACGGAGATCGACTTCACAAAGTACGCTAACGCCATCGGCGCTATCTACAGAAGAAACAAGGATCTCGAGCATATCAACCTCCTGGAGGCTACCTCCGCAAAGGAATCCAAGGGCATGAACGGATATCTCATCATGCTCGGCGGCGCATGCGTTGCGGCGGTCGTGCTCGTTGCTGCTATCAATATCGGACTTTCCGTGGTGGATAAGTCCATTCAGGGTCAGGTGAGGGATATCGACACGCAGATCCAGTCCCAGGCGCTTCAGCAGCAGCTCAGCGTTGTCAGCGAGCGCGAGGGAATGCTCTCCGGCTTCAACACCTATAACCAGAACGCAGGCTCCACCTCCACGCTGTTCAACTACATGCCGAAGTTCCAGAGCTACGTTATAGACAAGATCAAGGAGCCGATGGAGGCAGTCAAGTCCGAAAACGGAATCGATCTTGATATTCAGGCCATTTCAATAGAAGGCACGTCCGTTTCCGTGAAGTTCATGGGACAGTGCAAGGGCGATCCTACCTCAATGCCGGCAGCCTACGTCAACAAACTGACGAACGAGGTAAAGACAAAATATGGCGATCCCTACTTCCAGAATATCGTTTATACCGGTTTTGAGAAAACCAACTCCAACAATGCTTCCAGGTATCTGGAGCTTCAGACCGGCGAGTGCAAGTATGACACCATATTCACCTTCGAGATTTCCATGAACCTCAGACCCGGTTCAGATGAAGAACATGCAAATTCCATCAATCTCGACCTTGATGATAACGAGGGAGTAACAGAGGCTTCTGGCGAGGAGGTAACTGAATAATGAGACTCAGCAAACAGGAAAGAATGGCAGTGCTTGTCATTGCCGTCATCATAATTCTCGGACTTGGCATCTTCCTTTTCATCGTGCCCAGCTTTAAGAGCATAGGTACTTCCAATGCTTCGCTTACCTCTAAAAAGCAGGAGCTGGCGGACGCACAGGCTAAGGCTGCCACCGCAATGGATCTTGGCACGCAGGTAAATGAAGCGTACAAGCAGGGCGATAAGGTCGCAGATATGTTCTTCGAGGAAATGAAGGCATACGAGGCTGACGACCAGATCCGCGACTTCATTCAGTACTGCAAGGATCAGGGCGTGAAGTGCTCCGTTGACTCCATCACCATCGGCACTCCTACCGTCGGCGACCTCGGCGTCACCTTTAACGAGGAGAGCGAGGTAACATACGACCTCAAGACCGCTGCAAGGGGCGACTCCGCAGGCGACGAAGAAACCGACGAGCAGCGCAGGGAGGCTATCCTCAAGGAGGCGCTCGCAAACACCCAGACCGTCGGCGCTATTGACGTCACATTCGAAGTGACCACTCTTGAGCCCGAGGATCTCATCAAGTTCATTGACGTTATCAACAACTACGAGATCAACGGCGTGAGAAAGGCAATGCGCCTTTCCAGCGGCCTGGAGATCGAGTTTGACGATATCGAGGAAAAGTACAACAAGATAATCGACGACATGACCCTTGACCTCACCTTCGACGCAATCAAGGAAGTCGCTGACGAGAACGGCAAGAAGTTCCCCACCAAGCAGGAACTGAAGGAGAAGCTCGGACTTGTCACCACAACCACCAACGAGGACGGCGAAACCGTTACGGTTGCCAATAACAACAAGGACGACGATACCGTATTAGATGTCGGCGATGATGTTATCTACATCGCAGAAGTCACAATCACAATGTACAGCCTTGAGCGCATGCAGGATCCTACTGACAAGCTCGCTGCACAGAACGCCCTGCTCGGCTGAGCGGGGACGGCTCCCACTATGTAACTTATTCCCGGCTCCGTTCCGCACGGGGTGTGTCGGCGGAGTCCGGGCGGCCTTGCGTGAATGTATTGGAGGTAATCAACAATGAAACACGCATTGAGAAAATATCTGGCGCCCTGCGGCAGCGCCCTCTTCATGGTTGTGAGCACCATGGCGGCGCTCGTGGTTCTGGTCACGGCAATGTATATGTCGGTGGTTTCCTCCGGCAAGGTACAGTATGCTACGTTCAACCAGGAGCAGGCGTATATTTCATCTACTTCCATCGGCGATATTATTGCTTCGGCGATTCCTAAGAACAAGGCGCTGAATGCCAAGCTGAGTACGCTAAAGGTGGGCGATAAGTTCTCCACCGACGGCAACGGCTTCGCTGCATTCGGCGGAACCAACGAGGAATCCGATGTCGGTGCTTACACCGTTGACATCACCCGTCTGAACAACGAAACAGTAAACGGTGAAGAGGCGTTTGTCTACGACATGGCGGTCACCGTATCCAAGAACGGCGTTGTGGAAACAACTCACATGTTCCTGACATCTACGCCCGACAAGCCCCAGGAGATGGAGAGAATCAGCAGATTCTTCACCAACACCGGCTATCTGCCGAACGACGTGTGGATATCCTCCGTTACCACGGATTCCACCGTGCACTGCGACAACGAGTACACCATCTTCTCCAAGGATATCAACACCGATAAGTTCGGCGGCGGCGGCGACGTTATCTTCAACATGGACGTCACCTGCGCAGGCGCAGCGCTTATGGACGCCTCAGCCCAGTTCAACAATGTCACCAAGCCCCTTACCTGGGCTATCGGCAACAACCTGACCATCGGCAACAATACCACGCTGAACAAATGGGAGATGGGCGGCACCAGCTCTGAGCACGCAAAGCTCATTGTCGGCGGCGACCTTATCCTCAACAGCGATATGAAGACCCCGGCATACACCGATGTGTATGTCCTCGGCAACCTCTATATCAACCCGGTATGCTATCCTGATTTCCAGGGTGCGCTGTATGTCCACAAGGATATCATATTCACCGGAACAAACTGCTTGACTTCTATCAGCAATCTGTATATTGACGGCGCGGTCCGGGCGGTTTCCGGCGGTGCAGTCACCACCAACAAGCTCGTCAACAACGGCGTGTGGGGAGATTCCGAGGCCATTGAGGACGAACTAAACAGCAGGATTGGCGGCTCTGTATACCCCAACTGGCGCATCAATACCGCGGATTTCGACACTGTTGATATAATCTTCAACACTGACGACAACAATGCCAAGGGAAGCGCTAAATATATCCACTATATCGACGAGGACTGCACCATCGGCAAGGTCAAGGACCTGTACGCCGGTTCCGGTGCGTCTGTTAACCTGACCATCGTCATTGATACCGGCGACGATCCCCTCGGCGAGCGTCATCTCCAGGTTTCCGCAAACTGCGACGATATCGGCGTTGACGACACCTTCATGTGGTATCCCGAGGCCTCCCCGAGCGGCGGCAAGACCATAAGCGTTATCACTGTCGGTCAGGGTACCCTCGCTATCGATGTGCCCAACGGCGTCACATACCAGGCAAGCGACCAGGAATTCTTCGGTCACATCGCGTGGTTCGTGATGGCAGGCGGCAAGATGGGCAAGACTACTCACGGCGTGCCCTACTTTGACCGCGCTGGCTTCAATCTTGTTACCATGGCGGATACCATCAGCAATAACAATCTGATCCTCCAGACTCCGGACGGTACCTGCAACTACACCGAGGTCACCAAGAAGGACAGCGACGGCAAGGATTACACCTACTATACCTGCGATTCCCACGGCGGTTCCTATTCTGAGTCCGATGTGAAGGACTTCGAGGACGGCAAGGAGGAGACCCTCTGCATAGGCAGAATCCTCAGGGACGAGGTGGATTCCTACTTCAGCAAGCATACGGATCAGTACAACCAGATGGCGAAGTACTACGAGGAGTACTTCGGAGATACCTATACCAACAGCAACTACTCCCTCGACAGCTACTACCCGAACGTGAACATCTTCGTGGTTTCCGTCCTGGAGAACGCGGATATCCAGTTCGGCGTCAAGAAAGCAACGGACGAGAGCGTACAGAACAACGTATTCTTCGGATATGTCTATGCTCCGTATATGACCTTCGTTGCAGTCGGCAGCGGCGGCGGTCTGAAGAACGTCGGCGGTCTGGTCGTTTCTGATATGGCGGTAAACGGTGCGTATAAGTACATCTTCGCACAGCCCGACAGAACGATCCAGCAAATAGTCGGCGACGGATTCGACGCACTTCGTCCCAGCGGAAGCCGCACATGGCGTATCCATGGAACCTGATCGTGAAAGGGCGTGACATTATGCTTAAAAAATTAAAAAGCAGGCGCGGTTTTACGATCGTCGAGGTCATGGTCGCATTCGTTATCTTTGCGATCATGGCTGGCATGGTCACCATGATCCTCAACCAGGCGATCATGCAGAAGCGCCACAATAAAGAGGTGGACGCACAGCTCCAGCAGCAGGAGGCTAAGTACTACCTCAACACGCAGGACTACAAGTACAACACCGCCGATGGCAAGGTGCAGCTGAACTTTACCGGCGGAACCAAGGTTGACATCAACTATGAATACGGCGATCCCAACGGCGACGACGAGGACGTTGAGCTGCGGCTCAAGTACCTCATCGGTCAGTACGGACTGCTCACCAAGGGCAGCACCGGCGGAGGTGGCGATGACGACCCCGGCGGCAGCAGCGTTATGAGCCGTCTGGATTCCAGAATTTACGGCACCGCAAAGATCGACAGCGTAAACGTAAAGGTGCAGGACAAGGGCACAGCGGAGGGCGGATACCTCTATGTGTTCAGCGTTCTCGCTACCGCGCCGGATCTTATCGGCACCCAGTATGAATACCACGCGCAGGTGAAGATGATGTTCCCGAGCACGGTGGTGGACTATGGCTATGTCGGAGTCGGCGATCTCCTGGAGGCAAAGAACAAGGGCGCGACTAAGGATTACAAGATCACCCTGCCGACGCCTACCACAGTCTGCGTGGGCAGTAACATGCCCAGGGGCTGGTATGACTACAACAGCACCAAGAGACCGTCCTTCGTGGGCAACACGAGCTACGTCAAGTTCTGGGTAATCCTTCCGGAGGAAATCGACGCTGACAACCTGAACAACGTGTTCGGCACCAGCGGCACGAACCAGACCTCCAACAAGGTCGGCGACACCTATGAGTTCACTCCTTATCTTGAGGTTGTAAAGTCCGACGACGGCACAGAGATGACCACGACACACGTCAATATCTTCGGCGCATTCCCCCTCTCGGAAACCCCGGATCCCGGCACGACTGAATGAGGAGGAATTCAATGAAAGCGATACTCAGGCGCCTTAAAAAGCGCAATTCCGGTGGATTCACCCTCGTCGAGGTCATCGTTTCCTGCGCTCTGCTGGCTGTCCTGCTGGGTGGTATGATGCTGTTCATCTACCCGGTCATCAGGACTTTCGATGACACCGAAAAGGTGTACACCGCGGACAATGTGGCGAACTGCATTGACGAATATATCACCAAGAAGATATACAACGCAAGGCGGATAGCCATCTTCTCCAACGCAAACTACGACCAGCTGACAAATGTCGAGGAATACAAGAACAAGATCGCGGAGATGAACTCGTTCTGCGCATCGGTCAACAAGAACGACCCGAACAAGACTTATGTGCTGCGGTGCATAAGTCTGAGATACGACGCTGCCGATGGGAAGTACTACCTCTACCAGGAGGAGCCGAACATGACGGGCAACGGCGTGCTCAAGCAGGATAAGGCTCGTGCGGTATTCCAGAAGTGCCTTTACAACGACCTGTTCTTCACGTTCTCCTTCAGCAAGCCGATAAACGGCGACTACCCCACCGTGGAAGGCTCCAAGCCGCTCCGCGACGACGCACTCAGCATCAACATCAGGGCGTTCTCCGATTCCGATTACTCCAACCTGGTGTATTCCGGCAGCGGAATAACCGAGCTGCGTCAGATAAAGACAATGCTCCGCCTCGGTCAGAAGGCTTCGGATTTCAACCTCACCGTGTATCCCTCGGTTCCGCTGGAATTCGGATCGATGGTTGACGGCGAGAGGGATTACTTCATATTCTACATCGAACGTCAGCTCTACGCTAAAGCTCCCTGATAAATAAAAACTCACCGCCGGTCAGCCGGCGGTGAGGAATGTGTTTAAAGGTCAGATGGCCATCAGACCGATGTACCAGCTGATTATCTGGCTGCCGAACAGGAACGCTGCCGCGATCCCCACGGAGAGGAACGGTCCGAACACCATGCGGCGTGAATATTTCACGCGGGTGATCTGGTCCTCCCGGATAGTTATGCGGAACGCTCCCTCGCGCTCGGTGGTTATCTGCTCGCGGATACTTTTGCTGAGCGCGGATTTGTCCGGAACTCCCTTCCACGCTTTCTCGTCCAGGAACTCCCACTCGATGTCGGGCTTTCCTCCGGTTATCGTGCCGACGATCACGTCGTCATGCCCGGCGAGGACGTAGCCTACGTCACGGTCAAGCTGGTCCTGGTACCAGTCCAGGGCGATCTGGCGTATCTTCCCGGTCAGCTCCAGTTCCGCCTTGTGATCGCGTATCTTCCTGGTGATGCCGTAGATTGCTCCCAGGACGATACCAATGAACAGCGCAGGGAATACGCGGTATCCAAGCAGCAGGGAAGCTCCTGCCATCAGCTGGAGATCGCCGCCGCCCATGCCGCCTATCAGCACGAGGATTATGAACATCACAACGACAACTCCGAAGGAGATAAGGCGCTCATACCACGGTGCGAGCATGGAGTTCCCCCAGGGGATAAAGAACGACGCGATTCCCAGGACCGCAACAGTGATGCTGCACCAGTAGGGGATCTCGAAGTGGTCGATGTCGATTCCGCTGAGCACTATCAGCACGGCGAACAGGACGCACGCCACGGCGAACTCCCAGGAGAAGCCGTATACGAGGAACGCGCCCAGGTAGGAAACCGCGCACAGCGCCTCCATTATCATGTATCTGGGAGAGATCCTGGAGCCGCAGAAGCGGCACTTTCCGCGGAGGATTATCCAGCTGAATATCGGGAACATGTCGTACCACTTCAGCCGGTTGCCGCAGGAGAAACAGTGGGAGGGCTCCCTCACGATGGACTGGTGCAGCGGAGTGCGGTATATCACCACATTCAGGAAGCTGCCTATCGCCGACCCGAAAAGGAACACGAATACGCAGGAAATAACTTTCAATGCCGTCATTGTTCAATGACCCCCTTAAAGAGATATTGGTTTCATTTTACCATAAAATCATGCATTTTGCAAGGGGTTTTGAATAATACGCGGCGCGCACCATATTTACAGATAACACCGCAGGGCGGTTTGCACGGCGACTCGCCGGGCGCAGCGGAGATACGGCAGCCGTATCCTCGCCGAATATTCTGAAAGGAAGAATTAGCATAATGGCTGGACCTATTAGAAATCTGCCCATCGGTCAGATACTGGTGGAGAACGGATTCATCAACGAAAAGCAGCTGCAGGAGGCGCTGGATAAGCAGAAAACCAGCAACGGCAAAATGCTTGGCGACGTCATGCTTGAAATGGGGCTGGTTTCCGAAACGCAGCTGGCGCAGGCGCTCTCCATCAGACTGAAGGTGCCTTTCGTTGACCTGGCTTCCGTGCAGATAAACAAGGACGCGGTAATGAAGATCCCCGAGCAGACCGCAAGGGAAAAGACCGTAATCGCGTTCGATATGCACAACAACCGCCTGATGGTGGCTTCCAACGACCCGATCAACTTCTACATCTTTGAGGAGCTGAAGGTCCAGACCGGCATGGAGATCGTGCCGCAGATATCCACCAAGACCCAGATCCAGGAGGCTATCGGCAGATTCTACTCGCAGCAGACCGTTAACAAGGTTATGAACGAACTGGACGACGAGGCTGCCGCCGCTGCTCAGCAGAACCAGGTGGTGGATCAGCAGTCCGGCGAGCGTATCGACAACGCGCCTATCGTCCGCCTGGTAAACACCATGGTTGAAACCGCATTCCACATCAATGCGTCGGATATCCATATCGAGCCGTTCAAGAACCGCACCCGTATCCGTTTCAGAGTTGACGGCGAGCTTGTAGAGCAGGAGGCAATGAAGGTTTCCCCGGCGCTGCATAACTCCCTCATCACCCGTATAAAGATCCTCGGCGGAATGAACATCGCCGAGAAGAGAATCCCGCTTGACGGCCGTTTCGGTATGAAGATCGACGGAATCAACCTCGACGTCCGTGTATCCACGATCCCGTGCGTTTACGGCGAGAAGTGCGTTATACGACTGCTTTCCACCGCCGATGAAAAGACCAGAAAGATCACCGACCTTGGTATGACGGATTACAACTACGAGATGTTCAAGCAGATAATCCGCTGCCCGAACGGCGTTATGCTGGTTACAGGCCCTACCGGTTCCGGTAAGTCCACGACGCTTTACGCGACCCTCGGAGAGCTTTCCAAGCCGAACGTAAACATCGTTACAGTTGAGGACCCTGTCGAGAAGAAGATCGACGGCGTAAACCAGTGCCAGATCAACGCAAAGGCAGGCATGACCTTCGCCGCCGCCCTCCGTTCTATCCTCCGTCAGGACCCGGATATCATAATGGTCGGAGAGATCCGTGACGGCGAAACGGCGGATATCGCCATCAGAGCCGCTATCACAGGTCACTTCGTGCTTTCCACACTGCATACCAACGACGCGGCTTCCACCATCGTCCGTCTGGTGGACATGGGCGTTGCGCCGTACATGGTCGCTTCCTCCCTGGTTGGTATCATCGCTCAGCGACTTGTCAAGCTCCTCTGCAACGAGTGCAAGGAGCAGATCACCCTCACCGACCCGGCTGACCTCCGCCTTGTAAGCATGGATAAACCCGTGCAGATATGCCAGGCGCACAAGGGCGGCTGCAAGAAGTGCAGGGGAACGGGTTATTCCGGACGTACCGCTATCCATGAGATCATCGTTACGTCTAACGATATAAAGGAACTCATCTCCAAGGGTGCCACCGCCGAGGAGATCGGCGCCAAGGCAACGGAGAACGGTACGCTGCTGCTTCGTGACAACGTTACGAAGATGGTGCTTGCCGGAAGAACTACCATGGACGAGCTGGTAAAGGCAACTTATACAGTCTGATAAAGTGCGTGGTAATATTACTCCCGGGATAAATCGACTGGGATACGGACAGCGGAATGCCGTGCAGGGAAGTTGTCCGGGAGCGATAATACGGACGCCGCCGGAATACTTATTTTAAAGGAGCGTAACATCGTGGAAGGCATGAACACAAACAATATAATGGACATCAACAGGATACTTGACGAGGCGCGCGAACTCGGCTGCTCGGACTTGCACTTCACCGCAGGTCTGCCGCCGGTAGTACGTCTGCACGGTTCCATCAGGAAGCTCAGCGGCTATCCGGACTGCACTGAGCCGATCATCGTAAACATCATCAACCAGATCACCTCGATCAAGCATAAATCCCAGATATCCAAGGGACTGGACACCGACTTCTCGTATGTGTCCACCGCAGGATTCCGTCACAGAGTCAACGTGTATCGTCAGCGCGGATACCACGCGGTTGCGATACGACTTCTGCGCAACGATATCCCGACCCTTGCCGACCTGTCGCTTCCGGCTACGCTGGGCGAATTCGCAATGGCTCCCCGTGGACTGGTGCTTGTAACAGGCCCTACCGGTTCCGGTAAGTCCACCACTCTGGCGGCGATGATCGACCACATCAACAGATCAAAGAACTGCCACATCATCACCGTCGAGGATCCTATCGAGTATCTGCACACACATAAGCAGTCCATGGTAAACCAGCGTGAGATCGGGCAGGATGTTGACAGCTTCGCCGGCTCCCTCCGTGCCGCACTCCGTGAGGACCCGGACGTTATCCTGGTCGGAGAAATGCGTGACTTCGAAACCATCAACGCTGCCGTAACCGCCGCAGAAACCGGTCACCTCGTGTTCTCCACACTGCATACCACCGGCGCCGCTGAAACCATCGACCGTATCATCGACGTATATCCGCCGCACTCCCAGGGGCAGATCCGCTCACAGCTCGCGAACTCCGTTGTCGGTATCATCTCCCAGACCCTCGTTCCCACCGCAGACGGCAAGGGACGCTGCGCGGCTCTCGAGATACTCGCGGCAACCGACGCGATACGCTCCATGATCCGTGAGGGCAAGATATTCCAGGTTCCCACTGCGATCGCGACAGGTAAGAAGAACGGAATGTTCACCCTCGACCAGGACCTTGCAAGACTGGTCAACATGGGCAAAATCACCAAGGAAGTCGCGCTCACACGCTGCCAGGATCCGAACGAGTTCAAGAGATATCTCTCCGTTGGATTCTGATATCCCGGGTATTTTCCCGGCTGTATGGAAATTCCGCAGCCGGGATTTTCCGTATCCGGGGCGACATGCAATAAAAGGAAGGGTTGGTAACATGAGTCTTAAAGGAAAAAAGGGATTCACGCTGGTGGAAATGCTAGTTGTCATAGCGATAATCGGCGTGCTCGCCGGGATACTTATCCCGACGATGATAGGCGTTGTGCAGGATTCCCAGATCGCTTCTGCAAACGACACCGCGAAATCCATCAGAAGCCGCACGGCGGAATTCCTGGTGGGTCTGGATACCCGGCTGAACACTCGGGTGACGGGGCAGCGGTCGGTGTATATCACCGTGAGCGGCGGCGACTGGTCGATAACCGGGGGGAATGCCTCCGACTGGCTGGACGGGAAGAACCACTGGTCAACCGCGGCAACGGTGCAGGGGGATAATGCCACGAACCGCGAAACGGAGCTGCTCTCCTACCTGGCGTCCACAATGCCCACCGTGAACACGGCTTACATAGAACTGCACATAGAGGGCGGCACCGTTATCGGAGCCTCCTACATCAAGGACGGCAGCGCGGCTACCTCAAATATGCCCGGCGTGGCGGATTTCCGCAGCGGTGTGTTCGGATATGGGGGTTCTCAGAAAGCCGGGATATGCGATGGCGAGATTCTCGGCACATCGCCAATTCTTTCTCTCGCATGAGATAAATGCGGAATGTAAACGTTTCAGCAAAGTTACATGATTTTTTCACACAATTTGCACAAAAACGCCCATAATAAATAGATTGTTTTGAACGAATTTGCATTCTGCCTGCAATTTTTTTGAAAAAACACTTGCATTTTTTTAGACGATAGGATATAATGTGATTACAGCGATGGAGCGGCGCTCCGGAGCGATTTGACAAGGATATAACTCCGCTGGGGTTATACATAAAAATTTTTATTTTCAGGAGGTCTTTACAATGATAAAGAAGCTTCAGAGCCTTAAGAAGAAAAAAGGCTTCACCCTCGTTGAGCTGATCGTAGTTATCGCTATCATCGGCGTACTGGCAGCAATTCTGGTTCCGACCATGCTGGGTTATGTTACATCTTCCCGTGTAACATCTGCTAACTCTACTGCTGCTTCCATCAAGAACAATGTTGATACATTCCTGACCAATGCTGATACAGCAGGCTACGGAATGCTCAAGGGTTCCGGCAATAATTCTCAGATTTCAATCACCGTATCATCTGGTACATGGAATGTAACCAATCCTACTACAGGCGCTTTCAAGAACGGCAATGGTAAGACATGGGGAGGTAGCGGCTCCGGTGCGGCAGGTGACACTAAGGTTAGTGTAACTGCTCCGGAAACTTTACTTGCTATTGAACTGGCTGATCTTTTCCCTGAGATTCAGACTGCTTCTATGATTATCTACGTTGAAGGTGGCAAGACAATGGCTGTTGCTTACACCGCTGATACAGATGGTGGCATCACAGCAGGTACTGACTGCCCTGGTATCACAGCTGGTGCAGCTGGTGCAGCAGGTGGTTGGTCTGCAACAACATTCGCTTGGGATAACTCCACAGCAGGTGTTTCTTCCACTGGTTTTATCGTTGGTACTGCTCCTACAGTAGCACTCGGCTAATAGCTGACGGCTCAAGAGCCAGAACTTAACAATGCACATCGTTCCTCGGCGGCGCAAGCCGTCGGGGAATTAGTGCTATTATTCAAGCGTTTATCCGACATCAGACGAGCGTTTGAATAATGGCGCTGCGGCGCTCAGCGCGCACATAATTCACGAAAGGCGGAATATCGTATGATACAATACCTTCAGAGAATGAGGAACAAAAAGGGCTTCACGTTTGTTGAACTTATCGTCGTTATGGGTATCATTGCGGTGCTCGCCGCGATCATCATTCCGAATCTTATCGGCAACGATACTGACAAAAAGCGCTCCGCGAATGTGAACTCGCAGACGTTTTTCACCGCAGTGCAGCTCGCCATGACCCGTGCGCAGACCACCGAGCGTTCGCTTGTAAGCTACGCCACCGGGGAATTCCACTTCATCGAGTACGAAAAGGGCGTCAACACCATCAAGAGCCAACTCGGCGAGAGCGCTCCGCTGATGTTCATCGAGGCGGAATTTGAACAGCGAGGAATCAAGGGCGTCCACATTGAGGAGACCCTCACAAGGCTCATGGCGCTGCCGGATTTCGACGGAACCACCCAGACCACCCTCGAAAGCTACATCGCGACCAACCTTGACAAGTACATGGTGGACAGCTACCAGGGGTATTTCTACGCCGTGGTTGACAGCAACTTCACCGTGCTCGCCACACACTTCGTGCAGGACCGCCTGCCCATGAGCACAAGCTACGCAAATGCAAGCGCTTTCCGCGACGCGCTCATGCTGAACTCCTCCGAGAGAGTGACCGGCAACGACTGTATTCTCGGCTCCTGCTGGGAGGGCAACGTGTTCCCGACCACCGGCGACTACGTCTTTAATGCTCCCGGCTCCACCGACCCGGATTTCGACCTCTACTTCGCTGCGTAAGCGCAATATCGGACTACCTACCGTAATTCCTCACATCTGTGCAGGAATTACGGTATTTTTTTGCAAAAATCGCGTTACGGCGCTAAAGTTTGGAGCGGCGCTGCCGATAATATGAATAGGCGAAGTAATATATGAGCGTACTATACCCTAAAAGATATCGCCGCTGAACAAAGGAAAGAACATATAAATAATGCAGAGGAGGCAGAGCATTTATGGAGATAAAAAGAATAAACGGCGTGATTTCCGCCTATAAGACCGCCAGAAAAGGCACCGCGCAAAGGTCAGAGTCTGCTTCCCAGACCAAGAACACCGACCGGGTGGAGTTCGGGTTCGACACAGCGCTCCAGGCAGCCAGAAACGGTATCGCCGCGGCGGTCAGGGCGGACGCAACTCCCCAGGAACTGAGCCAGGCTCAGCAGTCCATGGACAGCGTGGAGCCGAACGAGCTTGCAAACTACATCATATTCGGGTGACAATATGGACGAGAGAACCGCACAGGCAGTCATAAGGTGCCTTGAAATAGACTGCGACTTCTACCGGGAGCTTCACATGTTCCTCATGAAGAAGCACACGAAGATACTCGACGACGACCTCGAATGGCTCACGCAGTCGCTGAACACGGAGCAGGCGTACGTCATGAAGAGCCAGTCCCTCGAAACCAAGCGCCAGGCGCTGTTCCAGGGTCTGGGTATCGCCGACAGGAAGCTGTCCGACATGATGGACGAGGTCCCGGACGGCTGCCGCGCCAAGATGAGGCAGCTCACAATGCAGCTCGGCGACCTCGTGGACAATATCCGGGAGATCAACGCGCAGACAAGCGAGATCGTAAAGCGCAAGCTGGAGAATCAGCAGGAGCTTGTCAAGCGCGCCGGCATTCTCAACAAGCCCGAAACCTACACCCGCAGCGCGTCCAAGGTTTCCGGCGGAAGCTCCGCGAAGGCTTTCAGGGAAATATAGCACAGACAGCATTATCCGGCATTTAGGAGGAAAATATATATGCGCCCCACATTCCTGGGATTTGAAACACAGAAGCGTACTTTGCAGGTCGCACAGAAGAGCCTGGATATCGCAGGCAACAACGTTTCCAACATCAACACCATCGGCTACACCCGTCAGCGCGTGGATCTCTATTCCATGTACGTCAGCGGAAACCAGAGCCTCAGATGGTGCAGCAACACGAACAATCTCTCCCTCAACGGTCAGGGCGTCAACGCCTACGGCGTCAGCCAGACCAGGGATCAGTACATAGACAAGAGATACCGCGAGAACACCGCGGTAGAGGCGGAAACCGAAAAGTCCGTCAATATCCTCTCGGATATCGAGGACGTGCTCGACAACATCGACACCGACGGCCTGCAGTACTTCACCGAGCAGTACTTCAAGGCGCTCCAGGATTACTCCGTTGAGCGCCCGGACGCCGCCGAGGTGGCTACTATCGCCGCAAATTCCGCGGTCAACCTGTGCAGGCTCCTCAACGATTACAGCACCAAGCTCCAGGAGGTCGAGGATACCTACGTCGGCGAGATGGAGGACACCGTCGGATACGTCAACAACCTGCTCAGCGAGATAAACACCCTCAACGACCGTATCGCCAAGGAACTCATCAACTATCCGGACGAGTACGGTCCGAACGAGCTTTACGACCAGCTCAACATGTATATAGACGAGCTCGCGAACTACGGCGATATTTCCGTCACCAAGAACTCCAACGGGACATACTCCGTGGATATGGCAGGCGTGAATATAATCGACGGCGAGAAGTTCAAGGCAAACTACTTCGTCATGCAGGATTTCGCCAAGGCGGGCAACCAGGCGGCGCTCAACTTCGAGAGCGGCGAAGAGGTCAACCTCCACTCCGGCATTCTGAAATCCTATATCGACATGCTCAACGGCAACGGAGTTTACGCCACCGGCCGCCAGAACGGCACCCACGGTATCGCCTACTACAAGACCGCTATCGACGAGTTTGCGCGCACCCTCGCGAACACATTCAACTCCGCGAACGGAGCGGACGATGACCCCAGACGCCAGATGTTTGTCGGCTACCCTGCCGGCGGCAAGGACCCCACCGCCGATGAGAACGGCGACGGCGAACTGGACGGAGGTTACTCCGAGGTAGTCATCACCGCCGGGAATATCCACGTTTCCACCGTGTGGAAGGAGAATCCTACCATGATCGGCATGGTGAAATCCATCGATGAAACCACCGGAAAGGCTGTCTACGGCTATGATGAAACCACCGACAAGGACGGCAAGGCGAATCTCCAGAACACCAACGTGCTGTATCTGCTCTCCAGGTTCGAGAGCGGCGTGAAGTTCGGCAACGAGAACGACTTCAAGGGCAGCGTTTATCAGTATATTTCATTCCTGAGCGACAGGCTCGCGGAAACCATAAGCTACGAAACCAGCCGCAACGACACTGCGAAATCCACCGTTGACACGCTTCTGGACGCCCGGGACGAGGTTTCCGGCGTGCAGATGGACGAGGAGGGTATCAACATGCTGAACTACCAGAAGTGGTACAGTGCTTCCTCCCGTATGCTGACGACCATGGACGACGCTCTGGATAAGCTCATCAACGGCACCGGCAGAGTGGGACTTTAAGGAGGTAAGCTGAGTGAGAATAACCAATTCAACGCTGCTGCGCAACTACGACAGGAATCTCAAGCGTATCTCCACACAGAAGTACGCTTCTGAGAACAAGATATATTCCGGCAGGCAGTACAACCGTGCGAGCGAATCTCCGCTCAAGGCGACCAAGGCGCTCACCGTAAGAAAGCAGCTCTGGCACACCGAGCAGTATCAGGAGAACCTCAAGGTGGCGGATAAGTTCTACACCGAGGCGGAGACCTCCCTGCTCCAGGTATCCGAGCAGCTTGCCTCCGTCCGGGAAACGATAATCTACGCCTGCAACTCCACCAAGGACAAGGCGACAGACCTCAATATCCTCGCGGAGCAGCTTGAAACCAAGGCGAAGGAGATGTGCTCCATCTTCAACACCAACAGCGCGGAGCGTGCGATATTCGGCGGCGAGAGCAACAGCGATGAGCCTTTCACCATTGAATACGACGCAGACGGAAGAGCCACCACGGTGCTTTATCACGGCGTTCCCGTCAATGCTTACAGCAAAGAGAGCGACTTCCCGTATTCCAACGACGTCTACATCGACATCGGTATCGGTATGGTCATCACCGACAACCAGGAGGTCGATCCGCAGTCCGTGCTGAAGATATCCTTCAACGGCGCCGGCGTTTCCGGCTGTGGGTTCGAGGCAAGCGGAAAGGACAGCACGATACTCCGCCCGGACAGCCTCAGGAGCGGCACTGATCAGGAGAACACCGTCAGAATGACCGCCGGCGGAAAGACTGTCACAGTCAAGTTCAAGGGCAGCAGGACCGACGATATACAGACTGCAATAAAGAACGCATTCAACAACGCCGGCGTAACTGATCCTAAAAAGATACCCGTCATTGACACCAAGGGTCAGCTCACGATGGGCGACGGGAGCTCGGCGTATGTTTCGGAAACGCCCTCCATCAACCTGGATCAGCTGAACGACGGACAGAACTACACCATCGACGTTTACGCCAGCGGTACGAAGAAAACCATCACGTTCACCGCCGGAGCGGATACCGCTGACACGGCGGCGAATATCCAGGCGAAGCTGGACGAGGCGTTCAAGAGGGAAAAGCACGTTCCCACCATCGACGACGATGGAAATATCAAGGTGGAATACCTCAACGCGAAGGGCGAAACGGTAAGCGAGAACGTCTACCTCGCCAAGAGCGATACCGGCACAAAGCCGGATATAAAGAACGGGGATACCTACTCCAACAACTACCTCCAGGTGACGCTGGACGCTGCTGCGGCGCTCCGCAGAGGCGACATTGACTACGCGAACGCATGCATCGACAGGATCGTGAACTCCTCCGAGAATCTGCTTGTCGAGATCGCAGACCTGGGTAATTCCGAGGAGTATATCGAGTTCAACCAGAGCCGGTTCGACACGAGAACGCTCAACCTCAAGGAGCGCCAGAAGGATCTCGAGGCGACCGACCTTGAGAGCGAGATCACGCTGATGAAAACATACGAGGCTATCTACAACGCGTGCCTCCAGATGTCCAGCAGCATCGTGCCGAACAGCATTTTCAACTACATCAGCTGACAGGTCAGCATTTGGTTTATTTGGGTTAGCATGCGCTGCCGGATAGTCCGGTAAGGCAGGGAAGCCGGCGCATTATAGTTATATATGGC
>OGFF01001662.1_pt1 | contig 22378 bp, 29 predicted proteins | sample 1570751 | NCBI WGS metagenome assembly OGFF01 (sample SAMEA2581951, study PRJEB24529) | metagenome | biome: Human gut stool | place: China | collected 2011 | reverse complement strand
ATTGAGGATCTTGAGTGCGAAGAGCCACGTAACGTGGTTTTTTATGGACCGCGTGGACTTGGAAAACGGGAGCAGGCGATGAAACTTGCCTGCAGATGGATCGAGACGACACCAGAAGATCTTGGGAAACACATAGATTTTATGATGATCGAACCGGAGGAAGGGTCCATAAGATCGGAACAGGCAGAAAAGATCAGGCAGAAAGCGATGTATTGCCCGGAGCGAAAGGCAGTATGCGTCGTGGATGGAGCAGAGCAAATGACGGTGGATCTTCAGAACAAGCTGTTGAAGGTTTTGGAGGATGCAGCCGATGTATTAGCTGTTATTTTTGTATCTACGGTACCGCTGCTTGACACGGTAATGTCCAGGTGTCTTGCTGTACCATTCGTCCCGTTTGGGCTTACCAGGCTGTATAACGGCCTGGGAGATGCCCCGCATGTGGCAGCCATCCTTGCTTCGGATGGATGCCCTGGAGTGTATCAGAGGATCGTAGGAGATGAAAAGTTTGACCATCTTCTGACCGAGTTTCTTGAAGAGCTTCAGGATCTGCACGATAAGCAGGGAAGTATCCGGATATTGGAACTGACACATGCATTAAAGGAGAAAGACCGGGAATATCTTCCGGAAGTGCTGGATGTCTGGCAGATGAGGGCTTTTTTGAGCCTGTGCCGTCATGTGTATTGGAATCTCAATATGCAGCTTAACGGACTGACCGGATATGAATGGCTTCCGAAAGGTAGGCTGGCTTGTGTGAACGATGCAAAAAAAGCAGAAGAACTGTACTTTGCATTGGTGGAGGCATCGGAGCTGTCCCAGAAGAAAGGAAAATTCTCGAAGAATGACTTTTTCGGACTGCTTATGAAAATGCTTCCGTCGTAGAAAGGAGAGAGACATATGAAAAACAACATGGAAAGATTGGTAAAGGAACTTCAGGAAAGATTCGGGGAAGAATATGAGGTTGTTTCCGTAAAAATGCCAAAAAACAATGAGGTGCTGGATGGATTTCAAATTTCCCGGAGAGGCACTGGATATGGAATCACTTTTTATCCGAATTTTGAAAATGAGCCGGATAATCATGTTGATTTCTGGGAGCCGATCATAAAGAAATCTTTTAAGAAAGGGCTGCCAGTTGATCTGGGAGAGATACTGAAACCGGAGTTTATTCTTTCTCATCTGCAGATGAGGTTGGTTCCAATCAATAGAAATGAAAAGCTTCTTGAGACGTATAAAAATGTTATTGTTCCGGATCTTGATTTGGCCATTTTATTTAATGTCAATCTTAGCGAAGAGATCGACATGCTGATCCCAGCTGAATACAAAGGGTTGAATTTAAGTGATGAAGAACTGTATCGGAAGGCCTATGAGAACGACGCCGACATGGGATATAAAACAATGTCGTTGGATGAGGCAGCAAATACAAACGGTGAAATAGAAGATGACGATATTGACGATCCTTGGTGCATGAGGGTAATCCGGAATGCAAAAGGATGGGATTATGGCTCATCTGTATTGTTACATAAAGATGTCTTGCAGAAATATGCAGATGAATTAGGGTCCTCTCTGATTTTGATCCCAAGTTCGGTACATGAATTGATCTATACCAGGGACAATGCAGATGAAGCAGAGCTGGATATCTTACGAGCAGGTTTGCTCATGGGAAATAGGGATATGCCAGACCAGTATGTTCTGTCTTCTCATTTGTACCGGTTTGACCGTGATACACAGGAAGTCACTATTGTAAGATAAAGGAGAGAAGAAATGAAAGAAATTACAGTAAAAGATGTGGTTGTAGAACTTCAGAAAAGATTTCTGGAGGAGTTTTCCGTTTATTTATATTCCATGCCAAATGAGGAAAAGGATTTTGTAGATGCGATCCTTCTGACAAAAAAAGTGGCAGATGTTGATGGCGAGATGCATACGAAGGGGGTTGTCATTAGCCCTAATCTTAATAATCCGCAAATTGCTGCCTCCTGTTTTGAAGAGATCGTGGATGCGCTGGAACAACGTATCCGCGAGAAGCAGCATATTATGAAGCCATTAAGAAGAAACGATTTCTTAGTGGATTTAGGCATAAAATATGTGCTAAAAAACACTAAAATTCGGCTGGTAGAGCTTGATGGCAATGAAGAATTGTTATCGTATGCGGCAAATTACCAGATTCCAGATCTTGGGCTTGCGGCGCTGTTTGCTGTTTGCATCAATAACGAAACATCTAACCATGTTCTTTTGACGGAGAATGACAGGAAAGCTCTTGGTGTTGCAGTGGAGGATCTGTATGACGCCTCGAACAATATCGAGAAAACGGAGGGATACAGCTATAAACTCTTAATGGATTGGCTTAATATCCCACCAGAAGTCAGAGAAATGCCTTTTCTATTTGGGCTGTCCGAGGTGGCATTAAAAATGGGAGTAATCCGGAAAAAGATGGAAGCTCCATTTGGCTACGGATCGTCAGCTATTCTGCATACGGATGTATTGTGCGATGCTGCAAAGCAGATGGGTGGCTCTTTCTATATGGTGCCAACCAGTTTATGTGAGCTGGTATGTATTCCAGGGGAAATAGCTGAAGATGTCCGTGGTGGAGTAGAAGGACTTCTTATCCCAGGAAATAGTGGGGTAAGTCCTGATATGGTCCTCTGTAATCATGTGTTTAAGTATGATCGTGATGAGGGGGATGTAAGTCTGGTGCTGTAATTGATTTAGAAAGTGGGCGGTTGTGTATTGACAATCGTCCATTTTTTATCCCTGGTAGACAGGGGGAGAAAGGAGAGAGAAGGATGGAGAGAAACTTAACCATAAAAGAGCACTGCTGCTCTTTGTATAGGTTTGATCTGGAGTCTAAAGCAGGAGGCTGGGGAAGATGATCTACAATGACATGCGACCACATCGTTTTGATGATGTGAAAGGTCAGACATTGGTTGTCGAGAACATCCGCAACCAGTCTAAGAAAAACCGGTTCTTTCCGGTTTTTATATTATGTGGCCAGTACGGGTCTGGAAAGACCACTATGGCAAGGATCATTGCCATGGCTGCTAATTGCAAGCATAAGGATGCCAATGGCAATCCCTGTGGGGAATGTGATTCCTGCAGGGCAGTCCTTGACCATTCCCCGGAGGGCATTATAGAGATCGACGGTGCTTCAAACAATGGAGTGGAGGACGTCAGGAGGCTGCTGGCAGATGCCGGTACCTTTGGCATGTTCGATAAGAAAGTGATCGTGATTGATGAGGCACACATGCTTTCTAAAAGTGCATTTAACGCTCTTTTGATTACATTGGAGAATCCGCCAGAGCATTGCATCTTTATTTTGTGTACAACCGAAAAAGATGCTCTGCCGGATACTGTGGTCTCCAGGGCGCCGGTTTACACATTTGGAAAAATTGCAGATGCAGTGATCAAAGATCACATCATGGAAGTGGCCCGGAAAAGTAATATCCGAATTTCAGAGGATGCATCCGGACTTCTTGCCAGATATGCGAACGGAGCAATGCGTAATGCGCTGCAGATCCTGGAGCATCTGTCTTTGCAGAAGTCTGATGGGGAAGAAATCACGGATCAGGATGTTGTATCGATCCTGGGATTAAGCTCCGTTGACCAGAGGGCAGCTTTTTTGGAAGCGTGTCTTTTGGCAGATGTCGGTAAGATCCATGGTATCCTGCTGGATGGTGAAAATTCCGGTGTGGCTCTTAATACGTTCCTGGCTGACGTGCTGAGCATGGCAACGGATCTGTTGCTGTACAATGCACAGAGCAAGGTGGTCGGCACGTCCTATTATATGCAGGCATTAGACCATCTGGCATCTTATGGCGGAGCAGCTGCAGGAAAGCTGTGTGGACTGTTCAGCCGTCTTACAAGTGCCAGAAACCGGTATCTGACGGTAGAACAGGTAGTTATGGAGGTGTTGGCAGCATTCCACGCTGTTGATGAAACGGCGAAGGTTGTGTACGTGCAAGCCTCTGATAAAAAGGCTCCTGTTTTAGAAGAAGTACCGGTGAAACCGGAGCTGGAAGAAAGTAAACAGGAAGAAACGAAAACCGGTGAGGCATCTGTGGAAGTTGAAGATGCTGACCGGAAGGAAGAGCCTTCTAAGCCAGAGGAAAGTGTGCCTGAAAAAGCAGAAGAGCCGCCTATTGACAACAAAGGTTTTAAGAATGTTGAGCCTGGTTCCGTTCCATTTGACATGGATCAGGAAGAAGATGCTTGCAGCTTTGATGCAAGATCACTTTTAAGTGGAGCAGGGGCATTCGGTTTTGGAGTTATTGCAACTGCAGGTGGAAAAAGGAAAAGAAGGGCAAAGGAAAATCAGGGAGCTAACTTGGACATTGATCTGATGGCAGCAGTATCGTCACCAAGGAAAGAAACGGTGGCTCACGATGAATCTGAAAAGAGTCTGGACCTGGAACTTTATCCGATGTCGGAAAACACTCAAGCAGACGCCCTAGAAGCCCCAGAATCGGATTCTGGTCAGGTACATGGAGAACAGGAGCCTTCCTTGAATTTAGACGCAGGAACGGCGGAATGCGAGCCAGAACAGCCGGAAACACAGGAGGAGATTGAAGAGTCTTCGGTAGATCAGGATCTGGATGGAGATGAATTATCCTGGGAGCAGATGGCAGAAATGGGTCTGGTGAAAACGGAAGTATCCATACCTGTTCCGGAAACACAGGAGGAGATCGACAAAGAATATGGGAAGGCGGCAACAAAACCTCTTTCTATTTCAGACGTGGTGATACCTGATGTGAATGAACCGGAGGAAGAGCCTGATGATGTACCCGATGAAAATCCGGCATTCCGCACGAAGGAAGATCTGATCCTTGCTAATAAGGAATTAGAGCAAATGATGAAAAAAGTGGGATTCAAACACTTATATGACCGTGCTTGCGTAAAGCATATCAACAATATGGTATATCTCGTATTTACCGAGAGGCGGTATGCGGTTGCAGCTAAGGTCATGGTCGGAAGTGCAGGAAAGAAGCGGATCAAGATCGTCATGGAGGGCGGAATAGAGGTATGAATCCAAAAGAGTGGACGCGGATCGGACTGATCATGGAAATCAGACAGGTCTGGCGTGACTACGGTCGTCCGCAATTAAAAGGACTTGATCGGGTCAGAAAGTGTGTCCTGTATAAGTTTTTTTTACGGGAGTTGTCCTTTGATCCGTGTGAATATGCACTGGATGTGAATGTGTGCATGAAATGTACACAGAAGGACATTTATAGGCTGGCAAAAGAGTCACTTCCGGAGATCGTGGAAGGGAAAGCTGGCTGAGAAAGGAGAGCAAGGAATCAGGCGGAAACATTTCCGTCTGATTCCTTGGAAGAGAAAAGGAGAGAGAGAAGATATGATGAAGAAGATGACATTGATCAAAGAATTTATCTGTGGAGAAGAGGGGAAACCTGCATTCATCGTGGATGCACAGGACCGGATGTTACGTACCAGTACAGTGATCCGTATTGAAAAATATGAGGCCGATGTCCTGGTTGAGACGAAGAACAGCGTGTATTGCACTGCGAGATTCTATGACTTTGGCTATATGTCACAGTCTTTGATTGCAGCAGACGGTGGTTCAGTATGTAATGAACTTGAATTTGCGACATATTTCTATGACTTTGGCTATATGTCACAGTCTTTGATTACAGCAGATGGTGGTTCAGTGCGTAATGAACTTGAATTTGCGACATATGATATCGCATATAAAAATGGATCGAACGAAAGTGAGGTCTATGCACGTATGTTAAACGAAGGAAGGACACTGACAGAAGATAATGATGCCAAGATCGTATTAAGGCAGCTCTGCCAGGAATTTCCAAACATTTATCTGCTCAGGCAATTTTGCCGCGTAAAGGGAGGTTACTGTCTGTTAAGTGACGGTTCCGATCACAGGTACATGTATTTCACGAAAAATGCGATATACATAGTGGCAGTAGGATTGTTGAAGTTAAATGGGTATCATATCCGGCTTCATTGTTATAGACAGAAATCCGGCTGCTGAAGCAGAATTTAACGGTTAATGTGTCCTAAAGCGGATGATCAATATGATCGTCCGCTTCTGAAAGGGGAGCGGGCCATGAGAGGCGAAATAAAATCTTCCAGACATGATGCATTCAGAAACATCGTTCAGGAAGAAATAAAAATTGCAATGATCAATTTTGCTTCCATTTATCCCGCTATTTGGGATACGGAGGGTTCAGTATGGAAGGAGCGGATCCGGAGATGGGCAAGGTATTACTGCAACCAACATCCGGAAGCTTTTTCTATGAGCCGCAGGGAGCGTATGGAGCAGATTGAAACGATGCTCCGTGAAGCGATCATTAAGATTTATGGTCGATGATTAAGAAAGGAGAGAAAGAGAATGATTGCGAAATATCTCGAATTAAGCACAAGGCATATTAAAAAAGAAACCATAGAAGGCTTGAGTCCTGATAAATGGCCGTATAGCTATCGTTATGAAGAGGGCGTGTTTATCACCGTGGATGAATTGGGTTATCCGGATGGACTTCCGGCGGATTTAAGGTTGCTTATTCAATATGCGAAAGAGCACGATGTTTTGCTGATAAGGCTCGATTGCGATGCGGAAGAGGTAGAAGACCTTCCGACCTATGAGTGGGAAGATGATCGTATGGACGAAGATATCACGGATGTTTGTGAGAAACTGTGTGATATACGTACAAATCGGGCAAAAGAAAAACATCGGCAAGCAGCAAAAAATGCCCAGATCATGATACGGGCATTGCAGGTGCGTCTTGGTGAGGTTTCGCTTGCGGAGCTGCGGGATTCTGTGTATGATGAAGATATCCTACAGGAGATTGAAGAACAGAATTTGACAGTGGCGGAGAGCAGTATCGAAAAGGCAGTGCTGGAGCAAGAAAAGAAACAGCTCATCGAGAAATGGAGATTAGTAAACAATTGGAAGGGAGAGGCTTTATGAGAAAAGCGAAGATTGTAAATTGTGTACAGGATATAGAGGAAATTGTGGATCTGTGTATGGTCGAGGCTGATGGCATTTATGCAGTTCCAGGATATGATAAGCCGGTTAGTGTGATGGAAGTCACACCATTTGGGCGAGAAGAATTGTCCAGGCAGTATCCTGATATGAAATTTGTTGACGCTCTGGATGGAAAAACCTATTCTGTTATGAAAACTGGAGAGTTTGTGTAACAAGAGCAAGTCAACAAAAGAGAGGAGATTCTGTGGGTGCATAAATACACACTAAGAAAAGGACAAAAACCAACAAAAGAACAGCTTAGAGAAGTAGAGGCTGCAGCAAGAAAGCCTATTGTTTTTGACGAGGATTGTCCGGAACTGTCACCAGCAATGCTGAAGAAATTCAAACGCGTTGTTGAGCAGAGAAATCGTCGCATAGCTGGGAAAGTAGTGCATCGCATGGAAATGTGATAATTAGAGGCCGTTCTTCCTGATGGGAGAGCGGCTTTTTTTTATAAAGTTCTGTGAAAGATTTTATGAACACATTTTATGAACATTTGCACAGACATTTTTCAATAACTATTCTTTTAATCAATCATATGCAAAGAATTGCATGATCTTTGACACTCCGCACGGCTAAAGCCGTGGGATTCTTGCTTCTACCACTACTGCATTGACCGATACCTGAAGGTACTGCAATGACTTACACAGTGTCCACAAGCTAGATTATACTGTTCCCGTATGCCCTACGGTGCAGTCTGTATTTACATTTATGCTGACTGCATCTGCAGCCCTTTATTCATGATGTTTATCCCTGCATTGATATCCCTGTCATGTACGGCATGGCAGGCGGGACATTTCCAACGGCGGACATTCAGATTTTTCACAAGTGGATTTTTATACCCACAACATGAACATGTCTGACTGCTTGGATACATGGTAGGCACTTTGATGATCTCATTCCCGTACCAGGAAGCTTTATATTCGAGCATGGAGAAGAAACTTGCCCAGGATACACTTGAGAGCGATCTGGCCAGTCTATGATTACGGAGCATTCCCTTTATATGCAGGTCTTCGATGCAGATGGTTTGGTTTTCGCGCACCAGCATGGTTGACTGCTTTTGTAGAAAATCGTTCCGCTGATTAGTGATCTTTTCATGGACAAGGGCTACTTTTATCCGCTGCTTATTACGGTTGCTGGATCCTTTCTGTTTCCGGGAAAGCTTCCGCTGTTCCCGGATAAGTTTTCTGGCTGATTTCTCCAGATACTTTGGATTGGAGACCGTATTGCCGTTGCTATCGGAGTAGAATGCTTTAATGCCGACATCAATGCCGATCTTTCCACCAGCATTTGGTCGGAGTTCCGGGTCGAAATCCACATTGAGGACGACAAAATATTTTCCTGTTGGTGTTCGTTCGATGGTGACATGGTTAATATGACCGATTTCCATGGACTGACGGATCTTTATATATCCGAGTTTCGGAAGTTTGATATACCGACCAGTGATCCTGATATTGTTGCCCTGATTCATAGTCCGGTAGGACTGATGATGATCATGTTTACTCTTAAACCGTGGATGTGCTGCACGTTTGGCAAAGAAGTTTTTGAAACCACGGTCCAGGTCACGAAGGGATTGCTGCAGGGCAATGGAATCTACTTCCTTCAGGAAGGCATAGTCCTCCTGCTTTTTGAGTTCCGTCAGCATTGAGGAAGTTTGGTTGTAACCGATCTTGTCACCGGCAGCATAGGCAATATTCCGCATGGACAGCCCTTTATTGTAGATCATACGACTACATCCAAGGGTACGATTTATGAGGTTTTGTTGTTCTTTGTTTGGGTAAGCCCGGAATTTCACGCCTTTGACCATAAGACCACCTGTTGTACATTTACATATTAAGAACAAATGTTCTGAATATATAGTAACATATTTAGTGGAAGAAGTCGAGGATATTAAGCAGAAATTAGAAGATATAGAAGAAAAGAATTGTCCATCTCAATTACTTGCGTAAATTTGATGGACGTGTCTTATATCCCACAGCTAAAGCAGTGGGTTTTACGACACAATTTATAATCTAAATTCTTAAGTATTAAACTGTCCTTGATCCAAATAGACATACCCATAAATCAATACATATCATATGAATCAACAATATGCAGCAGCATTAAACAAAGAAGAATGCTCCATTCAACATTTTCTAAACCTGCACCGCAAGTTTCCTACTCGCAGACCGCAGCGCGGTCTTCCCCTCTCTCCCTCTTCCCTTCCGGGAAGAAGAAAAGAACACTTAACGAAAACCTTCCGGAATTCACATCTTCGTTATGCTTTATGCTGCTGCATATTGTTGATTTGTAAAAATAGTATTGATTTATTCACCGGTTTTTGTTATACTATGGACAGTAACCGATGTGCTTTGCTTGAAAGGAGCATCATTCCATGGATTTCCGGCCCATGCTGAACAGCGACCGTTTTGCATACTTTACCGACCAGGAAAAGGAATATCTTCTCACAGTCTATCTGCCCAGAAGAGGCAGTGACTTTTCACGCTCCAATCTTTTGTACATCCTGGGTGCTTTCTCTTCCCAACTGGAGAAACCTCTATTTGATGTCAGCAGTAAGGATGCTTCCCTTTATACCAAATTCCTGATCGGAAATATAGAGGAAAAGATCTGGCGAGAGCAATATGCCCTCACCGTTTTTAACACGCTGCAGAATTTTTATCTTTTCTGCTATAAACAAGAAAAGATAAAAGAAAATCCATTTGGCCAAATCTCATTTCCGGTACACTCCATCCAGGAAGTGGATCCGAAAGAGTTTTCAAGCCTCTATGCTGTGGACCGGCTTTTTTCTGTCATCCAGGATATGCCGCTTCTGTATCTGGCAGCAGCGCTGGCTTTCCGCATGGCATTGACTGTTAATGATCTTTCTGGTCTTAGGCGGGAGCAGTTTGTCATGGAAGAGGAGACCGGTATGGTTTACCTGAATCTGGAACGCAAATATGGCAGGCGTCAGTCCCGGAGCTGTCTCTTCGTCCCGGAAGATCTCCATAAGATACTGCTGGAGTCTTTCCGCACGATCGAACCCATACGTCTTTCCTTCCAAACGGAAAGCTTTTATGCAGCGGAACACGCTGCAGACAAATCTACAGAAGGCTCAAATGGATGTTGAAGGTGATAATATTACTTTTTCTGACCTTCGCAACCTATCTATCTTCCTGATGCTCATCTGCAGTAAGTCCTCTGGGGACGTGGCTGCATATGCCGGTCTGGAAGGAACCTGGCTTACACGATACAAGTCCATCCCTGATGAGATCCGCATGGATGCAGCCAGGCTTGTGAATATCCGGCTCATTGACCGGACCTGATATATGTTCTCTCTCCAGCGGTGGGAGGTGCTTTAATGTGCCTCTTCACCGCTTTTCTTTACTTAATTTACTTATGTCTCCCTTTTTCTGCACCAATAAGCTATTTGTTGACGTGATATATGGTTGATGGTATAATAAAGATAACTAAGATAACAAGATAACCGTGTTATCCACGATAACACGGTTATCAAATTGGAGGGTAAAAATGGAAGAGAGCATGGTTATTGAAGAGGCAAAGCGATCAGAGCAGTTAAACCAGAAAGTGACACCTGCGGTGAGGAAAAAACTGGATGATATCTTAAAAAAAATGGGACATACGGCAGAGAGGGACGGACATGTAAAGTGGGATCAGGATAGACTGCTGGAAGTTCTTGGAATCGTAGAAAGCACACTCGTATTAGACGATCACGAAAACTATGCTGAATTTGTCAAGACCATTAACCAGTATACCTCTCTGATCAATGCAAAGCTGATTTCTTTGATCCAGGACCTTGATACAACAGAGGCAAGGATCCGTTCCGAATATGAGAAAAAATTAGCATCCAAGGATAGTATCATCAAAGATCTGCAGGCACAGAGAGCGGAGCAGGAGAGTGTAAAAAATTCCGCTGTGGAAGATGCAAGCAGATCTAAGGATGCGCAGACTGCAGCAGAAAAAAGAATGGAGGATGTTCTGGTAAATCTGCAGAAATCCGAGGAAACCATTAAGGACAAGGAAAATATCATTCAGATGCTCAATGGGAAATTAGCGGAAGCTGATAAAAAAGCCACCGGCTATGATGCGTTGAAAGCCAGTGAGGATAGTCTGCAAAAACAGGTTACATTGGTGATGCACCAAAAAGAAATATCTGATAATGACCTTAAACATGAGATCAGTGAAAAACAGAGCCTTCAGAAAGAGCTTGAAGATCTGAAAGTGAAGATGGAAGAGGCGAAAGCGGAAATTTCAAAGCTTCATGATTCTGAGCAGTCACTGCAGCGCGATCTGGTTGAGCAGAAGAGAACTGCAGCTCAGGAGCTGAAAGCGCAGCAGGATACAGCGGCGAAAGAGTTGGAGCTGGCGGTAGAGAAGGCAACCGCCAAAGCAAAGGACGAAATGAGAGAGCAGCTTGATAGCTTGCGTGATGAAAAGACCAGGCTGCAGGTGCAGATGTCTATGATGCAGAAAGAAAACCAAGGTGTCAAATAATATCTCATTAAATAATCCCTATGCCTAAAGGTATAGGGATTATTTAATTTTGCATCAATAGACATGATATTCTTTTTCTACGGGAGATGGTACCTCAAATTTGGGAGACTCTAAAATCGTTCTTGTTTTTTCATCGTAATATGGATAATACCATGGTATTATATGGAAATTGATCGCATATGTGCTTCTTCCTCTTTTTATGTATGTGCAGATAAATCTCCGATTAGAAACTCTCTCAATATCCTTGATGGCCGTATCTATCACGCGGGCCTTAAACTGGCTAATTTTTTTATACTTATTTTGACAGTCGCAGGCTATCCTGATCTGCTCTATTGTTAGTTCAACATCCTTCCCTTCTGGGGGAATTTTTGTGCTGTATTGTTCTTTTTCCAATAATTCAAAAATCCGGATTCCATACACTGATTTCAGCTGTAAAATCTCCTGTATCTGATACTGGGTATAGTGGGCTCTTGATTTCAAATTAAGCACAAACGGTTTGATTTCGTCATTCAAAGCTACATTCAATCCAACTTTCGGATCATAAGCACATTTCTTAACCCATGGAAATTTTACAAATTTCTCGCTCTTTCGATCCTTGATTTCTACAGCTTTTGAAGTTATATCGTTTGTGATATTATCTATTTCGTGATATAAATTGCTAGGTTGAATCCCAAGCATGGCAGCCAGTTCTGGTATAGTAATAGTGTATCCGTTGATATCATCATCATCAGCATTTATCTGCATAATAACTGCTCTCATGATCTTTGCAGAATTTAACTTCAAATTCTGTCTTCCTTCTACAAACTCATTGGCTTGCGCCACATATCTTTCATCATTGGTATTTATAGGCAACAAAGCCTGTCCATCTTTGTCCTTCCCCATATTACTTCCTCTTCTCCGATCACAATTTTTGAATATGTTTCAGTTTATCACAAAAACCACGTTTTATCAACTATGTGGTTTTTCACTTTTTTATAGTTTGGATACGTGGTTTTGTGATATCTTACGCATATGCTTTGAATACGTGGTTTTTTACCGTACTTCTTCCTATAATTTTCCATTTTTTGCGGTATATAGGTTTGGATACGTGGTTTTTGTGATGGTGGAGTTTTGATATACCGCCTAGTTTGGATACGTGGTTTTTGTGATTTTACTGCTATGCTTTGAATATGTGGTTTTTGAGCTGCTACATACCAATAAATCTCTAAAAATGTGAAAAAGTTATCCACATTTTTAGAGATTTGTATAGGTGGTTTTTATGATATGAATAAGTGGCTTTTAGATTTGGAAACGTGGTCGTCAAAGATATGGATACGTGGTTTTTATGATATGGATACGTGGTCATATAAGTATGGATACGTGGTTTTTAGATCGAAAAAACCTTGAATTATCAACGTTTTTCAGGCCTCTAAGTATAAGTACAAGTATATATTAAGTGCTAAGTAAGAAACTCTCTACTCATATATACATGGATAGAAATCCACTTTTTCTATTTTACCATCATTCTTGCATTTTAACCAGCCATATGGTAATATGATTATGTTATTTTTTTCATTTAGTCTCATTGTTTAACTTGGCTGGTCTGGTTACAGACTGGCAAGGTAGAGTGCATGTAGTCAATACACAAAAAGAGGTATTGTGACTGACATGAGATCAGTGGGGCTATTTTTTTATGCCATCGCATCTGCGGTGGTTTTTTTATGCCCTAAAAAGGAGCGAAAAAGAAAGGAGAGAGAAATTTTATGAAAGGAGAGGAAAAGGTAAACAGAGTAGAGAATGAAGATGTGACTGCTTTGTTGTGTCATTTGGCAGATAATGCCGGTGAGATACCGCTTATGAGCCGTGTTATGATGGCGCACACAGTCGGAGATCTGATTGATCTCAACCTAGAAATAGATGATATCTTATCACTGTTTCTACATGTTGATAAAATGGGACTCCGAGATGAATTTGGTCGGATGTTCCCGGATCAGATAGCTCAGAAACTCAAAGATCTGCCTGTTAAGAAGAAAGGCAGAAGAATGTTTATCTAGGAGAAAAAGAATGGAGATTACACTTAATTTTGTTAGTGGGCATAGTATATGCCACATGGTCATTAAAAATGATGATCAGTCTGTCGTGAAAAAAGATATTCTAAACGAAGACGTTGCGAACGTCTTTAGTGGATTATCAACCACCGATGAAATATATGCGGTGCCACAATTTTTGAAAAGTAAGACGCCTGACGGGTATGTGGATGGGCTGTTATACGGATGCAGGGGAAATAACAATATCTCCGGCATCTTTTTTATTCCTGGAGGAATGCAATACATGAATTTTTCTGGGGAAGAAATGGTGTTGCCCTATCCAAGCTGCATTTTCTATTTAACTGCATGTTCTGGTGTGTTAGTAGATAGCAGTTGTTTTGCTGTAAAGGAAAAAAGCATTGAAGAATTAAGGGAAGATACGCAGTTTTATGCATTCCCATTCGGAAATGTTCAGTCCGGAAATGGCAGCATCTGTTGGGGAAACAATAACATGACCGGGTTGAATAGTTATGCGGATTTACGGACTGCAGTTCTAAAATTTTACAGTTCAGAGAGTAATTCGGACTATGTAAACCCAGGAAAAACATTCAGGGGTTCTAAAACCTATAATGAATTTTTGAAAAAACTGCGAAAGCACAAAGTTTTTCCTGCAGAAAGTCTCGTATTGTTGCCAAACATATTTACGTTAGGTTACTTACTAGACAGAATGTAAACAAAATGTGTTAAAGGAGAGAGAAAATGAGTAATTTTGATTTTACGGAAGGATTGTTTGGTTTTAGTGATTTCGGTATTGGAGGCGGTGTTATGACAGCAAACAAGCCGAAAAAGAAAGAGACTAAAAAAACTGGAGAAAAAAAGACGACTGCAGAAAAAGCTGTGGCATACCGTCTGCCAGTTAAGCTGCTATTTGATGGCGGACTTCCAGTGGAAATTACCGGTGAAGGAGAAGTTACTAAAAAGGAGCTTTTTCAAAAGATTGCAGATCAGACACTTGTACAGGATTTTACAAGTGAGGAGAATTTTTTACTTATAAATGTGGGGACGGAAAACCAATATTTGGTTCGACCGACACGAACATGTGAAGTAAAAAAAGGAACCTTGAATGGAAAGACTGTATACTATCAGAACCATATTGAATTCATTTCAGATTTGTCAGAGGACGGAGAAGAAATGACGGATGTACAGGAACTGATCAAATACTTTTCCCAAATTGGGTTTGATGTAGAACTTTATTGTGTTGGGGATACATATTTCCCGGTTCCTGTTGACAACAAACATGGAAGCCTTTCAAAACTGCATTTTCCAATTTTGGTAAAATTGTTTACCGAAGAGCGCGATCTGGGCGATCTGCTGCTTACCGAGGAAATGTATATGTCGCAGGAAGATGGCGAAGCTTGTGAAGATTCTGATGAGGACTCAGATGAGGATTCAGATGAAAAAACAGGCATCGACCGGAAAAAGTTATTAAATGTGATGCATACGTTTTTCCCTTATTATGAGGGATACGATGATATCGTTGTGGATGAAAAGGGGAACGCTGTAACGATGATATATAAGTCTAATGGCGGAACACCTAGTCAGTTCACAAAAAAAGAGGAGGAGATGTATCCGACGGATGCGGTGATCAGTCTGATCGTAACAAAGATCCAGCTGGAGCCGCAGTTTTTTGGCGGAAAAGAAGAAGTAACGGGCAAGGAGATCATAAAGTATCTCCAGAAATTATATCCCGAGTACGCTCCGGAAAGAACGGAGCTTCGGTATGATAAAAAATTAAAACTTATCATGCCACTTCTGAAATCCGGCAAAAGAGGAGCATATATCCTTGAGGATAAAGAAACATACCGCAAGGAGTTTTCACCAATGATGGATCTGTTGGTAGAAAAAGAAACTGGCAAAGGCTCTTTCAAATGGAATCTTCCCAAGATGCCGTATCGTATCTTGTATGATGCCATGCATTTTTTCTGGGACGTCTATGTCTTGAAGAAAAGTGAGGCCATCGTTCTTGTATATTATGATCCGGACGAGGGGTATTCCATGGAGGTGCCTAAGCAGCGTGCTACCGGGTCCGTGGTGGAGTTTGATCGGGAGTTCAATGATAAACTTCTGGTTATGGAATTTCATAGCCATGCAGGGTTTCCGGCATTCTGGTCTTATCAGGATGATGCGGATGAGCTGTCACACCGTTTATATGCGGTAGCGGGAAATCTTAGTGACTTCCAGTATGATGCGGCTCATCTGATTGTCCGGGCTGGGACGGGTGGGTATCACCTGAAGGTGAATCCGGCAGAGGTGTTTGAGATGCCAAAGAAGGACTCGGAAGCGAGTCCGTTAATGGTATGTTTTGAATAGAAAGGAGGGAAGGGGAGAGGCATATGCTTTTCCCTTTATGCTATGAAATTTAACATAGTCTTAGTAGGGTGCGGCGGTACCGGAGGATGTTTCTTCGGCCGCTTTATTCGTTTTATGGCGGATTTTTATGCTGAAAATACAACGATCAACTTGTCTATTATGGATGGTGATACGGTAGAATTAAAAAATCTTGGTCGCCAGCCATTCGTTGAACAAGATGTAGGTGAAAACAAGGCCGTGGCATTAGCAATGGCGGCAGAGGAAGCTCTGGGCGTGCGAGTGAAGGCATATCCGATATATATTTCGGAATCAAACATGCACATGCTCGGAAATTCCTTTAATCTGTATGAAGAGCATGAAGCGGTGAATATACTCATAGGAGCCGTTGACAACCATGCGTGCAGAAAGGTATTTCACGCATTTTATAAAAAATGTAAGACTTATGGCGGCAACTTCTTTTTTATAGACGCCGCTAATGAGTATTCCAGCGGTGACGTAGTGGTCGGTATTATAAAACAGCATGATATTTATGCGCCGGACCGCTGCCATTATTATCCGGAGGTTCTGACTGACACTGAAAAACCCGTGTATGAAAAAAGTTGTGAGGAACTGAATGCATCAGAACCGCAGCATTTAGCAACAAACAGCTTGGCTGCAGACATGATTTTTTCGTATGTCACGCAGCTGATCGCAGGCGGATCTTTGGCGCTAATGGCAAAGGGAGGTATCATTTATTTTGATGCCTTTCGTTTTTTTTCCAGGTTCGATCCATACGATGAGGTGAGACATGGAAAAATTAAATAGAGAGGAGAGAGGGAAAATCGCCAGTGTGCTTATACAGTCCATATCTAAATTGTGTAATGTTCCATGTGGAGCAAGCTATGACGATATTGGTTATGAGGAGGCGACTGCAAAAAAAGCACATTCGGTACTATGCGCGATACTTGCATATAAGCTTGGATTTCTGGATGAAAGAAAGGAGAAGCTTGTGGATGTAGACTGGGAGTTAGCAGTTTACTCTGCATTAGCAGATCGGACGGGAGAATTGCCCGCAGATTTTAACGAAGAGGCCTTGTCATTTTATAGTGATGTTGGTGAAAAAAGTATGGATTTTCTTTACGAAGTCTTGAAGCATTCTTCATGGGAAATCGAAGAGTTGGGCGATTTTTATGATATTGATGATCTGACAGATGAAGAAATTACTTGGTATATGGATATGATCCCAAAGCTTTTTGCCTATATAAAGGCAGATGAAGAACGTTATCCAAGTAATGAAGAGCTGAAGGAGCTAACGGATAGACTGGAAAAACTGGGTGTGGAAACGGAATATTATTTTGAGATGGATGAGTGTAAGATACTTTCGCTTAGAAATCCCAAAATAAAAAAAGCGGTAACTCTTTGCAAGCAAAACGCAGCGATTAGGTCACTTCCAGAGTACGAAGAGATTAGATCGTATCTACAAACCATTCTTTTTATTAGACGGTATGGGTATGATAACATAATTAAGGATGATGGGGATATGTTTTTTGTTCTTGGTACTTGTTATTCGGATCATTATGAAACGAGTGGGATGTACCACCTGATATGGGAGACGGTTTTTTTGCTAATCTTTGCGGAATGGGTTGCAGAGGAAATCCTGGAATATTCTGGGGAGAAAGGAGCGGATCAAGGTGTCTGAAACAGGTATAGAGATTGTACCTCTCTTTGGAATGTTTCTAAGGCAAAAAACATTTCTGGAGAAGATAGATGAAATTATCAATCGTGATATGATCGGATGCGAAGGGTGTGATGAATGCCTGGAAGATCTATGCTATAGCTGCTTTGGATGTAAACCTGAATTGTGGGAAGAGTACGATGGGACTGCAAGAAAAATAGGCTATGGTCACTTACTCTCAAAGCTGTTTCTGACATATTATCTATCAGATCCAAGGATACCTGATGAGGCAAAACAAATGTTGAGAAGTTCTCCCGTTGAGCATGTAAAGTCTTTTTTAGACTTAGACATTTTTGGAATATCAAAATGTTTGGACAAGCTTTTATGTGCTTATGCGGAGAAAAAAGGATGGAGAATAACAGATATTGTTATACCATTGTCGGCCATTGAGAATGTGGAAGATGATGCGGAAGCACATCAGAAGTTGAGGGAATATTTCCCGAGCTGGTTAAGGCAGGCTGTTGAAGGTAATCAGGGGTATTTTACATGTATAGATGCTGTATCCTTGATTTATGAATCGACAGAGCCGATGCACCTGATCATATGGGAATCGAAAGACCTGTATAGGTTTTGGGAATACATTTCAAAATATCCTATAGCTTGTACTCATGAGGAAATGGAAGTGTATAATACGTTCTCTATGTTGGAATGTGTCGTATTTCGCCAAAATCCAATGTTTCAAAATGGATATATGGGAAATGCAGTGTCCCATGATCGTCAAACAGTGGCCTTATACAGTATAACCGGATATGAAATGGTCGGAGACGATTATGCCTATAGAAGTTCAATGATCAATCAGGCGTATGTTTATAACTGGTCCTGCATTGAGGTTTTGGAATGGCTTCAGAAAGGTATTCAGAACGTGTGCAAAAATAACTAGAGAAGGAGGCACGGGGAGCATGGAAAAACCAAAAATCGCATTTGATGTGGATGGGGTGCTGGGAGATTTTTTGTATCAGTATTCCAGGTATCACAAAAAGATTTACCCGGACAGTGGAATTGACTTCCGGATGATCACGGACTATGGGGTGCCGGCTGCCTGTGGCATTCTCTGGTCTCTTCCAGGCTTCTATGAGAGTATGCCGGTAATGGAAGGGGCAAAAGAGCTTGTGCGGGAGTTTGCTGAGGTATGTGAAATACATTGTGTTACGGCTACACCTGCATTTGCGAAAAAGGTGAGAAAGGACTGGTTACTGCAGCAGTTTCCAGAAATCGAAGAGTCGAGAATCCATTTTGTAGATGCCTGTGATAAACAGGCATTTTGCATTGATAGCGGAATCGATCTTTTGGTTGATGACTGCCCGGAGACTTGTCTTTCATTTCCACCGGAAAAAGTATATGTGTTTCGGTGGGAGTACAATAAAAACCTAAAGGATATGGGATATAAGGTCGGTAGATTTGCGGATCTTAGAGGTGTCCTGGGTTAAACAAAGGAGAGAAAAAATGAAGAAGTTAAAAAGGATAATTGAAAAACAGTGTCCAATGTGTCATAACACATGCTACATGATGGTCGAAGCAGAAAACTATGGAACAATCATGGAGTATATGGTTGCCATGTATTATAAGACAAAGCGGAAAGTGATCCAGGAAGCACTTCCATTTTTGAATAAATTCGGCCGTGAGTTTATCTTGACCGGATACTGCCCAAAGTGCCAGGAGGTTCTCTTTGATGTTAAGCAGAAGAAAGCAGATAAGAAGAACTACTTTTCTTGTCAGGATCTCGACAATGAAGCGTTCCTTAGATTCGTTGATTTGGTGGAAAGAGATGGAATTGATAGTGCGATAAACTCAGATAAAGCGAAAGCACTGTCAATGCCACAAAAGCTTTTTGTAATCAATGAATTTGATCTTTGGGACGATGTGCTGTTGGATGATTCTGATAACCTTGTCCTGACAAAGAGTGAAAAGGGTGGTGCAGGTGATGAATATTAAACAGTTTGCAAAAGCTGGAAAGATCAGCTCATCAGTTAAAAACGTCAAGCGGTGTAATGCCGTAGATATTGGTTTCCTGACTATTGATGGCAGAGAGGATGAAACTCAACTGGATGTCGAGCATTCTATCCTGACTAAAAAAGGTCTGGATGAGCTGGATGAGCTGTTTGCTTACATGGCAGAAGAGCTGGAGGCTGATGAATCCGGAATCTACTATATCAACATAGTAGCGGCCGCGGACACCATGGAGGGATTGGAAGCCATGGGTTTCTGATTCGGGAAAGGAGATAAAAATGACGGAAAAAGAAAAGTTCTTGATGGAAGTCCAGATCTGTGATCGTGCAGAAAAACTGGGGCTTATTTCGCCAGACAAGCGACTTGCATCCATGATAGATATCGGCTATGCAGCTGATGTTTTTCAAATGGATATTGAAGCATGGCTGAACGCAGGTGACAGTGAGTTTCAGCATGACTTTCTTGGCATAGGGATGAATATTGATCGAGAGAAGATCAATGCGACTCATAAAGCTGACGAAAGTTGTTTTGGAGACTTCGTTCCGAGGTTTGGAAAGGAGCTGCCATGAAATATACGATTCAAGAGACTAATTTTATTGATTGGTATACTTCTGGTGGCTCAGATGATCCAAAGACAGTGATTACGCAGTGGTTTGATGCGGGAAGGAAAAATCCTACCTGTGTTGCCATCTCTGCAAGAAGCAGAGAAGATGCGTATGAGCTTATCTTGTGGGCAAGTGAGCATCTGGAAGAAATCAGGAAGGAACATGAAAAAGGATGCTGCTATAAGTGGAAATTTATAGAGGACTGCATCCAGAGAGGTGTGCGGACCCGATGCCAGGATTTTCTTGGTGAGGGGGACAGCGTATCCCCATTTACTATGGGTTGATGCGCGTGATTATGGATATTTTCTGTGATCAAGAAAGGTTGAGTAAGAGGTTGCTGATGATCAGCAGCCTCTTTTTTTTAGTAAAGGAGAGAAAGAACAATGAAGAATCCAATTCCATTATTTTTAATTCCATTAGTGGAGACAGCAGGAGTCAATGCAAGTCGTTCTTCGGATAAACAATTTGCCCAATTTGTAAAAAAATCTCTGGGCAGATATTTTCTCCAAGATTGGGGAGAAATGTGCGAAGAAGACAAGAAAGCAAATAATTGGTCACTGAACCATGATGAGAGGATCTTGGCATCATATTCAGATAAAGAGAATGACTATAAGATCTGGATCATCACGGAAGCGGACCGAAGCATTACGACGATTCTGTTTCCAGACGAATATTAAAAATGGAGAGGTGGTTCATGTATGGTCGAGGACTACAAAATTAAGCAGAATATATTTATCGTGGTAGAAACTGGCGAGTACATCGTTAGTAGAAATGGAAGAAGGGTGAAAAACCGGATTGGTGTGAAGTATTACGATACCTACAAATTCGGACGTCTGACTCATGATAAATGGATTCAACTGGTCTTAATTGAGGTCGAGCGTGACGGAAAGAGGGATTTGCTGGAATGGATCAAAAACCATTGTAGCAAACACTGTGTCTGGCTGAAGACAGAAGCGGATATAGAGCATTATGCGTTACGGTGCCTTGTTGAACATGCGTATGAAGCCTGGAGTGATTACAAATGAGCAGGTCTGCCATTTGATATATGGAACCTTATAAATCCGTGGTATGCATTTGATGCTGCGGATGGGAAGGTTGAGAAAGGAGAGAACTAAAAATGAAATTATGCGAACTTAGGAAAGAGCCATATACAATGGCTGAGCTATACAAGATAGTGGAGGAAAAATTGAAAAAGGATGGAAATTGGCCGGATGATATAATTGATTACACGTTGGTGGATAATCAAAACATTGAAATCCTGGACAACGCTTTCGATGTTGTTCCACAGGTACAGTACGGCTCATGCGAGGGAATATTCCTCGATGTCTATTTCATCGGATCAGGATTTACAAATTCTGAGGCCGATAAAGTACGATTATGTACAGTAAAGACCTTGGATACATCTCGTGATGCCATGAGGAAAATGGCAATTCTGGGAGCTGATTTCGTAGTAGACACGTCAGAATTTTTGAATCGAAACTCTGATGATTTTGACTGGAAATACTATTCTGTCAGAATCGTAGAAGAGGATGGGAGCTTAGGTTGTGGATATTCGTGTAGATCCCTAAGCGTGGCAGAAAAGAAATTTGACGAGTTTGCAAAGAAAGCACAACATATTGTGCTGCTCGACAAAAGCACCAGGAAAATTCTGAGGGAGCATAAGAAAGGAGAGTAGCATGGAATACCAGAATAATGAGGAAGTTGAAAATCTTCAAAGGCAGTTGCGTGAAGAAGAAAATCGAACTTCTTTAGCTCATGACGAGATCCGGAGGCTGCATCGTGTATGCCAGGCAAAGGATGATGAAATCTCTGAACTGCAGGAAAACATCGAATACTGGAAAACCAGGTGTGCGGATGCCTGCAGAGAAAAGGAGCATCCTGTTTTTATTCAGGACGGTACACGGGGCATGTTGATCGATACAGATGCTCCATGGGTGGATATTGATAAATGGCTCAGCAGCGAAAAAACCAAAAAAGATTATTCATTGGTTGAATATTTGAAAAGCTGCCATTATGAGGCATTTATTCTGTGGGACTCCCAGAATATTGAGTACCCGGAAGATATCATTATAACTGCAATGGAGTATCGGAAATATGAGACGACCGTAGAAACTGAAGAAAAAGGAAAGGAATAACGAATCCTCTGTAAACAGAGGTTGTGGCGAGATTAGCATGGTGAATCGTCACTTAAAGATTGGCGGAGTGGCTGTGCCTAACTAAGCACTTAATAATGCATCCAAGCCGATTACCAATTTATCCA
>OGFF01001657.1_pt1 | contig 22416 bp, 20 predicted proteins | sample 1570751 | NCBI WGS metagenome assembly OGFF01 (sample SAMEA2581951, study PRJEB24529) | metagenome | biome: Human gut stool | place: China | collected 2011 | reverse complement strand
GATAAACGCTGAAAGCATCTAAGCGTGAAGCCGACTCCAAGATTAGATATCCCATTGCATAAGCAAGTAAGACCCCTTGAGGACTACGAGGTTGATAGGCTGCGTGTGTAAGTGTCGTGAGGCATTTAGCTTGGCAGTACTAATAGGTCGAGGGCTTGACCACAAGAGTCTTTTGGTCAGCTTATTAAAGTATTTATAATATTACTTCTCAATGGTTTGCTTAATCTTTATTCAGTTTTCAGGGTACTCCCTTTAATATACACCTTTAAGGTGAGTTTTGAGATTACAGCACTACTTCGGTAGTGCTTTTTTGTTTGCCTTTTGTGCGTGGAAGTTTGTGCTGTACTTTATTTTTGAATTTTTTGGTAGCTTATATTGCTGCTTTATTAAAAGCTGGAGCAGATTATGGTTCAGCACACGAGTTAAGCAAAGCTCATAATATCTTCCAATATTATATACTTTATCTGACGCAAACTGCCTCGCTGTTTGCCGGCTTGAACACAACAGTGTTAGTAAAAAGTATTTGTGGGCTTTGCCAATACCTACAACCTTTGAAAATGTTGACCAAACTTTTATAATTGCTTGGCTAATACAATAAAATTTGTTTGTACATTATAATAGTATCAAAATTACATATCATTATTACCAATAAAAAATATACAATTTTGTATGATATAGTTATACTTTCAAAATATTGTTTATCAGTTTGTAAAATATGTATTTTTATTGCAATTATTTGGTTTTATATTATAATAATACAAAATATGTTGTTAATAAACGACAAAAAAGAGAGACTAAATTAAATGAAAAAATTTTTTGCGGTAGTTATTTGTGCTGTTATGATAGTATCTGCTACAGCATGTACAGGCAGTAACAAAGGCGATAATGTTGAAAGCAGTGCAGCAATTGTTAATAGTATAGTATCAAACGATGAGAGTTCGCAGGCAGAGTCTAACAAAGATGATTCTAAAATGTTTGCGAGTATTCAGGAATATCTTGAATATCCAAATACGAAAAAATCTATTGAAACTATGAAAAGCACCCTTTCAACAACTCTTTATGATTTTGATTGTTATGCTGACGGTGATGCACTCATATATGAATATAAGTTTACAAAGCAGATTTCCGATGATAAGCTTGAAAATGTGAAGAATATACTTGATGATACTTTTGAAGATATGGATTCTACTTTATCTGATCTTATGGAAGAACTTTTAGAGTATGTAGATATTGAAAATCCGATTATTTCTGTAAAGTATGTAAATAATGACGGTTCTGTAATCACAGAAAAATCATTTGATAAGTCAATTCTTGAGGAAACAACATCAGATGTTAATTCAAGCGATGAGAAATCGGTATAAGTAAAAAGTTGTCAGCTCACCACCTTTTATGGGTGGTGATTGTTGTTTTATATAGCTTTTTATGATAAAATGAAAATATTATAAAACAACAGGGAGGTTTTTATGAAACGATTTTTTGCAATATTCATTTGCATTGCTACAGCATTGATATTTGTTGCCTGCACAAATAATTCTGAAACAAAAAGCAGTAAAACCAAAACTACGCAAATATCCGCACAGAACAGCGGTGGTGAAAAAAGTTTTGCGAGCATAGAGGACTATATAAACGCAGAAGAAACCCAAAAGGCCATAGACAGTATGAAAAAATCATATGAGTGTATGTATGATTTTGATTGCTATGCGGAGGATAACAAATTTGTTTACGAGTACAAATATCTTGAAACTGTAGGTGATGAGGCATTGCCGCAGATAAAGAAAGCATTTGACGAAAAGTTTGAAGAAATGAAATCGACCGTAAAGCCGTTGATGGAGCAGCTTTTAGGCAATGTAAAGGAAGAAAATCCGATTGTGGTATTAAGGTTTTGTAACAGCGACGGTTCTGTAATATCGGAAAAAGAATATGATAAAACCGTTCTTGATGAAGCTGTATCCGAAAATTAAAAGCTGCAATATAACTAACAAATTTTATAATAATTTTTAATCATCACCTGTTAGGGGTGGTGATTATTTTTGTATGGAGTTTAATGGTCTGTTTGAATTTTGGAATAAAGTTAATAATTAGGGTTTAGCAGAGTATTTCGTAAAAATTATAAAAGTTTGGTCAACCTTTGAAAAGGCTTGACCTGAATTTTTAAATTATTCGCCTTAAACACTGTGTTAAACCATAATTTTCCCAACTTTCAATAAATTCCCATTAAAATAAAAATATTTTTGCAACCTTTTTATGATTAGAAAAGTGTTATATACAAAGGTGGTGAAATAATGAATGATTTAAACAACGATGATTTTGTTACAGATGTCGTAAATGAATATTCCGATACGATTTACAGGGTGGCTTTGAACATAACAAAAAACAGTGCTGACGCATTTGATGTGTGTCAGGAAGTTTTTATAAGATTAATTAAAAACAAACACAAAATAAAAGACCGCAGTCATCTGAAAGCATGGCTTTTGCGTGTTGCCGTAAATTGCGCCAAAAGCTGCAAAACATCGGCATATGTTCGCCATTGCGTACCGCTTGCCGAGGCAAGAGAACAGGGTGTGTCGGATAATACTTTTGATAAAGCAATTTTTCAATTCGTTATGCAATTGCCGCCAAAGTACTGCGTTGCGATTTATTTGTTTTATTATGAAGATTTAAAAATCAGTGAGATTTCAAAAATACTGAATGTAACACAATCAACGGTTAAATCAAGACTTGCAAGGGGCAGAAAACAACTTAGAGAAATTATTGAAAGGGAGCAATCATATGACTGATAAAAAAGATTTTAATGCGGAAGTATATAAAAATAATGTGAAAAATATTAAACTTAGCGAAAAGCAGAAATCTGAATTGATAAAAGTAATGCGTGATACCGAAAAACAATATAAACAAAACAATGTATCGCACAAAGTTTTCAATTTGAAAACAGGAACAGCGGCAGCAATAGCCGCAGTGTTTGTATTTGTTGCAATATATGCAGGATTTTTTAAACCGAATACAGAGCGAATTTCCTCAAATAAAAATATTTTTACAATAACGGCAAACGCCGCCGAAATTGAGGACAAGTCTGAAATAGGTGTATTTTCGTCGGTCAACGGAAGTCAATATTTATTGAAAGATTTTAATAATGATGACACGATTTATCGAAACGCACAGGGAAAAACCGATTATTTTAATGATTTTGAACTTACAAACCTTAAAATCAGCGGAAAAAATATTGAGAGCGTGACATTTAATTCAAAACAAAAAGGAATTTATTTTCTTATAAATTCATATATAAACGATAATGAAAATTCGGAAGATGTAGAAGACGGCAATAGTTATAATTATTATAACGGTATAGCCGAAATCGGAGATTTTTCAAATTACGGAAGTCTTGATAATTCACAATATACAAAAGCGGAATTTAAAGAACATTCGGACGGTTTATATGGGGAGTTTTGTGACGGATTTACATTTACGGTAAAAAACCCGAGTGAAAACGAACAGGAGATAAAACTTGATAAAGCGATAAATCTTATGGTTGAAACCGACAGAACAGACAGTGAAATTGACAAATGGGCAGACGAATATTACCGACTTGACAGTGAACTTTTAAGTATGAGAGCGAAAAATTGTATGAGTGATGACGGAGAAATTCAAGTTACAGATGAGGAAAATGCTCTTGAAACAAAGATGGAAAATATAAATAACAGCATACTTTCAAAAATTGTTGACGGGGCAGAGATTGATGTAAGCGTGCAGTTTACGGACGGAAGTGTTCAAAGCGAAAAAATCAGAATTTCTTACAATAACGGCAATTGCGGAGGAGAAGATAATTTCCCGAGTATTACTTTCAGATTGGTGTGAGTTTGGTTTAGCGAATAGTCAAACTAATAAATTTAAAAATTTAGGTCAAGCCTTTGAAAAGGTTGACCAAACTTTTATAATTGTTTGGCAGGAATTTTGATGCTTTTCAAAAACTGTATTTAATAAACATACAAAAAGACCGCTATCATCAAAATAGCGGTCTTTAAATATTCGATTATCAATATGACTGTATTGCAGAGAGCATTTTTTCAGGTGTTATTTGTGTATATTTCATTCCGTCAAAAACAAGGTCATTGCCGTCAAAGGTATAATCATATGTGTCTGTCTGCTCGCCGTCCATATCATAAACGGCTGTCACCTTATTGAGTTTTGTATTGTATGTGAAATATGTAAATGTTGTGCCGTAGGAGTTGCAGTACATTCTGCCGTCCTCGCCAAAGTAATAGTAAAGTCCTGTTCCGCTGTCCCATGCGCCTACAAGTTTTTCGTCTATCTGCGGATTTTCCGGTGCGTTTGGAACAAAGGTCGGATTATCCACCTTTTCAAGCACTGAATCTTCACCGTTATTTGTAATTGTAATTTTTTTGCCGTCCTCGGCAACTGTATATGAATACTCGCCGTTAATGCCGAACATAAGCTGACATTTAAAGGTTTCTTCGCCTGTACTTTCGTCAGTGCCGACCGAATATTTGCCGCAATATCCCATATTTCCCACAATAATCGACGCTCCGCCTTTACCGTTAAACAAAAAAGTAAAACTTTCAAGTTTAGAGCCTGCGCCTTCCGCTATTCTCCAATATCCGGCAAATGGGTCTGCCGGATTTTCCAGCGGTGCATGCAGAGCATCAAGGCTGAAATTCACTCCTTCGGGTGCGGTTGTCTGTGCCTGTGTCGCTTGAGTTTCTGTCGGTGTACTGCTACTCAATTCGGCATTTGTGCCGTTTGAACAACCGGCCGCAGTTATGACAAGCATTGAACATACAAGTGTGGTTATAATCAACTTAGTAAAAATTTTTTTCATTGCAAAATTACTCCAAATTTAATTTTGAGGCGGTTTTTCCTCAACATATTAATTTTATTATTATCTGCTGTAAAAGTCAATATCGTTGCAATAATTTATGCACACCGTTGTGTCAGCGGTATCTGATTTGTGCGGTTTTCTCCGAAAAGCCTCCGAGTTTTGTATAAACTTTTGCTTCAACATCAACGGGCACTTCATAAATAATAATGCATACGGCTTTTTCGTTATCTTCGCTGTTTTCTTTACTGCGGCAGTAAGTTATGTGGGGACTTGTATATCTTTCGGAGTAGTACATATTTGTACATACCACGGTATCGTCTTTGTTGTCTAACTCTACCGCACATAAGTATAACGAATATTTTTTAAAAAATTCGTCGTTATATCTGTTGTCAACATTAATTACATCACCCATAGGCATAACTTTACTGTATATCTCATTTAAATAGTTTAAGCTGTCATATGTATCTTTGGTACTGCGTATTCCCATTAATGTACCGGAAACCGTATCTGTAAGGTTTATTATTTCGTCTATTGCGTTGCCCTTCGAGTCGTCGGAGTACACATATTCGTCAATAGCGTCAGCATATACTGTGTTGATTGGGTCTTTATAATAAAAGTTACTTTCATCGTTTGTTTTGTCGCTATAACCCGAAGTTGATATATAAACATACCGTGGAGTAAATTCAAAACTTCTTAAACAAATGATATTGCACACCAAAAGCACTGTAATAGGCACAAGGCACATAGCAAGCCGTATAAATATATTGCAATTCAAATACTTTACCGCATATATAATGAAAGCGACGCTTAAAGCAATCAAAAACCACAGCAGTACGGGGACGCAAAAGCTGTATACAATAAATTCGCCGACTATCAGAACAGCCTCCGTAATGATTATTGCTTTCATATTAGTTATTGTGAGCGAGTGGTAAATATATCTGTATGCCGAAAAAATGCCTGCGCCCAGAACAAGTATAAACAGTTCCATAAAAAAAGGCATAGCTTTTGCATACATTTCTTCTTGGAAAAATATTCTTGTTGCAAAGAGTATCGTATTTTCCGCAATTAACACGATAAACAGAAATAAAGCCGTGTTGTCCAAAACAGAGTGTTTTTTGTATTTTCTTTCTTTTTCTGCCTCTTTTTCTGCCTGTTGTTCCCGTAACTGCACGGCATCATCGTTTTCCGTGTTTTCTTCACCGTAAAATTTAAATTCGTTCATATTATTCCTATATTCCTTATTTTTGATATATTCAGAATTTTCTGCCTGTTTATTATAATAAGAAACAAAATTGTTTGTCAATACTTTTTGTTTGGTTATCAGGATTTGCCTAAGAGTGGGTTTCGTTAAATAATAAGGTTTTGTTTTGAAAGTTTGGTCAACCTTTAATAAAAATCCAAAAAATCATACAAAAAGTCCTGCAAAGCATTAAAGCCTTACAGGACTGATTATAATATACAATTTTAAATAAAACTTATGCGGCGGAAGATACAATTCTTTTGCCTCTCCAAGTGCCTCTCTGCCAACGGATAAACACAATAATTCCTCTGAATATTTCATCGCACGCCATACCTATCCAAACGCCTGCAAGTCCCATATTCATTACAATTCCGAGCACATACGCAAGCAGTACGCTTATGCCCCACATTGAGAAGATTGCAAGTATTGTCGGGAATTTTACATCGCCTGCGGCTTTCATGGAGTTAATGATTACAATGTTTGTTGTTCTGCCTATTTCAAGGAAAATCGAAATGAACATCATATTTGAAGCAAGCTCGACAACTGCCATATCGTCTGAAAATGCTTTGAAAGTATATCCCGATACAAGCCAGTTAATAACGGCAATGGAAATCGAAACTATCATACCGATTCTTAGCGTTTTCATAACTCTTTTATATGCAAAGTCGTAGTCGTTTGCGCCAACGCTGTGTCCTACAATTATCTGCGTTGCAATGGCAGCGGAATAAGCAAACATATATGTAAAAGTACACATCATATTTGCGTAAATTCGTGCGTTAATTGCGACCATTCCCATTGTGTTGATAAGTGCCTGCAGCACAAGCTGTGAAAAGTTATAGCTTATGTTTTCGCCTGCGGTCGGGATTCCGAGTTTTAACAATTCTTTAAGAATATTTATAGGGAACGGGCGGAGGTATTTAATACCGAGTCTGCCTTGAATAACCTTATAGAAGTAAATAATTGCGGCTACAAGCGCAAAAATACGGCTTAAGCATGTAGAAATCGCAACACCTTCTGTGCCAAGGTCAAGAAAAGAAAGCGGGCCGTAAAGGAAACAGTAGTTACCCACGATATTTACAATATTCATACCGAGGGATACAAACATTCCGAATCCCGTTTTGCCGTGGCTCATAAATATTGATGAAAAAGCATTGAAGACCGCCTGTGTAAATATTGTACCGCCGACTATTTTCATATACATATTGGCGTCAGGTATCATTTCGGCAGGTACCTGCATAATAATAAGTAGGGGTTCGCTGAACAAAAATACAATAAGACTTATTACCACGCTTAGCGCAAGGTTAAATGAAATTGCAACCGTGTAGATTTTATTCATTTTTTCAAATTGCTTTGCGCCGAGGTATTGGCTTACAATAACGCCCGTTGCACTCGATATAATGTTGAACGCAAGATTTAAAAATCCGAGAATAGAGTTTGCATTGCCTATTGCACCGACTGCAATGTCATTGTAGTTTGACAGCATAATAGTGTCAATGTAGCCGAGCGAAAGTCCGAGCAGTGACTGAAAAAATATCGGCAGTGCAAGACTGAATACCGTTCGTTTTAAGGGATCAACTTGTTTTTTCTTTAATTTGGCAGACGACTCAGCCATAAAAAAACACTTCCTTTACAAGATGTATGTTGACTTTATATTTTAATATTGTATAATAAGGTCAGAAAATAAACCTTATATTGCTTATAATTGTTTTTAAGATTTTATATTATGAAAGGATAAATAAAATGAAAATTTGCGTATTCGGTGCTTCAAGCGAGCAGATAGAGAAAATTTATATAGATACCGCCGAAAGCCTGGGCAGAGCGATTGCAAACCGTGGCGACGCCGTAATTTACGGCGCAGGAAAATACGGTGTAATGGGTGCGACCGCAAGGGGCGTAACCTCTGAAAAAGGTGAACTTATAGGTGTAGCGCCTGAATTTTTCAAGAAAGACAATGTTCTTTACGACAAGTGCACAGAACTTGTTTTTACGGACACAATGCGTGAGCGTAAAGGTGTAATGGAAGACCGTGCGGACGCTTTTGTAATTTGCGCAGGCGGTATCGGCACTTTTGAAGAATTTTTTGAAGTGCTTACTCTCAAACAGCTTAGTCAGCACAGAAAGCCGATTGTTATGTACAATGTAAACGGATATTACGATTCACTCATAAATATGATGAAAAAGTCCGTATCAGAGGGCTTTATGAGTGACGATTGTCTTAAACTCTTTACCGTAGCAAATACCGAACAAGAGGTTTTTGAGCAGATAGACAACTATAAAGAATATACCTATGATAAGTACGGCTTTTTAAGGGACGGTGACAACAATGGCTGATCGTTGTGACCAATGCACATATTTTGTGGAAGATGACGAGTACGGCGACTACTGTTCTTTGAGTCTTGATGAAGACGAAATGGAAAAGTTTTTGACAGGCAATACCGAACAATGCCATTATTTCAGGCTCTATGACGAGTACAAAATCGTGCAGAAACAAAATTAAATCTTCTTTATTCCAAAAATATAATGTGAATATAAAATTCACATTGATTAAAGATTTATAATATTTATTTAAAATCTCAGAAAAATTCAATTTTTGTCTTTTTTTATATTTTATCAAAAAAACTTCCTTTTTACAAGGAAGTTTTTTTGTTTTTATTGTCATTTATAAACAGATAGAATAATAAAAAGATATAATCCGTAAAAATATAAACTATTCAAAATACCGAACTTTTGCTGTTTTGTTAGTGCAACTATACAAAAGTTATTCTAATATTGATATTTCCGTTGAAATGGTGTGCCAAAAGTATTAAAATAATATAGTGGCTTATAGAAAAAATGTAGTAATGTTTACAAATAAACTGTTTTGTAAATACGGAAAATTACAAGAGAGGGGAGTGTGTGACGAGTTTTTTGGGTAAAGCTGTTGAGCGTATGATGACCGAAAATATCTCCCATCATAAGCGTAAACGCTTGATAATCTTTATAACTGTCATCACTTTGCTCTCTATGGTTACCACAACGGTTGCGTGATTCAGCGTAAATACTTTTGCCGGTGTAGATAACCTCAATTTAAGCATTTCCGTAGGCGCACAGATGAAAGTAGGTATGGAAAACTACGGTACAGAAATCGACGGACTTGATTATGTTCTTGCCCGCAAAGTTTTCAGAAAGTTTGAGGCGCTTAATCTCTCTTATATAAGAGATGAAATTGACGGCTTGCTTGCTTATCTTGACGAGCTGTTCGGTGAAGAGAATATGAACGAATGTAAAGACTACTTAAAGATGCTCAAAAAGCTTGTATAATTTGCAAAATAAGGGCGAACTTTGTTTGCCCTTTAGCTGATTTATTGACATTGTTCATTTTTGCTGATAAACTATATATAATGGCTTTTGTTACGCTAAAATAAAATTATAAGGAGTGTCTAAAATGGTGGATTTTAGTAAGTATTACAGATCTTACAAATATATGCAGGATATGCTGAAATCGGATTTTACTCACAATTATATAGAAGAGGCTCTCAAAGACGGGGACGAGGGCAAAGATTCTATATTCGGCAAAACTAATGAAAAAGTAATTGATATGGATTGGGTTATCGCAATCGAAGAAACCCTGCCGTATATTCAAAAAGCAATTGAAGAACAGGGCAGATTTATCAAACAGGCAGAAAATGTTGTTCGCATTAAAAAGGCAAAGAAAATTCTTACGGTTGAGCGTGAGGAGGGTTTTGCTATTTACGAAAATCGTGTGCTTTTGACCCTTATTCACAAGGCGCTTATGTTTGTTGATGACAAATATTCAAAAATGAAAGATGTACCTAACGATTCTTACAATAATATAACAATGAACCGTCACCTTGAGCTTAATCAGCAAAAGCTTGATTTCAGCGTTAATTATGTAAACGAAGACCACGAATCACTTGCAGAAGACCTTGATATAGAGGATATTGAGTCGCTTTCAGATTTTGACCGTATCCGCAGAATTCGTCAGGGACTTAACGAGTGTCTTGCAACTCCGCTTATGAAAGAGATTGCAAAAGAACCGCAGGTAAAACCGCCGCTCACACAGACTAACCTGCTCAAGGAAAACCCTAACTTTAAAAAGGCAGTAGAGTTGTGGAGCTTCCTTGATACATACAAAAAGCAGGGCTTTGAACTCGTAGGCGAAGAGTACAACGGTAAGATGACTGACGAGAACAAGGAAGATGTATATCTTGCTATGGAATTTCAGCATTTTATGATGTCGATTACCACTAACCCCGCACTCAGAAAAATGTTGCAGGAAAAGTACGAAGAAGAAAATGCCCTTGCCAAAGAAGAGTCTGACCGCCCAGAAAAGGTAAAGGAAATGGTACTTGAGGCACAGACAGAGGCAGTGCACAAAGAAGAAATTGAAAAACTTACTGCGGAGATTACGGAACTTAAGCAGAAAATCGCAGAGCAAAAGCAAAAGATTGAGGAGCAGGCAAACATTATAAAGACACAGGAGGGCAAAATCGCTGCTCTTGAAAACGAAAGAGAAAGTCACGCAAAGCAGGTAGAGCAGATGAATGCCGACTTTGCCGAGAAAACAAGAATTGCGGAAGAAAATTTTGCAAACCGACTTAGTGCAAAGCAGAAAGAATTTGACGACGCACAGACCGCTCACAACGAATATGTAACAAAGCTCAACACAGATAATGCAAATAAGATTGCCGAGTTAAATACTAACCACAGCAACGAGGTTGCACAGCTTAAGAGCGATTATGAAAACAGAATTGATACTATTAATAAAGAAAACGCAACCGCAACAGCTAATTTGAAATCCGATTACGAGGGACAGATTACTTCCATGAAAGCGGATTACACCTCTCAGATTAAGAATTACGAAAAGCAGATTGCCGATATTAATGCGGAAAACGCTAAGAATGTAAAAGAACTTAACGATAACCATGCCAAAGAAATCAAGACCATTACCAAAGAATCCGAAAAGCGAATGGCTGATTTTGAAAAAGAAACTACCAAGAAGATGAACGATACTATAGCTGATGTTAAAAAGAAAGCTAAAGACGAAGTTCGTCAGGCTGAAAAAACAGCAAAAGAAAAAATTGCAGAGGCAAAGGGCGAAAATAAGCTCTTTAAGAAGAAAAAAGAGGTATTCGAGGCGGCTTATGCGGCAGGTTCGGTAGGACTTATGGCAATGCTTGCCGAAAAATACGCATCTGAGGGCAGAACAGACTTTGCCGACCACCTTGTATCGGCAACAGCGGCAATCAGAGCAATTATGATTGCGCCCACACCAAAGGGTATTACACTCACAATGTACACCCACGGTTCCGCAAAACTCTTAAAACTTTATGCAGGCGTTACAAGATACGATGTAGCTATCGGCGACACTGTTTCTTCATTCGGCGGTGTTGAGGGACAGCCTGTATTTATCAGCTTTGCAGGTGTTGGAAGTGAGGTTGCCGACGAGATTGCAGGTAAAATCAAAGAAACGGCTGATTGTAAGGTAACTGTTTCTCAAAACAGAAGAATACAGTCAACGGGAATTATCGGCATATATTTCTGCGGAGAATAAGCGCAGGTATGCTATGAATAAGTCGGCACAGCCCGACGAAGATGCCGATTGGTCGCAGGCAACTCCCGGTGTTGATTACCTTTGCTTTGACCTTTATATGAGAATGCATAATCCGAGAAAAATTTACATTACCGAAGCTTCAGCTCTCACTTCGCTTGACAGTGTGCTCACCCGGGATAATGAAACCAATAAAAGCAGTAACCCGAGCACATACGGTAATTTTTCAAAGGATTGTATGATTGGCGCAACAAGATTTTCCGTAAACAGCGCCGACGGTACAGAAAATAAACTTAAGTGGATCCATAGTGACGGTTTCCTTTCGAATTTTTGTTGTGGTAACTTAATTCTACTACGAAATCGTTTCTATGGATATTCTCTTTTTATTGTTTCATCTTCATTTAACAATATGCGTTTTTATGATTTTTAAAAAACTTGCACACTTTTCTTAACAAAGCCTATGAGTTAAAAATTGTTTCAACTTACTATTGCAATTTGCGTAATTTTATTTTGAAACATTCTTTTGAAAATAATAATGCCATTTTCTTTGTAGATGATATTAGTAGTTTTCAGGATATTATTTACTTTAATGTTGTCGAATACGGAATGGATAAAGAAGGTGCAATAAATTCAAAAGGCAAACAGATATATGCTGTATATGATGAACTATTATCTCAAATATAACACAACTATATTTTTGTTGTGTTAGTTTTGTTATATAAAAAGTAAAGTTACACTACTAATCAATTAAAACGCAAATTAAACGATTTTAAACGGCATTTAAAGGAGCTGTAAAAAACAGCCTAAATAAAAAAACGACTGCATTCTAACCTAAAGGTAGGAATGCAGTCATTTTTGTGATATAATTTAATATCAATGAAAAACCATATCAACAAGGTACATAAAACTAAAAAGTTTTCTACATTAAAGGTGCTTGGTTTTGCACCTTTTCGAGTTATGCCCAAATTTTAAACATTTTTAACATTCTTTATATTTTCATATCATATTTTTATACAATTTCAAGAATGCAAGCAAAAAAATCACCGAGGCTCACTATTTCGTGAATCTCGGCTTTTTGATATGCTGCTTTTTACAGCACCTATCGTCAGATTGCATAAACGGAAAGTATTTGTTGGCTTGCCCACACCCACCACCTTTTATAATTGCTTGACAAAGGATTCCGCTATACCTTAATGTACCGGAATTTTTGTTAGTAAACATTTTTTATTTTGCTGTTTGGGGGCAAATTAAAAATATCTGATTAATGAAATAACTTTACCCAGAATAGCGACTTCATCTGCGATAATCGGTTCAAAATCGTCATTTTCAGGCTGTAATCTGAAATGGCCGTTTTCCTTATAAAATCGTTTAACCGTTGCCTCGTCGCCGATAAGGGCAACTACTATTTCGCCGTTGGACGCAACAGGTGTGCGGTTTACAATTACAATGTCACCGTCAAAAATACCTGCTTTTATCATACTTTCGCCTTTTACATGCAGTGCAAAAAGTTCCCTGCCACGGCTAAGACTTTCGGGAATAGGTATGTATGTTTCGATTTCTTCAACGGCAAGGATAGGATAACCTGCCGCAACACTGCCCACAAGAGGAACATTTACACTGCGCTCTTCACCTGCGATGCGTATGCAGCGGTTTAAACCGTGCTCACGCTCAATAAGTCCTTTTTCTTCGAGTGCGCTTAGGTGATGATGAACCGTTGAAGTTGATTTTAACCCCGTAGCCTCGCATATTTCACGCACAGACGGAGTTCTGCCTTCATCCGCACACTGTTTTAAAAAATTAAATATAGCCTGCTGGCTCTTGCTTAATGGTTTCATAGTAACCTCACAAATTGCAAAAGTGCCGATTTGTAACAAACTATTTACGGCCTATAATATTATAACATATTTTCTCTGAAAAATCAAACATTTGTTTTATGCTTTGAAAAATATTTTTTTCAATAGGTTTTCATATTGACTTCACATGATTTTCAAATAAATATAGTTTAATATAACTGTACTCAAAAGGCGGAACCGCAACCGCCGAGTATATTGTTCTACCCTCCTCAATACGGGCACTCGGCCCGTAATTGTACCCCTCATTTTTTTAAGAACAGGAAAGCACCGTGTAATCATCAGCACGGTGCTTTTCAATTTGCGATTGACATTAAAAATATAAGAACAAAGTGTATTTTATAAAAAACGCTTTGAATTGTTTGTGCAAAATTCCCAAAAACGCTATTTATCTTTTTGCAATTTAACAAATACAAAATTGTTTATAACACAGTTCAGATAAAAAATTAAGCTTTATAAAGCTCTCCGCCAAATCATAATTTATCAATTCAAAAAGCAAACATATTAAAGGAGGTTGTCGACTTAAAAGCCGAACAACCTCCTTCTTATACAAACAAATATTTAATTTTTATCAAACATTATGACTTAAGAAATTTAATATCGTCATCAATACTGTTGACAAAATCAGTTGCTTTCTTTATGTAAATACAGGTTTTTGTATTTTCTTCTGTTTTCATAGCATTGATTAAAGAACAGTTTTGCATTACTGTATTGATGGCAAGATAAAGAGTACAGTATTTAACCTGCTCTTCTCCGTCCTTTTTCTCCTGTGTAAACAAATGTTTTCTGATGTTAAAGCAACAATTATCGGTAAAAATAAATTTGTGTGTTAATACCTGATCTCTGTTTTGCCAGCTGTTTAAGTTATTAAAATCCACATTATTAAATGTACAACCCGAAAAAGTTAATGTTACATTTTCAACATCTGTTCTCGGAATATAAAGATAAGTATAATTTCCTACCGTTTCCTCGCTGTCATTTGAAATTTTAACATCATACTCAAATTTATTTACCTGGCAATTCACAAAATTAACAGTTGTATTACTTGATGCACAACTTATAATTTCTTGGCACTTACAGTGATCACCGCTGTTATGCTCATCTTTATTTTTACCGATATTAAATTTACAATCTTTCACATCGATTTTGCCGAATATATTTTTCACAGTGTTATTGCCAAAAGCAAGAACACCGCCGCCGTCGTATGTGTCGTTGTAAACATTCCAAGTACAGCCCTGAATATTTATATGCTTAATTTTTTCTTTACAAAGATCAGTATCGTTCGGCAATGTATTACTCCAAATTGTTACCATATCCGATCTGTGATTTCTTGTAAATACACAATTTGATAAACCTACATAATCAATGTCGCCTTTTAAGAACAGCAACGCAGTAGATGATTCTTCTTCTTTATCTCCTACCTGCCTTAAACTGCCGTATAAAGTTTTATTAGTAAAAGAACAATTGCTTAATTTCACATAATCGGCAACTGCCTTAAAGTCAAAAAATACAGCGCCTGCTCTGATTTCGTTATTACTTTCATCAGTCGTCTGTGCCTCTGACAAATCAGGTGTTACGATAACATCACATTTATCCCATGTATGATATCTTCCGACAGAAACACCGTCAACTAAAGAATTTGTAATTTTGACAGCGCACGGCACAGATTTATAAGTAATATCATTTACCGTAGTTTCAGTAAATCCGCAATTTTTAGTATTCCAATTAAAAGTGATATTATTAATGTATGTATTACCTGCAAAACAAATAATATACGGATTAATATTATTCGTTTTCTTCAACGCTTCGTCTGACAATTCAATTGTGGTAACTTTATTGTTTGCTTTAAAAAATTTGCCTCTCCAGATTACTCTGTCCTTTATATACAAAGCACTCTTAAGAGAGTATGTTTTTAAACCGAATAACAGTTTTACATTATTACTGCCGATTGCATTAAAAAATTCACTTAGCAAAGAACCATTATTATTGCTTGCGGCATTGAAATCCGGGTGGCGTAATTCGTTGTTTTCGGCATCTACAACGCCGAAACATTCGATAGGAATTCCTGCTTTTGCCTGATCTTTAGTAAAAACCGGAACCGCATAATAATTTTCGCTGATCTTAATTCCAAATGTTTTCTTATTCTTTGAAACAGAATAAGTAAAACCGTAACCGTCATTTTTATTAAAATAACCCGAAGTGGTTACAGTATCTCCCTCGTTAAAATTTTCTGCATTATTAATCATTTCTAAGAAAGTAAAGTTTGAATCCATAAAAATCTCCTTTATTTTATATTATTTTGAAAAGCTTTTCGCCTACACTGTAAAAACTCCGAAAATTGCACAAATTAGCGCAATTTTCATTTAAGTTTTTAAGTGAAAAAGAACTTTTGTATTAACGCACAAATATTCGCATTAATTTTTGTTCGTTTTATAAAATAAATGAGAACAGAATAAACTTTTATAATTTCTCGGCAGAGCATTTTACTGACTGTAAATACAACACAAAACAACAGGCAGATGTACTATTACACCTGCCTGTTGTTTATAGATTAATTATTGCAAATAATTATATTATTTTGTCAAAACCTCAACGATTTCGCTGATATACATTTTATGGAAGTCGTTGTCGTACCACTTATCTACAGCGTCGTTATCAACAATGCTTTCGCCGTTCAAAAATTGTGCGTACATCTTTTTACATACAAGTACAAGTTTAGCCTCTGCAAAGTATGGAATACCGTCCTCTGTAAAAGCAGGTGTAAGACCTGTTTCGGCAACTTTGTCAATATCTCTGCCGCTCTTTGAACCGCAAAGCTTGAGTGCGTCACGGTATTTTTCGTCAAAAAAGCTCATTGTGTAGTAATCGTTATTCTCAATAAATTCAAATGTATATCTCTGCGGACGAATAAATGTAAACGCAACAGGCTTGCCCCACATAATGCCTGCGCCGCCCCAGCTGATTGTCATTGTGTTAAATTTATCGGAATTTCCGCTTGTTACAAGCGCCCAATCCTTGCCGATAAGGTCAAAAATGCTTTCGTTGATGTCTGACGGATTAATTTTCTTAAAATCTGACATAAATATCCTCCTTAAATTCTGCTCTTGCTTTAAAATAGATGAGAGCAGGTTTTTATTTTATTATTTTGTGCCTGTAGAGCCGAAACCGCCCTCGCCACGCTCTGTATCGGAAAGTTCGCTGACTTCTGTAACGGTTGGGACGATTACAGGTGCAATCACCATTTGTGCCACTCTTTCAAACGGCTCGACGGTGTAAGGTTTATCTGAAACATTGCAAAGACCGACGCAGATTTCGCCCCTGTAGTCGCTGTCAATCACGCCAACGCCGTTGGCAAGGCAGATTCCGTGCTTGATGCCGAGTCCGCTCCTGGCGTAAACAAATGCGGCAACCGACGGGTTGGGCAACTCGATTGCTATACCCGTGGGAATAACCGCAATCTTCTGCGGCTCAACGGTGATTTTTTCGGTAATGCAGGCATATAAATCCATACCGGCGGCACCGCTTGTTGCGATTTTGGGAATTTTTGCGTTATCTTTTACTTTTTTTATCTTTAATTCCATAACTGTCCTTTCAAATTAAGTTGCATTTGTAATCTTGTTTTGCAGGATTTTTTTAAATTCCTTGCAAAAGAAAAATTTACTGAATTTTAATAATGTTTTATTAGAATATTAAAAACCTGTAATTTTTGTAACAAGGCTTTAATTTAATTCTTTTAAACAATTTAAACAGAGTTATTAACATTAACATTGTTTTAACAATGCTATTTAACACCCCTTAGATATAAACCTCTTGTTGATTTGACTTTTAACATCGGATTTTGCGTAAATTCGCATATACTTTCCACATTTTCAACATAGTTTTCAACAGTTAAACGAAGTGAATAAAAAGATGTTGAAAGTGTTGAAAACTCATTTTGGGGTATATAAAGGGGTACACAGTTCAGCACTTCGGTACAAATTCCGTCACATTTCAGCGGGAATTTCTCACCCTTTCTGTCCGTCATTTTTGAATTGTTTTTGCAAGTTTTGCAAGAAATATTTTCGCTCTTTGCAGGGCAGTTTACCGTAAGCATAAGAGGAAGATATCCGTAGGTGATAATGCCCCTCTTGATTGTGCCGCCCAGGCGGTTTATTCGCTCGAAAGTAAGTTCAAAACTGAGTTCAACATCCTCAAGTCCGTATTCCTCCGCCCAGAGCAGGTCATATGTGTTTACAAGGTTAAGTCCGAAACTTCCGTGCACACGCATATTTTCGCTTTTTGCCATATACACGGCGGCAAGATTTCCGCAGAGTGCGTCATTTACACCAAGCTGTTTTACCTCGCTTAGCCTTTTTGCTATTCTTTCTTCGTTTTTAAAAAGTCCTCTCGGAATTTCCACGCCTATATTGCAGCCGTCAGCCATAAGCGATTTCAGTCTTTCGTTATCGGTATAAATAGGAACATAAATAAGTTCGCAGGCTTTGAAAGCGGGTGAAAACTTTGCGGTAGTCATTCTGGCCCTTATTCCGTTGCCTTTTGGCACACAGGAAGTGTCGGGTGCTGTAATTTCAATATCATTTATTTTGTAGTTATGCCGCTTTGCCCTTAAATCGTCAAGTTGAGCAAGTGCCTCTCTGCGCATCGCATTCAAAACAGAAAGCGGTAACGAGAGGCTGTCCTCTGTATTTATACTCAAGCTTTCAAAAAAATATGCCGTTGAACCTGTCTTTTTAAGCTGGGTTTCGCATTTTGTCTTGTCAAGCGCAACCTTTTCTGCTTTTTGACAGACAAAGTCGGAAGTAACTTTTATATTATGCGTTCCGTCCGTGATTTCAAGGGTCGGATTTTCGCCGATTTTCGCCGTGAATGTACCGTTTATTGCAATATCGGAAAGCTCGTCCTTGTAGCTTTGACGGATTTTTGAAAAAAGTTTTTCGTCTGCCGATACAACATCGTTTTTTCTGCGGTATCCGAACATTTCATAGCCTGTTTTGCCTGTATAATAACCGTCGGTAAATCCTGTTCGTGAAAAAACATTTTTCAAAATTTCTGCCGTATCGTCGCTTATAAATCCGTTGTCACGCTGTTCTTTGCAGGCACGCACGGCGGCAGACACATACTCGGGGCGTTTCATTCTTCCCTCAATTTTAGCAGAGGCTACACCCATTTCCTGCAGCTGCGTAATATATGGTATAATGCTGTTGTCTTTAAGGCTTAGTGCGTGACCGTCCTTAACCTTTCCTACCGAAAACGGCAGACGGCACGGCTGGGCGCAAGCACCTCGGTTTCCGCTCCTTGAGCCGAGCATTGCGCTGAAGTAGCATTGTCCCGAAACGCACATACAAAGCGCACCGTGCACAAATACTTCGAGTTCAACGGGAATTTCAGCGGCTTTTTCAAGTTCTTTTTTGCTCATTTCCCTTGAAACCACAACCCGTTCAAAGCCCATTTCATAAAGAGCCTTTACACCGAGGTACGAGTGAACGCTCATTTGTGTGGATGCGTGCAGGTGCATTGACGGCACAAGCTGACGGGCAAGGCGTGCGACACCCATATTCTGTACAATAAGTGCGTCAACATCTGCTCTTGCGGCAATCAGCACAGCCTCTTTAAGCCTTTGCATTTCATCGTCAAAAACAATTGTGTTTAAGGTGACATACACCTTTACCGAATGAATATGGCAGTAACGAACCGCCTCTTTAAGCTCGTTTTCGTCAAAATTATGCGCAGAAGAACGGGCGGAAAATTCCTTTTCGCCCAGATAAACAGCGTCTGCTCCGCTTCGTACGGCAGCAATAACACTGTCCATACTGCCTGCAGGCGCAAGAATTTCAATTTTATTTTCCATAACCATTATTGTAATCAATCAAATAATTAATCAAAAAGCGAGATCTGCTGTTGGCGCATTTTGCGGATGATTTCGTCGCTTTCCTCATCATCTTCGCCCTCGTTTTCCTCTGCCTGCGCAGAATGAATCGCCTTTTGCAGAGCGTTTCTCAATTGTTCGTTTTCCTTTTCAAGTCTTTTATATTTGCGGGTAAGTGCAGTGTTTTCGTTAATAACCTCTGCAAGTCGGGTTTTGTACTCCGAACACTGCTTATTAAGGTCATTTGTTTGACGAATAATCTTATCTGCCTTTGAAATGCACTCTTTTTTATTGCGCAAAGCCTTGTTGCGGTCATCGCAAAAATTAAGTGCCGCCAATATAGCGCAATCTCTTGTGTCAAGGTGATTTGTTGATGTTACAATTTTCTTGATTTGTGCTATAACATCATCGGCAACGCCTTGCACATATTTTTCGTCATCTGCAGTAATCAGCGCATAGCTCCTGCCCTCAATCTGCACGCTGACTTTTCTTTTAGTATTCATTACAGCACCTCTCCATATTCAGACTCTGCCTGCAAAATAACAGAGTTTTTTACAATAAATTATAATCCACACTAAATTATAATATAAAAAGATGCGTTATTAAAGAATTATGTTAAAGTTGTAATCTAATTTTGACATAATTATCCTTATATGTCGGTTTTTTGTTGATTTTTGTCAATTATATTGTAAACTGTTAACTCTTGTGTTAATATATAATATGTGCGACAAAACGGTAGAGTTTTGTCGATTTCGCATTGTTTTACTAATAATAATATTGTTTTTTTTGATAGTAATTAATAACAGTTTATTAATATTACATATCAAAAAGCCTTTTGCGGAATATTATTTTACAGGGAAGTGATTATATGCCGGTTCCTTTTGATTCACAAAAAATTTACTATCGTACACCTTTCGGTGCGGTAGAAGAGGGAACGACCATACATTTAAGAATACTTTTGCCAAGAGATCTCCACACTCAGAGAGCGGATTTGGCAGTAAAGTATGACTACGATTACAACTGGGAATACTTCGGCTTTTTCTGGTGCGGCACATTTGATGACGCTACCGAAATCTGGGAGGCTGACTTTACTCCTAACAAAATCGGTCTGTACTGGTATGGCTTTAAACTTCAAACAAAATACGGCCTCAGATATATTGTACCGTCTGATCCGTATAATATCAGCACAATAGAAACTTCACCGGGCAGAAGTTGGCAGCTTACCTGCTACAAAAAGGGCTTTACTACACCAAAGTGGCCTGTTGGCGGTGTAATGTATCAGATTTTGCCTGACAGATTTAATTTCAGCGGCGAAGAAAAGAACCTTACCCGTACAGATTTTCAGCGCAATACAGATTGGTATGCACTCCCACAGTGGTGGCCTAACGAGAACGGCGAAATTACAAACAGCGATTTCTTTATGGGTGACCTTAAGGGAATTACACAAAAGCTCGATTACCTTGAGGAATTGGGCGTAAGCTGTATTTATCTTAATCCTATCGGTGAGGCATACTCAAACCACCGTTACGATACGGGCGACTATTCAAAGGTTGACCCTATCCTCGGTACAAACGAGGATTTCATAAATCTTTGTGCAGAGGCTAAAAAGAGAGGAATCCATGTAATTAACGACGGTGTTTACTCTCATACAGGTTCTGACAGTAAGTATTTTAACAGAAACGGCAGATACGGCGAGCATACAGGCGCTTACAGAGATCAAAATTCTCCGTATTACAGCTGGTATAAGTTTAACAATTGGCCGAATGATTACCACTCATGGTGGGGATTTTACACCTTGCCGGAGGTAAACGAAACCGACCCGAAGTTCAATGAATATATCAACGGCAAAGACGGTATCGTAAGAACATATATGCGTTACGGAAATTCGGGCTGGCGTCTTGATGTTGCCGATGAACTTCCCGATGAATTTATGGAAAATCTGCGTAAAGCGGTAAAGGAAGAAGATCCCGAGGGCTTTATTGTAGGCGAAGTATGGGAAGACGCAAGTAACAAAGAGAGCTACGGCGCAAGAAGAAAATTCTTGCTCGGCGAAGAGCTTGACTCGGTTATGAACTATGTTTTCAGAAACGCAATCCTTGATTTCTGCCGTGGCGCAGATGCCAAGTATGTTATGAATCAGATTATGAGTGTTATAGAGAACTATCCTCGTCCGGTTCTTCGTGTTCTTATGAACTCACTTTCAACTCACGATACAGAGCGTGCGCTTACAGTTATTGCAGGCGAGCCGCTCAACGGCAGAGATCGTCAGTGGCAGGCAAATCAAAAGTTAAGCTACGACCAGCGTAAGCGTGGTATAGCACTTTTAAAGCTTGCCGTAGGTATGCAGTATACTTTACCGGGTTTCCCGTGCGTATATTACGGTGATGAGGCAGGTCTTGAAGGCTATCGTGACCCGTTCAACCGTTGCTGTTATCCGTGGGGCAGAGAGGATAAGGAACTTATCGAGTGGCATAAGGCTCTCGGTAATTTAAGAAAGTCCTGCTCACCGCTTTGGGACGGTGATTTTGTAAAGGTTACGGCTGACAAAAATTATCTGAGCTATATCCGTCTTGACAGCAAGTCATCGCTTTATTGTGCGTTTAATGCAAGCAATGAAGAAAGAATTATGGACCCACCGCCCGGATATGCAGACGGTACACCTATTTTAGATACAAAGCTCGAAAACGGAAAATTAACAATGCCGCCGCTTAGCTGTGCATTTATTATTAATGAAACAGACAGAAGATTGAGCCTTGCTTATTAATTAAAACTACAAATTTTATTTATACCAAATCTTAAAGAACGGTCTGCACGCTGCAGACCGTTCTTTTGTTCTTTAAATTATGTATTTGTAAAATACTTTACCGTGCAATCATAAAAGTTTAGTCAACCTTAAAAAGGCTTGAACTGAATTTTTAAATTATTAAATCTATAATGTTATATTTATAAGCCAAAATGGTTTTGTTCTAAATGTTGGGGTAACAATAATAAATTATGGTTTAGCGGAGTGTCAGTCGGGGATTGAAATTTAGCTAACGCTAAATTATCCTCCCAAAAACAAAAAAGTTTACTCAA
>OGFF01001643.1_pt1 | contig 22684 bp, 18 predicted proteins | sample 1570751 | NCBI WGS metagenome assembly OGFF01 (sample SAMEA2581951, study PRJEB24529) | metagenome | biome: Human gut stool | place: China | collected 2011 | reverse complement strand
AAACTAATATAAAATAATTTTAAACTGGTTATACTAAGAAAAAATATTGGAGGAAACAAATGAAAAATAAAAATGAATTAAATTATAAAGATTTAAAAATGACTTGTAATCCAGATATTTTTCACTTTGATACCACAGAAGAATTAGAACCCATCCAAGAAGGAATAGGTCAAGACAGAGGTATTAAAGCTCTAGAATTTGGTTTGCAAGTTGATGTAAAAGGATATAACTTATATCTAGAAGGACCTAGTGGAGTTGGTAAAACAATGTACACAAAAAATTATCTACAAAAAATAGCAACAAAAAAGAAAGTTCCTTCAGATTGGTGTTATATCTATAATTTTGAAAATCCAAACGAACCAATAGCTGTTGAATTACCTGCTGGACAAGGTAAAGAATTTAAAGAAGCTATGGATGGATTTATTAAAGAAATACGAAAAGATATTCAAAAAACATTTAATAATGATGATTTTGAAAAAGAAAAAGCTTTGATAAAACAAGAATTTGAAGAAAAGCGTTCTGCTTTATTAGATAAATTAAATAAAGAAGCTTCTAAATATGATTTTCAAGTTAAAACTGCACAAAATGGTATTTATATGATGCCTGTTGTAGATGGCAAAGCAATAGAAGAAGAAGAATTTGATAAACTATCTGATGAAATAAAACAACAATATGAAGCAAAATCTGTTCTAGTTCAAGAACAAATAATGACTGCTATAAGTCAAATAAAAGAAATAGAGCGTCAATCTGACAAAAAAATTTCAGAATGGCAATCAAATGTGGCTTTACTTACTGTAAATGTTCACATTAATTATTTAAAATCTAAATATAAAAGAAATAAAAAAATAAATACTTTTTTAAATAATGTAAAACAAGATGTTTTAAAAAATATTCCAACTTTTTTAGAAGATCCTAATAAACAAACACCTCAAAATCAACCAAATCCTAATTTAAGGAAAACTGATCCTTGTTTGAATTATCGTGTTAATTTATTTGTTGATAATTCAAACAGAGATGGCGCTCCTGTTATTATGGACTCTAACTATTCTTACCAAAACATTTTTGGTACATTGGAATATGAAAACTATTATGGTGCTTTAAAAACTGACCATACAATGTTAAAATCTGGTCTTATGCAACAAGCAAATGGTGGTTATATTATTTTTCAAGCAAAAGATTTATTATCAAACGCTGCTTGTTATGAAGCTTTAAAAAAAGCTTTACGAATAAAAGAATTAGGAATTGAAAATGTGGCAGACCAGCGTTCTTCTGTAACTCTAATTTCTTTAAAACCAGAACCTATTCCTTTAAATTTGAAAGTAATATTAATAGGTAATAGTAACATTTATCAGACATTATTAGCAATGGATTCTGATTTCAGAAAATTATTTAAAATTAAAGTTGAATTTGAGGAATCTGCTGAAATTACTAATGAAAATGTCAATAAATTAGCTCAAATTATACATGGATTTTGCGAACATGAAGGTTTACCTCACTTAGATAGAGATGCAATGGCTAGATTAGTTGAATATGCTTCTAAATTAGCAGGAAGTCATAGCAAAATTTCAACTAGATTTGATGATTTAATTCAAGTTGTTGGTGAAGCTGCAACATGGGCTAAAATTTCTAGATCAAAAATCGTAACTAGAAAATTTATTGATAAAGCTTTGTCTGAAAGAATTGAAAGAGTTAAAAAATATGATGAAAAATATTTAGAAATGATAAAAGAAAATTCACTTTTAATTAATACCTCTGGATATGAAGTCGGTGAATTAAATGGTTTAACAGTATTAACTGTTGGTGATTATACATTTGGAAAGCCAGCAAAAATAACTGTTAACACTTATACAGGAAAAAGTAATATTGTTAATATTGAAAGAGAAGTAGAAATATCTGGACCTTCTCATTCAAAAGGTGTTTTAATATTAACTGGATATTTAGGTGAAATGTTTGCTCAAGATATTCCTTTATGTTTAACAGCAAGTATTTGTTTTGAACAATTATATAATGGAGTAGATGGTGATAGTGCTTCTAGTACTGAATTATATGGATTACTTTCTAGTTTATCTGGCATCCCAATTAATCAATCAATTGCTGTTACAGGCTCTGTAAACCAAAAAGGACAAATCCAACCTATTGGAGGAGTAAATGAAAAAATCGAAGGATATTTTCAAGTATGTAAAGTCCGTGGCTTAGATGGTTCTCATGGTGTTATGATACCTGTTCAAAATGTTGATAATTTACAATTATCTGATGAAATAATTCAAGCAGTAAAAGATAAAAAATTCCATATTTATTCTGTCTCATCTATTGAAGAAGGAATCGAAGTTTTGACAGGTGTACCAGCTGGAAAAAAAGATAAAGATGGTCATTTCCCTGCAGGAACAGTTAATTATTTAGTTTATGAAAAATTAAAGAAATATGCTAAAGTAAGTTATGAAAAATAAAATTTATTATAAAAACCTATATTATATTTTTTAATATAGGTTTTTATTTAAAATACATTTTGTAAATTAAATGCATATTTATCTTCAATATGTTTTAATACAAAAACACATTTATCTAACTCACTAATTGCTTCTGCATATTCTTTAGTTTCTATAAAACTATTTAATGCTGTTAAATCTGTTTCTACTTTTTCTAACTCATCGTGTTCAATAAAATATGCTAATTTATCATATCTATTTTCCCATTCTTTTTTTATTTCTTCTTTTTTATTTTTTATATTTTCATTTACTTCTTCTTCCCCATTTTCTTCCGCTTCTATGACATCTTTTTTTAATTCTTCTAATTCTTCTGATAATATTCCAATTGATTTCACTGTATAATTTTGTGTTACAATATTTCCAACTATAATAGCTATTACAATTATAATGCACACTATTATCTCCTTTTTCACAGTTTAGTCCACCTCTTCCTTTTTTTGACAGAATATTTGTCCTTTTCCATCAATTGTCACAACAAGAGCCTCTTCTGGTTTAATATCAAATTTTTCCACTTGTTTCTTTAACCAATTATAGTTTTTTCCAATCGCCTTTAAATTTTTATTCATAACTTTCCCATCAACTACTAAGTCATATGGAATTCCTTCATATTCTGGTACAATATTAAAATCTTCTGGTATAGTATTTCTTTTTTCTGGTTTTTGTATTACAGTTACTTGTCCACTCGTTTCTAAAATTGCATATTCTACATCACCTAAATTCACTACATTATTTCCTCTTAATCTTTCTTCTAATTCATTAATTGTAAATCTTTCTTTTTTTAATTCCTTTTCATTTATTTTTCCTCTATAAATTAAAATACTTGGTTTACCGCATATAATTTCTCTTGCCTTTAAACTTTTCAAATTAATAAGCGATAAAATTAAATGCATTACTAAAAGTCCTAATATTGGAACAATTCCATTAAATATTGGTATTCCTATTTCTGTCATCGGAATAGAAGCCAAATCTGCAATCATAATAGAAATAGCTAATTCAAAAGGTTGTAATTGTCCAATTTCTCTTTTTCCCATTAATCTCATAACCACCAAAACAATTAAATATAAAACAATTGCTCTAAAAAATGTAATTAACACAGCTCTTCCTCCATATTTATAATTTTTTATTTTTATTTTTTACATATTTTAACTATTCTATACAGTTTTTTTTAGTATAATTATTATTTTTTTGTGAATAATATTATTGACCACAAGAAATTTTAAAGACAAAATAAGATTTTCTAACAACTTAAATAACGGAAAATTTAAATCTGCATATTTAATTGTATATTATTTACAATTTAAATAGCTAAGGAGGTTAGACTTATGTCAGATGTTCAAGGAAATCAATCAAGTAGTGGTGCTTCTACTGTATGGCAAATAGTGGGAAGACTTATAGCTTCAGCAGTAGTATTAGCTATTACTGCATTTTTTACACCTGGATTTACTATTAATAGTATCTGGACTTTAGCAATAGCTGCTATCGTTTTAACTATAATTGATTATTTAGTTATCAAATTTACTGGTTTACATGCTAGTCCCTTTGGTAAAGGTTTTGTTGGATTCGCATTAGCTGCTATTATTTTATATGTTACTCAATTCTTTGTTGCAGGTTATTCTATTTCATGGATAGCCGCTATTATAGGAGCTTTAATCTATGGTGTTGTTGATTACTTTATACCTGGTAAACAACAAATGTAGTAAAAAAAATCAACCTAATTTAGGTTGATTTTTTATTAAATTTTCTCTACTATTTCATTTTGCTTTTTATAAATACTATTTTTCGGTACTACTCCTCTTACTGAAGATAATGGATATATATTTGTATTTTTTCCTATTATTGAACCTGGATTTAATATACTTCCACATCCTATTTCAACTTCATCACCAAGCATAGCACCAATTTTCTTTATTCCTGTTTCTATTTGTTCTTTTCCATTTTTTATTACAATTAATTTTTTATCTGATTTAACATTTGATGTAATTGATCCTGCTCCCATATGAGATTTATATCCAAGTATAGAGTCTCCAACATAATTATAATGAGGAACTTGAACTTTGTTAAATAATATAACATTTTTTAGTTCTGTAGAATTCCCTACAACAGCCCCTTCTCCTACAATTGCATTTCCTCTAATAAAAGCACAATGTCTTACTTCTGCATTTTCGCATATAATTGCTGGTCCATGAATATATGCTGTTGGTGCAACTTTTGCGCTTTTAGCAATCAATATGTCTTCTCCTCTTTTTTCGTATTTATCTTCATCTAACTTTTTACCTAATTCTAATATAAAATTAGAAATCTTAGGTAAAACTTCCCATGGATATATAGCACTTTCTAATAAATCTTTAGCAATAGTTTCTTCTAAATTATATAAATTACAAATTTTACATTCTTCCATTATTATTCCTCCTACTAATGATAATAATAATTTTCTAAGCTTTTATATTATTTATTGTCTTTGTCGATTCCAATATTTTTCGTATAATTCCTTTGCTGTTTTTGGGCTATCTGATCCTTCTCTATTTTTTACAGGTGCAAATTCATCTTCCCTTTTTACTCTTAATAATGCCATTTCATCAAAAAATTCAAAAGCATCAAAAATAAATGATTCAAATTTATAAGAATTTGGTTCTTCTGGTATTATTTCTTTTCCTGTTTCATCTATGTATGAATTCTTTTTAAATGCACTATGATACATTAATGTTTCTTTACTTATTTTCTCTATTGCTTCTATAGTATATAAGTGGCACATAATATTTGATTCTCCATATTTTAACTCTCCATTGTTATCTACTTCTTCTGCCATTTTTTCTGGTAATTCTGCATATTCAATAATTTTTGGATGACCATTTATTTTACAGAAAACTCCTACTTTTTCATGAGGATTTGCCTTTACTACTGATTTAGAAGCAATTTGAACTCCTTGTTTTGCTGTCATTCCTAATAATGTTACATCTGCCATTTTTAATAAAACATTATCTACTCCTCCAATAAATACCCATTTAATTCCTTTTTCTTTCATATCTGCTAAACAACCACTAGCTCTTAAAGAAGAATATGTTCCTCCGTTTCCATCAGAAGCCTCTTTAATTTTTAATTCTTTGCTTATAAGAAGTTTTCCTTCTGTATCAACTAATGGTAATTCACTTTGCATAAATATTGTTACATGGTCTCTATCGTATCCAAAGTAATTATTTTTTTCTAGAAAATCTGTTGTTTCTTTATTATTTTCTTTACTTGTCATAATATACCATGGTATTACTGTATCATATTTTTTATTTGCTTCTTTTAAATTGTCTATTAATATTTCAAATAAATATTTTCCTTTTCCATATACATCTAATTTAAAAGTTCCTTTTGGCCCTGTGTGTCCTAATCTAGTTCCTTGTCCTCCTGCCATAGTAACAACAGCATATTTACCACTTTTTATAATTTCTTCTCCTATAGTGTCAAATTCATTTTTTTGTTCTTTTGTTAATTTTTCTTTATCATAGTAAGGAATTGATTCTATTACGTTTTCTTTTATTTCAATTTCTTTTTTTGTATTATCATATAATTCCATAATTTGATGAAAGTCTATTTTGTTTATTTGTTCTAATAATTCTTGTTTTTTTGGCTCCTCTAATTTATTTAATAAATTTATAATATGTTCTTGATTATATTCTTTTAATACATCAACCACATCTTGCATTTTTTTATCCATATTATTTCATTCCTTTCAATGTATTAACCTAGTACATTATATGCTTTGTTCTATAATGTTGCCATTTTATCATATCTATTTCTTTTTATCAAGTTTTTACGATATTTTTTATAGGCAACAGGGCAAGGATTTATATACTCCTCATTGAAAGAATAAATAGATTGATTGAAGAGAAAATTAGAAAATTTTATATAAAAAAATGAGTAATGTTCACGGAAAAATGTATATATGTATATGATTTTATAATTTTTTCGGTTTCAATACGCAACATAAGAATTTCTAAATAAATTAATGGCACCCTTCCACTTTGTGAACTCTTTCCATTAATTTATTTAAGAAATTCTAATATTGCTCCAATCACATTCAAAAATTATAAAATCATATACATATATACATTTTAGCCTGAGTGAAAGAATCGTATTTTTTTATATTAGATTTTCTTTTTGAACGTAATGAAAAGGCAAGAATCTTAAACAGATTATATCCCTTAACGAGCTAACCTTTACATCACTAATTAAAATATAAAACTTATGCATTTTTATTATTTTAAAAATTTTTAGAAAAACTTGAAATTTTATTTTATATAATGTATGATATCAAAGTATAGAGGTGAAATATGAAATCAAATTGGATTAAATATGTATTTATAATATTTATTGTTTTCATTTTAATTTTTGCGGTATATAAGATAAAAGAAGAAGAACAAAACAATCAAAATGAAACAGAAGTTACAAGTGGAGAAACCAAACAAATTAAGGAAATAAAATTAGGAATTGCAAGTTTGGATACAATAAATCCAATTCTAAGTAACAATAAAAATGTTCAAGATATATCTAAGTTAATATATGAACCTTTAGTAAATTTAACAGCAGATTATAAATCAGAAGCATGTTTGGCTAAAGAATGGGCAAAGCAAAGTGATAATTCATATTTAATTAAGTTAAGAGAAAATGTAAGATGGTCAAATGGTCAAAGATTTACATCAGCAGATGTAAGATTTACTATAGATAGATTAAAAGATACTCAAACAATTTATTCTGCAAATGTACAAGATGTAACAGGGGTAGATATTATAGACGACTATACTTTAAAGATTAACTTAGATAAGGAAATTCCGTTTTTTGAGTATAACTTAACTTTTCCTATATTATCAAAAGACTATTATGAGGGGGAAGATTTTTCTAGTACGAGCAAAAATTCTTCTCCAGTGGGGACTGGAAAATTTAAAATAACAGATGCGCAATCTTCTTATATAATATTAGAAAAAAACTCAAGCTGGTGGAATAAAGAAAAAGAAGTTGGATTAGAAAAGATAACAGTAAATTTATTTTCTTCAATAGGAGAATTATATAATAGTTTTAAAATAGGAAATTTAGATTTAATAGGGACGTCAAATGATAATTTGCAAGAATATATTGGAACAATTGGATATAGTTCAAAAGAAATAAAAGGAAGAGAACATACATTTTTAGCATTTAATACATCAAATTATTTCCTATCAAAGCAAGAGATAAGAAGAGCAATAGCATATTCAATTGACAAAACAAATATAACAGCTAGTGTTTTTAACAGTAAATATTATACAAGTAGTTTTCCTTTAGATTATGGAAATTGGTTGTGCCAAGAACAAGATTCTAGCAGTGGATATAATTTAGATCAAGCAAAACAAGTATTGGTTGATAATGGATGGTTTTATAAAAATAATTATTGGCAAAAAACAGAAAATTATAAAACACAAAAAATAGCTTTAAATTTGTTGGTAAAGTCTAGTGATGTGTCTAAATTATCAGTTGCACAAAACATTAAAGGACAACTAGAAAATCAGGGAATCAGAATTAATATAGTACAAGCATCTGATGAGCAATATAATAAGGCAATAGAGTCTAAAAATTATGATATAGCACTTTGTAGTATGTATGTATCACCAAGTCCAAATCTAGAGACATTTTTTGGCGAAGGGAATTTAGCAAATTATTCAAATGAAGAAGTTACCGATATTATGAATCAAGTAAAAAATACAACTGATGAAAATATATTAAAAGAAAAATATAAAAGATTAATAGAGATTTATAAATCAGATGTGCCATATTTAAGTTTGTATAATAATAAATATACAATTGCTTATAGTTCAGAATTAGTAGGAGATTTAACACCTAATTGGTTTTATTTGTTTTATGGAATAGAAGGATGGTATAAATAAATTTATAGAAAACTATTGACAAAACAAAGTTTTGGTATATAATAAGTACATCAAACAAAAGTTCAAATAAGGAGGAGAAAATATGAGCGAAAATATAGAAAAGAAGAAAGCTCTTGAAATGGCAATGAGCCAAATAGAAAAACAATTTGGAAAAGGTTCTGTTATGAAATTAGGAGAATTTAAAGCAATGGAAATAGAAGCAATACCAACAGGTGCTCTAAGTTTAGACATTGCATTAGGAATAGGCGGAGTACCACGTGGAAGAATAATTGAGGTATTTGGACCAGAATCTTCTGGTAAAACAACATTAGCATTACATATTGTTGCTGAAGCACAAAAAATGGGAGGAGAAGCAGCTTTTATTGATGCAGAACATGCTTTAGATCCTGTATATGCAAAAAAATTAGGAGTTGATATAGACAACTTAATTGTATCCCAACCAGATACAGGAGAACAAGCTTTAGAAATTACAGAAAGTTTAGTAAGAAGTGGTGCTTTAGATGTTATTGTAGTAGATTCTGTTGCAGCATTAGTGCCAAAAGCTGAAATAGATGGAGATATGGGAGATTCTCATATGGGACTTCAAGCAAGATTAATGTCACAAGCATTAAGAAAACTTGCAGGAGCAATAAACAAATCAAAAACAGTATTAATATTTATAAACCAATTAAGAGAAAAAATAGGTGTAATGTTTGGAAACCCTGAAACAACAACAGGTGGTAGAGCATTAAAATTCTATGCATCAGTTAGAATGGATATAAGAAAAATAGAAAATATAAAACAAGATGGACAAGTAATGGGAAATAGAGTTAGAGTAAAAGTAATAAAAAATAAAGTAGCTCCACCATTTAGAGAAGCAGAATTTGATGTATTATATGGAAAAGGAATTTCAAAAGAAGGAAATATCTTTGATATGGCTGTAAATTTAGAAATAATCGATAAGAGTGGCTCTTGGTTCAGTTATGAAGGACAAAGAATAGGTCAAGGTAGAGAAAATGCCAAGAGATATTTAATAGAACGTCCAGAACTTCTTCAAGAAGTAGAAAAGAAAGTTAGAGATAACTTTGCAAAAGCATTTGAACAAAGTTTAGGAGAAGAAACTCCAGAAGATGATGATGAAGAAGAACCAAAAGAATAAAAATAGATGAAATGGAAGAAGAAATAGCAAGAAAAAACTTGCTATTTTTTCTTTATAATAGTAAAATAAATGCAGAATACTAATTTATGGAAGGGAATAGAAATGAATAAAAAATGGCAGGTATATCAAGTAGAAAACGATGAAGTTGAAAAATTACAAGAGAAGTATAAAATAAATAAATTGTTGGCAACAATATTGGTAAATAGAGGAATAATGGAAGAAGAACAAATAGAAAAATTTTTAAAACCAAAAAGAAGTGACTTTTATAATCCCTATGGAATGCCAGATATGAATATTGCAGTAGAAAGAATAATGAAAGCAATAGAAAATAAAGAAAAAACAATCATATATGGAGATTATGATGTAGATGGAATAACAAGTGTAACAGTACTAAAAAGTTTTCTTGAAGAAAGAGGCTTACATGTAGAAGTATATATACCAAATAGACTTGAAGAAGGATATGGGCTAAATAAAAAAGCAGTAGAATACATAGCAGAGCAAAAATATAGTTTAATGATAACAGTAGATTGTGGAATATCTGCAGTAGAAGAAGTTGAATATGCAAACCAATTAGGAATAGAAACAATTGTAACAGATCATCATGAACCTGGAAACGAACTTCCAAATGCAATTGCAGTTGTAGATGCAAAAAGAAAAGACAATCAATATCAATGCAGGAATTTAGCAGGTGTAGGAGTTGTATTTAAATTAATACAGGCAATTGGAATAAAAATGGGGCTAGAGGAAAAGGAATATTTAAAATATTTAGATATAGTTTGTATAGGAACAATTTCAGACATAGTTCCATTAACTGATGAAAATAGAGTAATTGTAAAATTAGGATTAAAACTAGTTGAACAAACAAGAAACTTAGGATTAAAATCAATATTACAAGCTTCAGGATATAATAAAATAGATTCAGTTACAATATCTTTTGGAATAGCACCAAGAATAAATGCATGTGGAAGAATGGGACATCAAGAAGAAGCATTAAATTTATTTTTATCTAAAGATATAAATGAAGTAAATGAACTTACACAAAAATTAAATGAATATAATAAAACAAGACAAGAAATTGAAAAAAGGATTTACAAAGATGCAACCACACAAATAGAGGAACAGGGATTAGCTAATAAAAATACAATAGTATTAATGGGTAAAAACTGGCATCACGGTGTAATTGGAATAGTAGCATCAAAAATAACAGAAATGTATTTTAAACCAAGCATATTATTATGTGAGGAAGATGATTTAGGCAAAGGGTCAGGAAGAAGTATACCTGGATTTGATTTATATGAAGCATTAACAGAGTGTAAGGAATCAATTAATAGATTTGGCGGACATGCAATGGCTGTTGGAATAAATGTAAAAAAAGATAAGCTAGAAGAATTTAAAGAAAAATTAGAACAAATTTCAAAAGAAAAAAATATAGAAGAAATAGTACCTATTTTAAAAATAGATGCACAAATAAGTTTAGATGAAATTAATAAAGAAATGGTAAATAGTTTGAAAAAATTAGAACCATTTGGAGAAGAAAACAAAAATCCATTATTTGTATTTAAAAATTTAAAAATAGATTCAATAAGAGCACTTTCAGAAGGAAAACATTTAAAACTTACACTAAAAGATAATAAGAATATAGTCAATGCAATTGGATTTAATTTAGGAGACTTTGCAAATGAATATAGGATTGGTGACAAAATAGATGTTGTAGGAAATCTAGAAATTAATTCTTTTAATGGAGTTGATAATATACAAATAAATATTAAAGATTTAATGAAGTCAATATAAGCTCAAGGGGGGAAGTTTATGACAAAGAATTATACAATAAAAGATATAACAGATAGAGTGAAAAAAAATAAGAGATGGCCAGATATAAAATTAATACAGAGAGCATACAATTACGCTGTAGAAAAACATGGTGACCAGAAAAGAAAATCAGGTGAACCATATATAATACATCCAACAAATGTTGCGTATACAATTGCAGAATTAGGTCTAGATGAACCTACAATATGTGCAGCTTTATTACATGATGTTGTAGAAGATACAGATGCAAGTAAAGAAGACATAAAAAAAGAATTTGGTGATGAAATTACCGAAATGGTAGATGGAGTTACCAAATTAAAGATGATACAACATGCCTCAATAGAAGAAAATCAAGTAGAAAATTATAGAAAAATGTTCTTGGCAATGGGAAAAGACATAAGAGTAATAATAATAAAATTAGCAGACAGATTGCATAATATGAGAACACTGGAATTTTTAAGAAGAGAGAGACAAATTGCAATAGCACAAGAAACTATGCAATTATATGCTCCTCTTGCAAACAGATTAGGTCTATATTCAATGAAATGGGAATTAGAAGATTTAGGATTTAAATATTTATATCCAGAAGAATATCATGAATTAGTAGAAGGAATTAACAAAAAAAGAGATGAAAGATTAAAATTCATAGAAAAGATAATGAGTGATATAAGAGTTGAATTAAAAAAACAAAGAATTGATGCAGAAGTTACAGGAAGAGCAAAACATTTATATAGTATTTATCGAAAAATGAAAAGAGACAATAAGACATTAGATCAAATATATGATTTATTTGCACTTAGAATTTTAGTTAACTCTGTAAAAGATTGTTATGCAGCATTAGGAGTTGTACATGAATTATATAGTCCTATGCCGGGAAGATTTAAAGACTATATAGCAGTGCCTAAACCAAACATGTATCAATCAATACATACCACACTTTTAGGAGAAAAAGGAACACCATTTGAAGTTCAAATTCGTACATGGGAAATGCATAGAATTGCTGAATATGGTATTGCAGCACACTGGGCATATAAAGAAGCAAGTTATTTTGGAAAAAAACAAGCAGTAAAAGTAGAAGAAGACAAATTAGCATGGCTTCGTGAAACATTAGAATGGCAAAAAGATATGCAAGATCCACAAGAATTTTTGGATACATTAAAAACAGAACTTTTTGAAGATGAAGTATATGTATTTACACCAAAAGGAGCAATAAAAGTACTTCCGAGAGGAGCTACGCCAATTGATTTTGCTTATAGTGTACATGAAGAAATTGGACATCATATGACAGGATGTAAAATTAATAGTAAAATGATGCCAATAATAACACCTTTAAAAAGTGGAGATATCATAGAGATAATTACGTCAGATAATTCAAAAGGGCCAAGCAGAGATTGGCTTAAATTTGTAAAAAGTTCTAGTGCAAAAAATAAGATAAAAGGATGGTTTAAAAAAGCTCAGAAAGCTGAGAATATTGAAAAAGGAAAAGAACTAATAGAAAAAGAATTAAAAAGAATAGGATTTACATATGCAGATTTATTTAAAAATGAATATCTTGAACCAATGCTTGAAAAATACAAATATAAAAATTTAGACGAAATGTATGCTGCAGTTGGATTTGGTGCTAATTCTCCTGTAAAAGTAATAGCGAGAATGTTACAAGAATATAGAAAAGAACATCAAGAAGAAGACATAGAAGAAAAAATTCAGGAATTAGCTAAAGAAAAAAATAGGAAACCAAGACCTTCAAATTCAGGAATTATTGTAAAAGGCATAGATAACTGTTTGGTTAAGCTCTCAAAATGTTGTAATCCACTTCCGGGAGATGAAATCGTAGGGTATATAACAAAAGGAAGAGGAGTATCCGTACATAGAAAAGATTGTACAAATATCAAAGACTTAATATCAGAAGAGAACAGAATGATAGATGTAGAATGGTATAAAGAAGAAAATAAAGTATCGTATCAAACAGACATAGAAATAAACTCAAATGATAGAGCTGGATTATTAGTAGATATTTTAAAAGAAATTGGTTCAACAAAAGCTCAAATAAGAGGAGTTAACACAAAAGTAACTAAAGAAAAAATTGCAATTATTGATATGACACTAGAAGTAGAAAATTTAGAAGAATTAAATAAAGCTATTAAGGTTATTAGAAAAGTAGATAGTGTATATGAAGTTAAAAGAAAAAAATAAATAAGAAGAAAACGTATATAATGAAAGGGAAAAATATGATTTTAAAAGAACTAAAGATAGATACATGGATAGGAGATCCAACTAATTGTTATATTATATTAGACGAAAAATCTAAAGAATTGATGGTAATAGATCCAGCTGGTGACGTGGATAAAATACAAGAAATGATAAAAATATTAGATGGAAAATTAAAATATATATATTTAACTCATTGTCACGGTGACCATATATTTGGAGTAACAGAATTGAAGAAAAATTGCGGAGGAAAAATATTAATACATCGTATGGACGCAGAAGGTTTGAATGATGCTGCAATTAATTTAACGCCATATATTAGAGAAGAAAATATAGAATTAGAAGCGGATTCTAGGATAGACGATGAAGATTTGATTCATTTGGGAAATTTAGAATTTAAAGTTATTCATACTCCAGGACATACTAAAGGTGGAACATGCCTATACTGTAAAGAGGAAAATTGTCTGTTTTCTGGAGATACTCTATTTAGAGGTACATGGGGAAGAACTGATGTACCAACAGGAAGTTTAGAAGATATAATGGATTCTATTACTAAAAAATTAATGGTGTTGCCAAATGAAACAATAGTATATCCAGGACATGGATTAAGTACAAGAATAAAAGATGAAAAACCAATTTATTTAGAATTAAAACCAAAATTAATATAAAATTTGTTATAATAGAAATGAAAGGAATGATTAATATGGCAAAAACAGAACCAAGAACATTATCAGGATTTATGGAATTATTACCAAATGAACAAATTCTATTTAATCAAATGAGAGAAACAATAGAAGATACTTATAAAAAATTTGGATTTTTACCATTAGATACGCCAGTAATAGAATTATCTGAAGTTTTACTTGCTAAAGCAGGAGGAGAAACAGAAAAACAGATTTATCGTTTTAATAAAGGAGATAAAGACTTATCTTTAAGATTTGACTTAACAGTTCCTCTTTCAAAATATGTAGCTAAAAATTATGGAAATTTGAGTTTCCCTTTTAGAAGATATCAAATTGGAAAAGTATATAGAGGAGAACGTACACAAAAAGGAAGATTTCGTGAATTTTATCAATGCGATATAGATGTCATAGGTGATGGAGAGCTTGATTTAATAAATGATGCAGAACTTCCAAGTGTTATTTATACGATATTTAAAAATTTAGGATTTAATAATTTTACTATTAGAGTGAATAATAGAAAAATATTAAATGGATTATTTGAAGAAATAGGTCAAGAAGAAAAATCAGTAGAAGTATTAAGAATAATAGATAAAATAGATAAAATAGGAAAAGAAGCGGTAATAGAAGAATTAGAAAAAATAGAAGTATCAAAAGATTCAATAAAGAAAATAATAGATTTTATAGAAATAGAAGGAACATCTGAAGAAAAAATAGAAAAACTAAAAAAATTAGAAATAAAAAACGAAACATTTATTACAGGTGTAAATGAATTAGAATTTGTCATAAAAAATATGGGAACATTTGGAATACCAAAAGAAAATTATAAAGTTGATTTAACAATAGCTAGAGGATTAGATTATTATACTGGTACAGTATATGAGACATTTTTAAATGAATACAGAGAACTTGGAAGTGTGTGTTCAGGTGGAAGATATGAAAATTTAGCCGAATATTATACAGATAAAAAATTACCAGGAGTAGGAGTTTCAATAGGTTTAACAAGATTATTTTACAAGCTAAATGAATTAAATTTAATAAAAGCAAAGAAAAAATCGATATCAGATGTTTTAATAATACCAATGATAGAAGATTTAACAGTTCCAATAGAAATAGCAAGTGAATTAAGAAAAAGTGATATAAAAACAGAGATATATTTAAACAATAAGAAATTAAAAGCAAAATTCAAATATGCAGATAAATTAGAAATACCTTATGTAGTTGTTATCGGAGAAGATGAAATAGAAGAGAATAAATATAAATTGAAAGATATGAAAACAGGAAATGAACAATTAGTAGATATTTCACAGATGATTAGAATTTTAAAACAATAATTCTATAAAATACAAAAATTAGAGTTTTTTATAAAACTCTAATTTTTATTGATATTTTAAAGTTATTTTATTACCATTTTTTTCAATAAAACCTTCATCTCTTAAAAGCTTTAATTCTCTCATCATAGCACTTCTGTCAACACTTAAGTAATCAGCTAAATCAGTAAGGGAAAATGGTAATATAAAACTTTTATTGAAATTTCTAGTTGACAAAATTGAGAAATATCCAAGTAGTTTATCACGTATGGATCTTTGAGTAAGTAGTTCAATTCTAGTGTTTAAAGAGGTTACTTTACTTAGTATAAGTTCTGGTAAATATTCAGAAAGAACTTGATGAAATTTGCAGTTGTTTTTACATTTCGTATGAATGTCATCATATGTGTAAAATAACACTTCACATTGTTTTTTAGCCTCAACTAATAGTTCGTTATTAGTTGTTATTGTATAAAAAACTTCTCCGAAAATATCATTTTTAGAAAAATGTTCAACAATTGTTTTGTTTCCATTAAAGTCATAGCGTACTAAGTCTGCATTCCCTTTTATTAACATACAAAATTGATTTCTTTTTTGTATATAAGAAGTGATTACTTGATTTTTTTGAAAGACTTTTTTTTGTACTTTTGTGCAATTTTTGCTAAAGTTATTTATAAAATTATCTATATTAAAGTCATTAAACATAGCAATATCAATCCTTTAATTTAAAAATTCAACTATATTATACAAAAAAAGTGTGATAAATGCAACAAGTAGTGAATTATAACTTTTACTATTTTATAAAAAATAAATTCTTTGAAATATTTTTGAAATATTTTTGTAATATAATTGTAATAAACGACAAAATCTTACAACAAAGCATGGATTAAAATTCAAAAAATAGAAAAAAGATAATTTGTTGCTTTTGCAACAGAAAAACAAATTTCTTAGTATATAATAAACCCATATTAAATTTGAGGGGGAAATGTAAGATGAAAGTTATCAAAAGAGACGGACGAGCAGTAGATTATGATAGAGAAAAAATCAGAATTGCTATTGATAAAGCAAATCAAGAAGTTAGACCAAGAGAAAGAGCAACAAAAGAAGAAGTAAAAGAAATTATTAATTATATTGAAGAGTTAGGAAAAAAGAGAATTTTAGTAGAAGATATTCAAGACATTATAGAAGAAAAATTAATGGAAGTACAAAAATATGAATTAGCTAAAAAATACATTGTATACAGATATACAAGAGCTTTAGTTAGAAAACAAAATACAACTGATGAGTCAATACTAGGACTAATTCGTAATGAAAATAAAGAATTAGCAGAAGAAAATTCTAACAAAAACACAATGCTTGCTTCTACTCAAAGAGACTACATTGCAGGAGAAGTTTCAAGAGATTTAACTAAAAGAATGTTATTACCAGAAAAAATTTCTAAAGCACATGAAGAAGGAATTTTACATTTCCATGATGCAGATTATTTCATACAACCAATTTTTAACTGTTGTTTAATTGATATAGGAAATATGCTAGATAATGGAACAGTTATGAATGGAAAAATGATCGAATCACCAAAAAGTTTCCAAGTTGCATGTACAGTTACAACACAAATTATTGCAGCAGTTGCAAGCAACCAATACGGTGGACAATCAGTTGATATGATTCATTTAGGTAAATATTTAAGAAAGAGTTATAATAAGTTCAAAAAAGAAATAGAAGAAAAATATGGAGATAAATTAAAATCAGATATTATAGAAGATTTAGTTCAAACTAGATTAAAGGCAGAATTAAAAGCTGGAGTACAAACAATTCAATATCAAATAAATACATTAATGACAACAAACGGACAATCTCCATTTGTAACATTATTCTTACATTTGGAAAAAGATGATCCATATATAAAAGAAAACGCGATGATTATTGAAGAAATTTTAAGACAAAGATATCAAGGAATAAAAAACGAAGCAGGAGTATATGTAACACCAGCATTTCCAAAATTAGTATATGTATTAGATGAATTCAACAGCCTAAAAGGTGGAGAATATGATTATTTAACAAAACTAGCAGTAAAATGTTCAGCAAAAAGAATGTATCCAGATTATATTTCTGCCAAGAAAATGCGTGAAAATTATGAAGGAAATGTATTTAGTCCAATGGGATGTAGAAGTTTCTTGTCACCATGGAAAGATGAAAATGGAAACTATAAATTTGAAGGAAGATTTAATCAAGGTGTAGTAAGTATTAATTTACCTCAAATAGGAATTATTGCAGACGGTGATGAAGAAAAATTCTGGAAGTTATTAGATGAAAGACTAGAACTTTGTAAAGAAGCTTTAATGTGCAGACATTATGCATTGTTAGGTACTCACTCAGATATTAGCCCAATACATTGGCAATATGGAGCTTTAGCTAGATTAAAGAAAGGTGAAACAATAGACAAATTATTATATGGTGGATATTCTACTATATCACTTGGATATATTGGTATTTACGAATTAACAAAATTAATGAAGGGTGTATCTCAAACAGAACCAGAGGGTCATGATTTTGCACTTAAGGTTATGAAACATTTAAACGAAGCTACACAAAGATGGAAAAAAGAAACAAATATAGGATTTGCTTTATATGGTACTCCAGCAGAAAGTTTATGCTATAGATTTGCAAGGATTGATAAAGAAAGATTTGGTACTATTAAAGATGTTACAGATAAAGGATATTATACAAATTCATATCATGTTGATGTAAGAGAAAAAATAGACGCTTTTGAAAAATTAAAATTTGAAAGTGAATTCCAAAATATTTCTACAGGAGGAGCAATTTCTTATATAGAAATACCAAATATGAGTAAAAACATAGATGCATTAGAATCAGTTGTTAAATTCATTTATGACAATATTCAATATGCAGAATTTAATACAAAATCAGATTATTGCCATGTATGTGGATTTGATGGAGAAATTATTATAAATAAAGATAATGAATGGGAATGTCCAAATTGTGGAAATAAAGACCATAATAAAATGTCAGTTGTTAGAAGAACATGCGGATACTTAGGAGAAAACTTCTGGAATGTAGGAAAGACAAAGGAAATAAAACAAAGAGTTTTACATTTGTAAAAATAAAACAAAGAATTTATATCAAGAAAAAATGGATATAAACTTTAATGGTTACAGTAATTATTAAATGCATAAAATAAAAGAGAAGCTATTATTTAAAAATAAATTTAGATAATAGCTCTCTTTTTTTAGTCTCTTTCCAAAAATACTTTTTGGACATAAAGCTTGTTTGCAAAAGATTGAACAGCATTACGCAAAAGATATTGTTCTTTAGAAAGACGATTATTATTAATATAGTTTTCACCTGTAAAAGTCATTTTTATTGCCTTTTCTAATTCAGAGCAAAAGCGATTATAAGATTGATCAATAGGCGAAGTTTTTATTGCTAAATCAAGCATTTTTTTTATTTCGTCTATACTATAAATTTGTTTTAAAATAAATATAACAAACAAATATGCCATATGTTCTTTATTATATTTTTTGTTAACAGGAGGATTAATAATATTATGTTTAACATAATTATTAATCATTGTTTTTGTTACAATTTTGTCCTCTTTATTATTTTCTCCTTTTATATAATTTGATAAATAAGTTTCAAGCAGAGATACTACTTGATCAATATATAAATCAATATTTGGAATTTCATCCCATCTAGGAAGATGAAATTTTTTTATATCTTCTTCATTATAAAGTTTCTTTTCTTCCATGAAATCACCTCATATCAACAATAATACCATTTTTAGAAAGATTAGTCAACTACTTGACAGGTTATTAAATATGTGCTAATTTAGTATTCAATACTAGATAAAGGAGAAAAGAATGAAAAAAGAGAGATATTTTGAAGCAACTGAATTTGAAAATATAAAGGAAATTATATATAATTCCGCAGAAAAATACGGAGAAAATACAGCTTTTATTTTAAAACATAAAAAAGACAAAGAAGTAGAATATGAAAATATATCATATAAAAGATTATTAAAAGAAATAAACTATTTAGGAACAAAATTATTTGATTTAGGATATCAAAACAAAAGGATAGCTATTGTAGGAAGAAACCGTTATGAATGGGTATTAACGCATTTAGCAAATTTATTAGGAGGAATGGTATCAATACCATTAGATAAAGAACTACAAGTGGACGAACTAGAAAGTTGCATAAAAAGAAGTAGAGCTGATATAGTAGTTTTTGATGAGAAATATATAGATAATATAGAAAAAATAAAAGAAAGAAATAACACATATGTACAAGAATATATTTGTATGAGCAAGCAAGATAATTACATTGATATAGAAACATTAAAAAAAGAGGGTAAAGAATTATTAGACAAAGGAAATCAGAATTATATAAATAAAGAAATAGACTCTTATAAAATGAATATATTATTATTCACATCTGGAACAACATCAAAATCAAAAGCAGTTATGTTATCACAAAACAATATAGCTTCAAATGTATATGCTATGCAATTAGTAGAAAATTTTTATGAAACAGATGTAAACTTAGCATTTTTACCATTTCATCATATCTTTGGTTCAACAGAAATGATTGTAATGTTAGCTTGTGGATTAGCAACTGCATTTCCAGATGGATTAAGATATGTAGCACAAAATTTAAAAGAATATAAAGTATCGGTTTTTGTAGGAGTACCACTATTAATAGAAGCAATTTATAAAAAAATAGAACAAGGAATTGAAAAGCAAGGAAAAGCTAAATTGGTGAATTCAACAATAAAACTAAGTAATTTTTTATTAAAAGTATTCCATATAGACATTAGAAGAAAGCTATTTAAAACTATTTTAAATGAGCTAGGAGGGCACATGAGATTTATTATATCAGGAGGAGCGCCACTAGATAAAAAAGTAGCAAAGAGATTTAATGAATTAGGAATAGATTTAGTACAAGGATATGGTTTAACAGAAACATCTCCTGTTATAGCAGCAGAGAACTATAAAAAAGTAAAATATGGTTCTATAGGAGTTCCAATGGACAATGTAGATATAGAATTTGAAAATAAAGACGAAAATGGAATTGGAGAATTAAAAGTAAAAGGACCTAATGTAATGTTGGGGTATTATGAAAATCCAGAAGCAACAAAAGAAGTATTGAAAAATGGATGGTTTTATACAGGAGATTTAGGATATATAGATAAACAAGGATATATATTTATAACAGGAAGAAAAAAAGACATGATAGTATTAAAAAATGGAAAAAAAGTATTTCCAGAAGAACTAGAAGTATTAATCAATAGATTAGAAGAAGTAAAAGAATGTATGGTATTTGGAATGCCAGACAACAAAGACAAAAACGATGTAAAACTTACAGTTAAAGTAGTATATGATACAAATATAATAGAAACAAAATATCCTAACATAGAAAAAGAAGAATTAGAAAAAATAATATGGGAGAAAATAAAAGAAATAAACAAAACATTTCCACCATATAAATATATAAAAAATATGATCTTAACAGACAAAGAATTAATAAAAACAACAACTAAAAAAATAAAAAGAAATGAAGAAATGAGACATTTGGGACAGGTCTAAAATGTCTCATTTCTTTGTCAAAATCTGTCGAAATAGATAGTGTAAAATAAAGAGTTTTAACTTATATAAAATATTAAATAATTTAAATTTCAGTAATTTTTAAATTAAATTTATCTTCAAATACTTTTTTCTTAGCAATATATTCTTTTGTTTTAAATCCTTTTACATCAACAACTTCAGTTGAATTATCTATGTGAAAAACAATAAAGTCAGCTTTATATTTTAGACCAGGTGCTAATATAAAAGTTGGTTGTAAACAAAAGCCATTAATTTCTTTTGCTTGTAATTTTATTTTTAATTCACAATAATAATCTGCTTCTTTTTGACTATCAAAAGTATGACCATCAACAGATACTTTATTTGCTCTATATTTACTTTTCCTGTTACGATTGTTCGTAAAATTTTTGTAATCTTCAACACTCCAATGTTCCATATTAATTCTCCTAAATTTATAATAATAAAGATATTATATAGAAAAATTAAAAAAAATTCAATTAAAAAACTTTATTTCAAAAAATATTTGTGTTATATAAAGAAAAAGTAGTATAATAAACAAAAAGATAAAAGGAGCAAAATATGGAGGATAAAGTACCTGTATTTTTAAAAGAAATGCTAGAAAGACAATATGGAAATCAGTTAACAGAAGAAATTATAGATGGATATAGTCAAGAAAGAAAAGTAACTTTACGTGTAAATACATTAAAAAGTCATACAGAAGAAATAGAGAATGAACTGCAAAATGCAGATATTGAATATGAAAAAGTGCCATGGAGTAAAGAAGCTTTTGTTATAAAAAATGTAAGAGAAAAAGAAATACAAAAATTAGATATTTATAAAGATGGAAAAATTTATCTTCAAAGTCTATCTTCTATGTTACCACCAATTATGTTGAAGCCAGAGAGAAAAACCGATATTTTGGATATGGCTGCAGCACCAGGAGGGAAAACCACTCAAATGGCAGCTTTGGTTAATAATGAAGCAAGGATAACAGCTTGTGAAATGAATGCAATTAGAGCAGAACGTTTAAAGTATAATATAGAAAAACAAGGTGCATCATGTGTTTATGTTATGGTAGTTGATGCGCGAAATATAGATTCATTTTTTTCATTTGATCAAATATTGTTAGATGCTCCTTGTAGTGGAAGTGGAACATTAAGTAGCAAAAATCCAAATCTAGAAAAAACGTTTACTAAGCAATTAATTGATAAATCAAAAAAAGCACAAATAAAATTATTAAAAAAAGCGATTGATGTTTTAAAACCTGGAAAAGAAATGGTATATTCTACTTGTTCTATTTTACAAGAAGAAAATGAAGATATAGTAAATCAAGTTTTAAATAATAATCTAGAAATTGTACCAATAAAAATTGAAGGAATGGAGCAATTACCATTACTTCCAAGCAAAATAAAGGGATGCTTATGTGTTAAACCAAATGAGCAATATGAGGGATTTTTTATTGCAAAAATTAAGAAAAGAAAGGGAAAATAAAATGTTGAATCAATTTTCAAGAACAGAATTATTAATAGGAAAAGAAGGAATAAAAAGTTTGC
>OGFF01001624.1_pt1 | contig 22935 bp, 19 predicted proteins | sample 1570751 | NCBI WGS metagenome assembly OGFF01 (sample SAMEA2581951, study PRJEB24529) | metagenome | biome: Human gut stool | place: China | collected 2011 | reverse complement strand
AGCCGCCGGAGCGGTGCTTAAGCCGTAAGGCGGGAATTGTGCGGTGTTGCCCTAAGCAAAAACAAAACCCGGCCCGGCAGACAGCCGGTACCGGGCAGAGCGACAGAAATTATTCGCCAAATACCTTGATGTAGTCAGCCTTGAACTTTTCAATGCCGGCATCGGTCAGCGGGTGATGCAGCATCTGTTCAATGACCTTGTAAGGAACGGTGGCGATATCAGCACCAGCCAGAGCGCAGTCCGTTACATGGATGGGGTTGCGGACGGAAGCGGCAATAATCTGGGTGTCAATGTCGGGGTAGTTCAGGAACATGTCATGAATGGTTTCGATCAGTTCAATGCCGGGCTGGCCAATGTCGTCCAGACGGCCCAGGAACGGGCTGACGTAAGTAGCGCCTGCGCGGGCAGCCAACAGCGCCTGGTTGGCGGAGAACACCAGCGTGCAGTTGGTGGGAATGCCCTTGGCGGACAGTGCCTTGATGGCCTTCAGGCCCTCAGCGGTCATGGGGATCTTGACGACCATGTGCTTGGGGTCCAGGGCATAGATGGCTTCGCCCTCAGCAACCATGGTTTCAGCGTCCACGGTGGTGGCCTTTACTTCGCCGGAAATGGGGCCGTCCACGATGGTGGCGATCTCTGCCAGGGTCTCGGCATAATCGCGGCCTTCCTTGGCAATCAGACTGGGGTTGGTGGTGACACCGGCAATAATGCCCATGTCATTGGCTTTACGGATCTCATCTACATTCGCAGTATCAATAAAAAACTTCATGATTTTGCCTCCTTTTATGTGGCATTTTATTTGTCCTTTGCATTATATCACAATATTCTATAAAATGGAAACATTTTTTAAGGCCTGCGCAAAAGTCCGCAAGGAATGAGAAGGCCCGCGAAAAAAATGAGAAATGCCGTGCTGGTTTCGGCTCCCAGCCCTGCCAGACTGCCATAAAAAACACCCCGCAGCAAGAGATTCGCTGCGGGGTGTCTTTATCAATTTGTGCGATGTTGCCTTAAAGCTTTTTGCCCCGTCCTTTTTCAAAAAGGCGGGAAAAGCGGGAATTATTCGTACAGAGGGAAGCGAGCGGTCAGGCTGGCAACGCGGGCAGCGATGTCGTCTTTCTTGCCTTCAAAGTCAAAGATGCAGTCTGCGATGCAGTCGGCAATCTCTTTCATCTCGGCGGGGCCCATGCCGCGGGTGGTCACAGCAGGGGTGCCAAGGCGGACACCGCTGGTCACAAACGGGCTGCGCTTTTCACCGGGAACGGTGTTCTTGTTGGCAGTAATGTGTACTTCGTCCAGGTTGTGCTCCAGCTCCTTGCCGGTCATCTCGGAATCGGTCAGGTCAACCAGCAGCAGGTGGTTGTCGGTGCCGCCGGAAACCAGCTTCACGCCGCGGGCGGTCAGCTCGTCGGCCATAGCAGCGGCGTTCGCCACAATCTTGCGGGCATAATCCTTGAACTCCGGCTTCAGTGCCTCGCCAAAGCAGACAGCCTTTGCAGCAATCACGTGCTCCAGCGGGCCGCCCTGGGTGCCGGGGAAGATGGCGGAGTTGATGCGCTTGATCAGGTAAGCGTTGTTGGTCAGGATCAGGCCGCCGCGGGGACCGCGCAGGGTCTTGTGGGTGGTGGTGGTCACAACATCAGCATAGGGCACCGGGTTCTGGTGCATGCCGCCGGCAACCAGGCCGGCAATGTGAGCCATGTCCACCATCAGCATTGCGCCGTAACCATGGGCGATCTCGGCCAGCTTTTCAAAATCGATAGCGCGCGGGTAAGCGGAAGCACCGGCAACCAGCAGCTTGGGGCGAACCTTGGCAACCTGCTTGGCCAGGGCATCGTAATCAATGCGGCCGTCCTCGGCAGAAACGCCGTAGGAAACAAAGTTGTAGTTCTTGCCGCTCATGTTGGCGGGGGAACCATGGGTCAGATGGCCGCCCTGGGAAAGATCCATGCCCATGACGGTATCGCCCAGGTTGAGCAAGGCAAAGTAAACGGCCAGGTTGGCCTGTGCGCCGGAATGGGGCTGCACGTTGGCATATTTGGCACCAAACAGCTTGCAGGCACGGTCAATCGCAATCTGCTCAACCTGGTCCACAAACTGGCAGCCGCCGTAATAGCGGTGGCCGGGGTAGCCCTCGGCATATTTGTTGGTCAGCACGCTGCCCATGGCAGCCATAACGGCAGGGGAAACAATGTTTTCGCTGGCAATCAGCTCAATGTTTGCCTGCTGGCGGCCCAGCTCACGCTGCATGGCCGCACCCAGCTCCGGGTCATACCCCGAAACAAAACCAATGGTGTCCATCATGTCCTTGTACATAATACTTGCTCCTTTCAGTGTTACCCTTATATACTGAAAACGGGGCCCCGCCCCGGGAAAACGAAATTAAGTTAGGAGGTAGTTAGATGCTTCCTTTCGTGGAAAGCACGCCCACAATGCGGTCGTCATGGCGGACGGCGGCGGAAAGGGCTTTGGCGAATGCCTTGTACATGGCTTCCAGCTTGTGGTGGTCGTTTTCGCCGTACAGCACCTTCAGGTGCAGGTTCATCATGGCGCTGTAACTGACAGCGTAAAAGAATTCCCGTGCCATCTGCACATCCATGCCGCCGCAGCTCTGCCCGGCAAAGCTGGCATCATAAACAAAATACGGCCGCCCGCCAAGGTCCACAGCGCACAGGGCCAGCGTTTCGTCCATGGGCAGCATGCAGCTGCCGTAACGCACAATGCCGGCTTTGTCGCCAAGGGCCTCACGGATGGCCGTGCCAAGCGCGATGCCGCAGTCTTCAATTGTGTGGTGACAGTCCACGTTCAGGTCGCCATCACAGTGTAATGTCAAATCAAACAGGCCGTGGCGGGCAAAGCCGTCCAGCATGTGGTCAAAAAAGCCGATGCCGGTGTGCAGGTCGGCTTTTCCGCTGCCGTCCAGGTCCAGGGTGACGGTAATGTTGGTTTCCCGCGTTTTGCGGGTCACGGTAGCAGTGCGGCTCACGGTTGCATCTCCTTTGCATGGTCCGGCCAGTGGGTGCCGGAAACAAAATAATCCGCATATTTGGTCGAAAGTTCTTCCCCCAGCCGCGTTACGCCGCCGTACAAATGGCGGGAACACTGCGCCCGGATGGCGGCGGTATCATTGCGGGCAATGGCATCCAGCAGAACATCATGTTCCGCCACAATATCGCCAAAATTGCCAACGGCCACAAGATCCAGCATGCGGAACCGCGAATAGCTGTTCTGCGAAGTCTGGATCAGCTGCCACAGCTGGTCTTTGCCGGTGGCAAGAAACCAGCTTTCGTGCAGGCGGCTGTCCAGCTCATAAAACATCCGCGGGTCTGGGTGGGGTTGGGCCGCCAGGCGGCGCAAAGCATCGTTGCGGGTTTTCAGCTGGGCCAGCTGCTCGGGGGGGCAAGCAGCGGCAAAGTCTGTCATCACGGCGGATTCCACCGCGTTGCGCAGGTAAATCTGCTGGCTGATGGTGTCAAAATCCAGCTGGGTGACCCGCGTGGATTTGTAGGGGGTGACTTCAATCAGCCCGGCAATGCGCAGCTCCTGCAAAACGCTGCGCACCGGCGTGCGGGAAACCCCGAACTGCTCGCACAATGCGTTTTCCCGCAGGGTGGAGCCGGGCTTTAATTCCAGCAACATGATCTGCTGGTACAGCGTTTGGAAAATGTCATGGCTGGAAAATGCCTGCATGTCCGGGAACCTCCTTTTCTTTAGTATACTAAAGAATATAGCACCGTTGCCCCCGTCCGTCAACGATACACCCCAACATTTGGATGATTGTCTGATAAGAGTTTACGATTTTGCAACACATTCCGGCACTTTGCGCGCTACAATAATGTAAACAAACCATAAGGTGTACCTGAAAAGTCGAAAATTCAGCCTGTTTCTACAACCACAGCTGGATTTTGCGTTAAAAACCTTGGAATCCATAAAGGATTCCTGCGGCTTTTGCCTTAAGGCAACACCGCACAATTCCCGCCTTGCGGCTTAAGCACCGCTCCGGCAGCTGCGGCACGGCATCTGCGTTGCCAAAATGCTCGATAATGTCGGGTTGCGGTACCCGCATCGTGCTTCGGGGGCAAAAGCCCCTCGCACTCTGCGACCGCTGCCCCTGCTTCGGTTCGCTGTTTCCGCCACTGGCGGCGCTCACCTTTGCAGCATCCAGTATTATCTGCGCTTTTGGCTTGGCATCTGCCGCGCCTCGCTCGCCGTATCGGCACTTAGAATTATGCGGTATGGCCCTAAATCCCGCTTGTGTTTGCGGAATAATTGTCATTTTCTTTGCTTTCAGCTACACTCTAAGGCGGAGTTTTGCGCCTTAGCGGTGCTCCCTGTGTGACAAAAGCTGGCGAACCCCTGTATCTGTTGCCGGCTTGTGTGAAAGGACCAAAAGCAACATGGGTAAAATCATCGGAATTGATTTAGGAACAACCAACAGCTGCGTGGCTGTGGTGGAAGGCGGACGCCCAACCGTTATCCCCAATGCCGAAGGCCAGCGCACCACCCCGTCGGTCGTTGCTTTTGCAAAAAGCGGCGAACGCCTTGTGGGCGATCCGGCCAAACGCCAGGCTGTCACCAACGCACCGCGCACCATTGCCAGCGTTAAGCGCAAAATGGGCAGTGATGAGCGCATTCCCATTGACGGCAAGTGCTTCTCCCCGCAGGAGATCAGCGCCATGATCCTGCAAAAGCTGAAAGCGGATGCAGAAGCTTATCTTGGTGAACCGGTGGCAGAAGCCGTTATCACCGTGCCGGCTTATTTTAACGATGCCCAGCGCCAGGCTACCAAAGATGCCGGGCGCATTGCGGGCCTGAATGTAAAGCGCATTATCAACGAACCTACTGCGGCCGCCTTGGCTTATGGCCTGGATAACGGCAAGACCCAGAAAGTGATGGTGTACGACCTGGGCGGCGGTACATTCGATGTTTCGCTGATCCAGATCGGGGATGGCATTGTGCAGGTGTTGGCCACCTGCGGTGATAACCATCTGGGCGGCGATGACTTTGATGCTCGTGTGGCTGACTGGCTGGTGCGGAACTTTGCCGCTGAAAACCAGGTAGACCTGACCCGTGATCCCGTTGCCATGCAGCGCGTGCGGGAGGAAGCCGAGAAAGCCAAAAAAGAGCTTTCCGCTGCCACCCATACTGAAATCAACCTGCCGTTCATCACCGTTGGCCCCAACGGCCCGCTGCATTTGCAGGCGGAACTGACCCGCGCCAAGTTTGATGAGCTGACCGCTGACCTGGTGGAGCGCACGGCACTGCCGGTGCGCAATGCCTTGCGGGATGCCCACCTGGCCGCCAACGACCTGGATCAGGTGCTGCTGGTAGGTGGTTCCACCCGCATCCCGGCGGTGCAGGCCAAGGTCATGCGGATGATCGATCTGGAACCGTCCAAAACGCTGAACCCGGACGAGTGTGTGGCCCTTGGCGCTGCGGTGCAGGGCGGACGCCTTGGCGGCGAAGGCCTGGCTGCTGGCGGGCAGGACCTGCTGCTGATGGACGTTACCCCGCTGACCCTTTCGATTGAGACGGTGGGCGGTGTGGCAACCCATCTGATCGACCGCAACTCCACCATTCCCACCCGGTATTCCAAAATCTTTACCACCGCCGCGCCGTTCCAAAGCACAGTTGAAATCAAGGTGCTGCAGGGTGAGCGGGAGTTCGCCAAGGATAATAAGCTTATCGGCAACTTTACCCTTAAGGGTATCAAACGCGCCTGGGCCGGTGTGCCGCAGATCGAAGTGACCTTTGATATTGACGCCAACGGCATTGTGACGGTGAGTGCTCGTGACCTTGGCACCGGCAAACAGCAGAGCATTACCATCACCGGGTCTTCCAACCTGAGCGAGCAGGAGATCCGCCGCGCCATGGACGATGCCGCTGCCTTTGCCGGGCAGGATCAGGAGCGCAAAGCCGCCATAGAGGCCCTGAATGCCGCGGAAGCCGCCATCTACCGCGTCAATTCCGCCCTTGGCAGTAAAGAGGGCAAGGAGCTGGATAAGGACACCAAAAACCGCATCAAAGAAGCGGAAAAGAACCTGGAACGTCTGACCCGCCACAAAAAGCCCGAAAAAATGACCCCCCAGGACACCCAGGCCCTGAACGCCGCCCGCGAAGCCCTGGAAGCTCAGACCAAAGACCTGGTAGCACGGTGGGAAGCAACGAGAGAAAAGTAGGAGTTAGGAGTTTTTGGGCCACAGGTGCCAAAAAATCCTGCCTAAATATTGAAACAAAATGTAGGGAACGGTCAAGACCGTTCCCTACGATTACTTTATGGGTTTGTGGCGGGCATTCAAACCACCGCTTAACTCCTAACTCCTACCTTTACAGGTAGCTCAGTTCCTCCCGTCTGGTTCCTGCCAGATCGGGGTGATCGAGGACGGCGCCGGCACCGAGGGCAACGCAGTCCAGCGGGGCTTCGGCAATGTGTACCTCAATGCCGGTTTCGTTCTGGATCAGAGTATCCAGCCCGCGCAGCAGGGCACCGCCGCCCGAAAGCATGATGCCGCGGTCAATGATATCGCTGGAAAGCTCCGGCGGAGTGCATTCCAGCGTGTCCTTGATGGCTTCCACAATGCGCATCAGGTTTTCGTTCATTGCCTCGCGCACTTCTTCAGAGCGGATCAGGATATCTTTCGGCAGGCCATCTACCAGGTTACGGCCCTTGATCTCCATTGTGGTTTCGCCATGCTCGGTGTCGGTGGGGTCTGGCGGGCAGGCGGAGCCGATTTCCAGTTTAATCTGCTCAGCAGTGCGTTCACCCACCAGCAGGTTGTATTTGCGCTTGATAAAGCTGGTAATGCTCTGGTCCAGCGCATCGCCCGCACAGCGCACGCTGCGGGATGCCACAATGCCGGAAAGGCTGATAACCGCCACTTCCGCCGTGCCGCCGCCGATATCCACAATCATGCTGCCCACCGGTTCAGCGGTCGGCAGCCCGGCACCAATGGCGGCGGCCATCGGCTCTTCGATCACCGTTACCTGGCGGGCACCGGCTTTGGCGGCGGCCTGGCGCACGGCGCGGCGTTCCACTTCGGTCACGCCGGACGGCACGCAGATGACCACGCGCGGCCGCACGAACAGGCGGCTGCCGCATGCCTGGCGGATAAAGCTTTGCAGCATGGCGGCGGTGATGTCAAAGTCGGCAATCACGCCGTCTTTCAGCGGGCGTACCGCCAGAATGGAGTTGGGCGCTGCGCCGATGATGGCTTTGGCCTCGTGGCCTACGCAGCGCACACGCAGTTCGTCGGTGCGGGCATCCACCGCCACAACGCTGGGCTCGCGGATGATAATGCCGCGGCCTTTCATATACACCAGCGTGTTGGCGGTGCCAAGGTCAATGCCAATATCACAGGTAAACATATTGCGCAGAGCTTCAAGCAGCTGCAAAATCGGATTTGCCATTTTTATCTCCCCATCATGTGTTTGTGCGGGTGGGCCGCACAAAGAATGCGCACGACACGCCGCAGCAGCCAGGCCGCTGCGGCACTGCCGTTACAGCGCTCCGGCCTGGCGCAGTACCTGTGCCAGACGGTGTACGGGCAGACCCATAATATTGTAATAACATCCCACAATGCCGCTGCACCACAGCGCAGCATGGCCCTGGATGGCGTAAGCCCCGGCTTTGTCATACGGTTCCGGGGTGCGCGCATAGGCAAGCAGATCGCTTTCCTCAATGGGCGCAAACTGCACGCGGGTGGTTTCGGTGGCAAGATATGCCTTGCCGCCGTGCACAACGCATAGCCCGGTATGTACTTTGTGTTCCCGGCCAGAGAGCGCGTGCAGCATCCGCACGGCGTCTTCCTCGCCGGAAGGCTTGCCGAACACAGCGCCGTCACAGTCCACCACGGTATCACAGCCGATCACGGTATCATCAGGGTGCTGCTGCGCCACGGCCAGGGCTTTGGCTTCTGCCAGGGCCTGGGCCAGCTGGGCAGGCGTTGCGGCGGTAATGCGGCTCTCGTCCACATCACTGGGGGCAACGGTGTAATTGGGCGTGATCAGCGCCATCAGCTCCCGCCGCCGCGGGCTGCCGGAGGCTAAAATCAAGGACATAATGGGATGTTCCTTTCGTAACAGATTCTACCGCACCACCGCGGCGAAACAAAGGGAAAAGAGGAAGTTAGGAGGTAGGAAGTAGGAGTTGATTGAATTGGAAATTGGCAATGAACCATTAGTAATTTGGATATGGTAAGTTTGGCAATAGATGCCGTAACGAGATTTACCGCAAAGCGGCGGGCGCACACTGTGCGCCCCTACGAGGGCATCTTAACTCCTAACTATTTTCCTGTCGATCCAAACCCGCCTTCACCGCGTTCGGTTTCGTTCAGGGTGGCGGCGGGTACAAAGGCGGCCTGCCACACGGGAGCAATGCACAGCTGGGCTACGCGCTCGCCGGGGGCGATGGTGTAAGGTTCGGTGCCAAGGTTGATCATGGGCACTTTCAGCTCGCCGCGGTAATCGCTGTCCACAACGCCAACGCCGTTGGCCATGCACAGCCCGTGCTTGATGGAAAGCCCGCTGCGGGCATACACCAATGCCACGCACCCGGCATCCGGCATCTCAATGGCAAGGCCGGTGGGCACCAACACCCGCTGCATGGGGGCAATGGTCAACGGCTCTTCCAGCGCGGCGCACAAATCAGCAGCCGCCGCCCCCGCCGTTGCATATGCCGGCACCTTAGCCAGCGGGGAAAGAACGGAATATTTGACGATTTTTTGTTCCATAGTAAAGCGATTATTTAATTAGAAATTAAGAATAAGCAATTAGAAATGAAATGAGGGGGCAAACCTTCGCAGAACTTTTGCGCTTTTGGGATATCCATTAAAAATACAGAACTCTTAAATTCCTAATTTCTAATTACTCCTTCCTAATTATTCGTATAATATAGCCCTCTTGTAAACTCGCCGTCAAAGGGCTGCTGATGGAAAAGGTGGGTCAGGACCTCTTCCACGCGGTCGGCAGGTTCCAGGGTGAACGCGGCCACGGCAAGGTCCACCGGCATTTCGGTCAGGCGGTCCCCCATATAAAGTGGTACAGGGTTAAACACGGTGCGCATTCCGGCGCTGCCGGGGGCGGAGCACCGCACCGGGAAATCCCGCCCTTTGCGGTCCCGCAGTTTGCCCTTGTGGGTGCAGCCCGCGCAGCTGGTACGTACATTGCGCAGCGGGCAGGCGCGGGTCAGCATCAAGGGCAGGTGGCCATAGCACAGGGCAGCGGTGGGTACCGGGGTGCCGTCTTTCTGCCGGGGTGCCACAGCACGCATGGCGGTCAGGGCCGTTTCAGGCTGCACCAGCAGGCCACGGGCACCCAGACACACATACTCTGCCGCAGACATTGGGTTGGTTACATTCAGCCCCAGCCCGCCGAACACCGGCAGGGGAGAGGCATACCCAAACTGCGCCAGATTGTTTGCAACCACACCCGCAAAGCCGGAACCTTCCAGCGCAGCCAGGCGGCGCATGGTATCCGGTTCCACAGTGCCGAAAGCAGCGCGGGGCAGCTCCAGCAGCGTTTTGCAGCGCAAGGGCTGCGGCACAGCGTCCGCTTCCCGGATGGGCAGGATCAGATAGCGCAGCTTGGCCAGGTATTTGGCACCGGGCAGCTGGGCAGCGGTTTCAAAACGGGCGGCCAGCTGGGGTATCATGCCTACTTCGTGCTCGGCGTATTCCGGCAGGGTGATTTCCTTTGTGGCCAGGGGCGCAGGTTCACTGCGCTTTTGCAGCAGCTTGTCCAGCGCTTCGCGGCGCATCTCATTCCAGGCGGAGCCGGGCAAAAATCCGGGGCCGCCCTCGCCGCAGGCAAACTCAACCCCGGCGCAGGTGAACGGCGTACCGCCGGTTTTGCCCAGGGCACGCTCAATGCCGGGGGCGGGGTCTTTCTGTGCGGGCTGCGGTTCATCGGCGCTGTACACATTGACACGGCTGCCGTTGTCGTCGAAAGCTGTCAGCTTGATGCCGCCGTCCTCCACACCGCCGCTGACGCAGAAATGCACCGGAATGCGCTCCAGTTCGCGGCGGAACAGCTCGCGGGCTTTCGGCGTGGCGGCGCGCGTAGCGGCTGCATCGGCTTCGGTGCGCACGCCAAACATGGTGCCGTCATTGCGGCCTACCAGATAGGCATCACTGAAGCCGGAGCGGGAGAAAATATCCCGCAGCAGCGCTTCATCATAGGGCTGCCCGGCGCGGGCTGCGCGGCAGGCCGTTACCGCAGCGGCGGCATATTCCGGCGTGCGCAGGCGGCCTTCAATTTTAATGCTGGCAACCCCGGCGGCTTTCAGCTGGGCCATGTGGGGCACAAGGTCCATGTCTTTCAGGCTCAGGTGGCAGGCTTTGCCCGGCTGGCCGGGGCGCAGGCCGTTGGTAGCATCAAACGGCAGGCGGCAGGGACCCGCGCAGGCGCCGCGATTGCCGCTGCGCCCGCCCAGGAACGCGCTCATCATGCACTGGCCGCTCATGGACATGCACATCGCGCCGTGTACAAACACTTCGCATTCGATCGGGCTTGCCTTTACCACGGCTTCGATCTCCGCCAGGCTCAGCTCACGGGCCAGAATGGCGCGGGAATACCCCAGCTTTGCCAGCATCTTGGCGCCCTCTGCGGTGTGGATGCTCATCTGGGTAGAGCCGTGCAGGCGCAGGCCAGGCGCAATGCTGCGCACCAGCTGCGCGGTGGCAAGGTCATCCACAATCACGGCATCCGCCCCGGCGGCGGCAACAGCGCGCACGGCATCGGCCAGGCCGCCCAGCTCGGCGGCGTAAACCAGCGTGTTCAGGGTCACATGCACCGCAACCCCGCGGGCATGACAAAAACAGACGGCTTCGCGCAGGGCATCAGGGTCAAAGTTCCCAGCGCTGCGCCGCGCATTGTAGCCATCCAGCCCAAGATATACGGCGTCAGCCCCGGCAAACACCGCAGCCCGCAGCATATCAGCATTGCCGGCGGGGGCCAGGATCTCCGGGCGCTGCAAAACAGTCTGTTCCATCAGGCTTCGCTCGTCAGGGAACGGCGGTGCAGGTCGTCCACCTTTTTGCGCAGGGCGGCGTTTTCGCGGCGCAGCTCCTCGGCAGCCATCTTGGCGGAGGCGGCATCCTCCAGATAGTCTTTGATCTGGCGGCGCATATTATCCGCGCTGCCGCTGGCCTTTTCCAGCTCATCGCGGTAGTTCAGCGCGGTCATGATGGCAGCGGTGGTGATGGAAACCGAATTGGAAGAGCTCATCAGCTCATTCATATCAAGATTCAGGCGCTCGGCCAGATTCTGCATGTAATCTTCACTTTCGTTGGTAGAGATCACATAGCTCGAACCGCAGATGGTCAGACGTACTTTGTTAGCCATAGTTGGGGTCTCCTTTGTTTCAGTTGATGGTGTTTTTATCAGGAACACCCTGCACTTTTGTCGCCAAAAGCGGGACGGAAAGGGGCTTCTGCGCGGCAAAACCGCCCACTAGCCCCTGCAGCGCAGGGAAAATGCTTAAAATTATACTCTTATATTATAGTATAAAATGCCCGTAAGAAAAAGCCCCTTTTGTGTAAAATTGAAAAAATTGACGCGTGTGGGAAAAAAGCCTTGCACATATCGCCAATTTTGACTATAATGCTTAAGGTAAGTATTTTTATTGATTTTGAAAAATCAGTATAATCCCAGAGGGTTCTGGTATTGATAAGCCGTAAGGAGAGGGATACTTTTGATGAAACTTACTAAAAAAGAATTTGAAAAAATTCTCAAAGACAAGGTCGTCAGCGAATGCGGCGTCACGTTGGACGTTGCTTCCGCCGAGCAGATCTACCGCTGCATGGCAATGATCGTTCGTCAGATCATGTCTGACCGCCAGAAGCAGTTCCAGGCCAAGACCTTGGGCGAAGGCAAAAAACAGGTCTATTACCTCTGCATGGAGTTCCTGATGGGCCGCAGCCTGCGCACCAGTCTGTTCAACCTGGGCCTGAACGAAGTTGCCGAGCAGGTTCTGGCTGACGCCGATATCAAGATCGACACCATTTATGAGCAGGAGCCTGATGCAGGCCTCGGCAACGGCGGCCTGGGCCGTCTGGCTGCCTGCTACCTGGATGGCATGGCTACCGACTGCATCCCCGGCACCGGCTATTCTATTTTGTATGAGTACGGCATCTTCAAGCAGAAGATCGTGGACGGCTGGCAGCAGGAAACCGCTGACAACTGGCTGCCCGGCGGCCAGGTGTGGATCAAATCCCACCCCGACCAGGCACAGGAGATCCGCTTTGACGGCCAGGCTATCGAGACCTGGGAGGGTGGTTTCCACCATGTCAAGTACGAAAACTACAACTCTGTCATTGCTGTTCCCAACGATATGTACGTTGCCGGTTACGGCACGCAGGGCGTTTCCAAGCTGCGCCTGTGGCAGGCCAAGGCACCCAGCTTTGATATGAGCAGCTTCAACGCCGGCAACTATAACACCGCTATCAGCCAGTCTGCTTCCGCAGAGCTGATCTCCAAGATCCTGTACCCCAACGATAACCACACCGAGGGCAAGATCCTTCGCCTGCGCCAGCAGTACTTCTTCAGCGCTGCTTCCGTTGCCGATATCCTGGGCAACCACCTGAACCAGTACGGCACCCTGGAAAACCTGCCGGATAAGATCGCCATCCAGCTGAACGATACCCACCCGACCATTGCTATCCCCGAAATGATGCGCATTTTGCTGGATGAGTGCAGCTATGAATGGGATGCAGCTTTCGACATCTGCCGCAAGGTCTTTGCTTACACCAACCACACTGTCATGAGCGAGGCTCTGGAAAAGTGGAACGTGGATATCTTCCGCTCCACCCTGCCGCGTATCTGGCAGATCGTGCAGGAAATGGACCGCCGCTGCCGTGCTGACCTGGAGAAAGCCTTCCCCGGCGACCAGGGCAAGATCAACTACATGGCAATCATTGGCGACAACCAGGTCCGCATGGCCAACATCTGCGCCTACACCTGCCATTCCATCAACGGCGTTTCCAAGCTGCACAGCGAGATCATCAAGGACAGCGTGTTCCATGATTACTTCCTGTACAAGCCGAAAGCATTCAAGAACGTTACCAACGGTATTGCTTACCGCCGCTGGCTGCTGGCTGCCAACCCCGGCCTGACCAAGCTGCTGGAAGATTCCATCGGCCCCGGCTTCAAGCAGGATGCTTCCGAGCTGAAGAAGTTCGAGAAATTTGTCGACGATTCCGCCATGTTGGATAAGCTGGCCGCCGTCAAGCGCGCCAACAAGGTGAACTTTGCCAACTATCTGGAAAAGGCCACCGGCCAGGTCATTGACCCGGATTCTATCTTTGACTGCCAGGTCAAGCGCATGCACGAGTACAAGCGCCAGCACCTGAACGCCATGAACATTGCCGCTGAGTACCTGTACCTGAAGGCAAACCCGAACGCTGACTTTGTGCCCAAGACCTATATCTTCGGCGCCAAGGCTGCCCCCGGCTACTACATGGCCAAGCAGATGATCCGCATGATCTGCAAGCTGGGCAAGCTGATTGACAACGATCCCGCTGTTAAAGATAAGCTGCGCATTGTCTACCTGGAAGACTACTGTGTCTCCCTGTCTGAACGCCTGATGCCCGCTTCCGAAGTGTCCGAGCAGATCTCTCTGGCCGGCACCGAGGCTTCCGGCACCGGCAACATGAAGTTCATGCTGAACGGCGCAATCACCTTGGGCACCCTGGACGGCGCGAACGTGGAAATCGCCGATGCCGCCGGTAAGGACAACGAGATCATCTTTGGTATGCTGACCCCCGAAGTCAACGCACTGAAAGGCATGGGCTACCATCCGCAGGCATTCATCTCTGATGATAATGTTGCCATGGCAGTTCTGGATATGCTGGAAAAGGGCTGGAACGGTGAGAACTTCAGCGAGGTTACCAACAACCTGCGCAACTCTGACCCGTACATGGTCCTGGCTGACTTCAAGGATTACCGCCGTGCCCAGCACACCGTGCAGGAACTGTACAAGCAGAAGCAGACCTGGAACCGTATGAGCCTGATGAACATCTCCAACGCCGGCATCTTCTCCGCCGACCGTTCCATCATGGATTACGCCCGCGATATCTGGGGCGCTACCCCGGTTAAATAATCTGCTCAAAGCAGAGCTTTAACCGCAGTGCGGGCGCGTGTGCAGCTGTGAACGTACACGCGCTGCCCGTACAATAAAATAAACGAACAGCCGCGATCCCGGCAGCCGACTTGAATTTGCCGGCGCCAGTGGGTCACGGCTGTTTTTGTACACTTGTTCAATGTAAGGATTGATTTGTTTGCCTGAACAACCAACGCATACTTTTTTTAACTCCCGCTGTGCGGAGTATAAAACACCGTTTGGCGCAGTTCCGGCGGGGCAGACCGTTACCTGGCGGTTGACTGTGCCGGAAAGACTGGGCTATGTGGACCCACACCTGGTGCTGACCAAAGACCGCGAAGACCCCGTGCATTACCGCATGGATTTTGACGGCCAGACCCCCGGCGTAAACCATTTTGTGTTCCAGCTGGCCCCCACTACATCGGGATTGTATTTTTACCACTTTGACCTGTACACGGATTTCCGCAAGATTTATCGCACCGCCAACGGGGAAGGTGAGCTGACCTGGGTGAATGGCCTGGATTGGCAGCTGACGGTGTACGAGCCGGACTTCAAGACCCCGGACTGGATCAAAGACGGTACGATGTACCAGATCTTCCCGGACCGCTTTTATGAGGGCGTACCCAACAAGCCGCTGCCCTTTGCGGACCGCATTTACCGTCCGGATAAAACCGGCGAGCCGTATTTTTGGCCCAATGAGCAGAGCGAAGGCTACCTGAACATGGACTATTACGGCGGCGATTTTGCGGGCATCCAGCAAAAGCTGCCTTACCTGGAAGAGTTGGGCGTTACCTGCATTTACCTGAACCCCATTTTTGAGGCCCACGCCAACCACCGCTACAATACGGCCAACTACCTGAAAGCCGATCCACTGCTGGGCACCAACGAGGATTTTGCCGCCCTGTGCGCCGAGGCCAAAAAACACGGCATCCGCATTATTCTGGATGGCGTGTTCAGCCACACCGGTTCGGATTCGCTCTATTTTAACCGCGAAGGCCGCTATGGCCCCGGCGGCGCTTACCGTGACCGCAATTCGCCCTACCGCAGCTGGTATGACTTCGATTCCGGTTATGTCGGCGGCTACCGCAGCTGGTGGGGCTTTGAGACCCTGCCCGAAGTGGAGGAGGAGGACCCCTCTTACGGCAACTTTGTCTGCGGCAAGGGTGGCGTGATTGATACATGGCTGGGGCTGGGGGCTTCCGGCTTCCGGCTGGATGTGGCGGATGAACTGCCTGATGATTTTATCGAAAAGATCCGTGCCGCCGTCAAAGCCCACGGCGAGGATAAGCTGCTCATCGGCGAAGTGTGGGAGGACGCCACCACCAAGGAAGCGTTCGATCACCGCCGCACCTACCTGCGCGGCCATGGGCTGGATGCCACCATGAATTACCCGTTCCGCAATGCAGCTGTGGCTTTTGCCCGCGGCGAGGATGCTAGCGCAGTGGGGGAGCAGATCATGTCCATCTGCGAAAACTATCCCAAACCGGCGCTGGACTGCGCAATGAACTTCCTTTCCACCCACGATACCGAGCGCGGTATTACCGCCATTGCAGGCGAACCCGCCAATGGCCGCGACCGTTACTGGCAGAGCAAGCGCATGATCCCCGGCGACCGCATTGATGATGCCCTGCGCCGCGTGCTGCTGGCTTACGCCATGCTGTACACCCTGCCCGGCGTGCCCTGCGTGTATTATGGCGATGAGATCGGGATGCAGGGCTACCGCGACCCGTTCAACCGCGCGTATTTTGACTGGAACTCCACCGAGCGCCGCCTGCGCGTGCCGCTGACCAACCTGGCCCGCCTGCGTCGCAGCTGCGATGCTTTTGACGGCGGCAGCATGGAGCTGGTGGAAGCCAGCGCCGATGTGCTGCACTACCGCCGCGTGGGTAAGGAGCAGACCGCGGAGATTATCCTGAACAACGGCCCGCACCTGATTGTCCGCACCGCCTTTGGCAAGCAGACCGAAGTAAACCCCGGCGGCTTTACCATCCTGGTAGAAGATAACCAGCCGCAGCATGTGGGGTATTTTAAGTACTACTGATTTGATGGGCAGGCGCTTACTGGGCGAAAGCGAACGGAATTGCAGAATTAGCAATTAGGGCAATACCGCATAATTCTAAGTGCCGATACGGCGAGCGAGGCACGGCAGCTGCTAAGCCAAAAGCGCAGATAATACTTTGTGTATTATCGAGCATTTTGGCAACGCAGATGCCGTGCCGCAGCCGCCGGAGCGGTGCTTAAGCCGCAAGGCGGGAATTGTGCGGTGTTGCCTTAGGAATGAGTAATTAGAAATTGTAGGAAAAAGCCACGGCTTTGCGTTTGATGCAGGGCCGCGGCTTTTGGTTTTATTCGATTAAAGGGATTGAGTAGAAGGCTGGGGAGCGGGACGGAACTTTTTGCTGGCAACCAGCAGCAGGGTCAGGATGGCAATAGCAGACCATGCGCCGGTGAGGTAGAGGAACCAGTTGCTGATATCCAGAAAAACAGCTCCGGCGGCGGTGAAAAGCAGATTGTACAGCTCAACGACTGCAATATACCCAGCGCTGAAACCGAGCAGCCGCGCAAACAAACGCGGGGTAAGCTCCGGTGCGCGGAACACGAACCGGAAAAACATCACAACACCGATGCAGAAAAAGCAGAGAAACTTGAAGTAAGCGTGCGGGTCATACCCCTGCAGGCAATGCAGAAGGTTCAGCGGCGAAAGATCCCAGCAGACCTCCTTGCCCGTTAGGCCGAAGCGGTAGTTGGCAAAACCGGTCGCATGGTACAGCCGCCCGCCAAGGAACCAAACCCGCATAAAGCGCAGGTCATTGTAAGCACACACACCCGCCGTCAGCAAAAGGTCAAAAATCAGGTTATAAATTTTGTGAGATTTTTCCATGGCAAATGACCACCTTTCCCATGTAAAGCAGTAAATAAAACATACAGAAACGGACACAACAAGTAAAAGAAACAGTTACTATATAGATGCTAGCATACCACCTGCTGTATGTCAATAAAAAATCTGAATAATATTCCCTTGACGGAATACAGCAAAATATATAAAAAGACCGATGCAGCAAATAGTTCCGGCGGATGAGGGGCGACCTTTCTGTGAAAAGCGAAAACTCCGCCCAATTTGTAGGGAACGGTCAAGACCGTTCCCTACAAAACAATTTTGAGTGCCATCCAAAACGAAAAGACCCACTGCACGCCATAATCCCGTGCAGTGGGCCTTGTTTATATTCTATCTGTAATTTATTATTTTAAAGTTCCTTCTTTTCAAAGAAGGAACAACAACCCCCGTAACAAAACTCAGCCCAGGCTGATGCCCATGGAGCGGGCAACGTTGAGCATATCGCAGTCATCGGGCACGCCGCGGGTCTTGCCGGCGATGTCTACCAGCGGGTTGGCGGTAACGTGGTTGTTCACCATGGCAACGGTCACGCCAAAATGGTCGTCCGCCACCAGGCGTGCGGCATAGGTGCCAAACTGGGTGGCCAGCACGCGGTCATAGGCGCTGGGGCTGCCGCCGCGCTGCATATGGCCCGGCACACAGATGCGGGTCTCGGCGCCGGTCAGCTCCTCCACCTGCTTGGCAATGCGGTTGGTGGCGGTGGTGTAACCGGCAGCGGCGCGCTTGGCGGTCCATTCTTTGCGCTTCATCTTGGATTCCTCGGTGGAAAGCGCACCTTCGGCAACCGCCAGGATGGAGAAGTTCTTGCCGGCCTTCTGGCGGCGCATAACAGCTTCGGCCACCTTCTTGATGTCATAGGGGTGCTCCGGAATCAGGATGATGTCCGCACCGCCTGCAATGCCGGAATACAGCGTCAGCCAGCCGGCCTTGTTGCCCATGACCTCAATGCACATTACGCGGCTGTGGCTGCCCGCAGTGGTGTGGATGCGGTCAATAACGTCAGTGGCAATGTCCACAGCGGTATGGAAACCGAAAGTAACATCGGTGCCAAAAATATCATTGTCGATCGTTTTGGGCAGGCCGATGATGTTCAGACCCTCCTGGCTGAGCAGGTTTGCCGTTTTGTGGGTGCCGTTGCCGCCCAGGCAGAGCAGGCAGTCCAGCTTGGCGTCCTTGTAGGTCTTTTTCATGGCGGCGACCTTGTCCACCTTGTCATCGCCCACAACGCGCATCATCTTGAACGGGGTGCGCTTGGTGCCAAGAATCGTGCCGCCTACCGTCAAAATGCCGGAAAACTCATCCGGTGCCATGACGCGGTAGTTGCCGTTGATCAGGCCGTCATAACCGTTCAGAATGCCAATGATCTCCACCTTGTCGCCCATGCGCTGATACAGCGCTTTGGCCACGCCGCGGATGGTTGCGTTCAGGCCGGGGCAGTCACCGCCGGATGTCAAAATACCAACACGCATCTTCATAGAAACCTCCCTGTCAGGCCGGTGCCGCTGGCGGCACGCGTACCGCGTTGTTGCACAATGCCGGGCAATGTGCATACAATTTGCATATTCTATCTTTTACAATACGCCACGCAGGCGGTTTTGTCAATGCGGTGCGGGGGAGGAGCATGGGGAAAATTTTTGTAACCATTCCAAAACCGGGCAGAGAGGGTGCAGATGCCGGATTTTTTACATGTTTAACAAAAAAATCTCAAAGATAAAGCGTTTCTTGTGTTTGATGCAGGCATATGGTATAATGAAACTGCAAAAGAGTACATTCTCTTTTGGTCCGCAGATCACCTTGCAACAAGGAGATATGGATATGAAAAAGCGTGTAACGTTTTTGGCAGCTCTGCTGGTTGCGGCATGTTTTGGTGCAACCGTGGCGATGGCAGAAAGCAGCGCCAAAGTAACCGCCCAAAGCGGCCTGAATATGCGCCAGGGCCCCGGCATCAATTATAATGTGGTGACGGTATTGAATAACGGCGCAACCGTGAATGTTGTTACCCCCGATGACGGCAATGGCTGGACTTATGTGACCAGCGGCAAAAATGCGGGCTGGGTGGCAACCAAGTATCTCAGCGGCAGCGCCGCCACCACGCAGGCACCGTCCTGGCGCGGCAGCGCCGTCAACTGCACCGTTAAAAGCGATGCGAACATCCGCCGCGGCCCCGGTACGGACTTTGGCGTGCTGGGCGTTGTGCCCGCAGGCTTTACCGTCAGTGTGGACAGCTACCAGGATGGCTGGGCCAGTGTGACCTGGGGGGATGTTTCCGGCTACATTGCAACCAAGCTGCTCAACGGCCTGCCTGCCGCCAACGGCGGTACCTCCACGGCCAGCAACTCCACCAGCGGCCGCTACGAGGGCGCGGATGTGACCTGCACCCTGAACAGCGACGCCAACCTGCGCAGCGGCCCCGCCACCAGCTATGAGGTGCTGACCGCCGTTCCCGCGGGCTTTACCGTTACGGTACACAGCTATGCCAACGGCTGGTCCTGCGTGACCTGGGGCGATACCACCGGTTACATTTTCAACAGCCTGATCAACGGCCTGCCCACCGCCAACGGCGGCAAGGGCGGCAGTTCTTCCGGCAGCACTGCCGGTACCAGCTGGTACGGCGGCCATGATTATTCCAACGTGTACGACTACAGCTATTACCGCAGCCAGAACGCTGATCTGCGCGCCGCGTTTGGCAACGATGCCAACGCCTACCTGCAGCACTTTGTGAACTATGGCATGGCGGAGGGCCGCCAGGGCCGCGCCAGCTTTAACGTATATACTTACCGGGATGAACACCCCGAACTGTGGGAAAAGTTTGGTGATAACCTGCGCGGCTACTACCTGTGGGCGTGCGGGATCCCGCAGTAAAAAAAATTAACCAATCAGGAGGTGTCAAGATGACATTTCTGTTTTGGGCAGCAGCCATTGTGGTGTTTGCCATTGCGGAAGCTGCTACCACGGCGCTGGTTTCCATCTGGTTTGCCGTTGGTGCAGCGGCAGCCATGGTGGCCAGTATCTTTACCGCATCGCTGGGCGCTCAGTGCGCCGTGTTTGCCGTGGTGTCCGCCGTAACGCTGGCCGTTATGCTGCCGCTGCTGGCAAAGCGCCGCACCATGCGCCAGCCGCCCATTACCAACGGTTCGCCGCTTACCATCGGCAACCGCGGCATTGTTCTGCGGGAAATCCCGCAGGGGGATATCGGCCGCGTGCGTGTGGATGGGCTGGATTGGCAGGCCCGCACGGTGGACGGCACTCCGCTGCCAAAAGATGCACGCTGCGAAGTAAAAAACGTGGACGGCGCGGTACTGATCGTATCCGCTGTTCCCGTACCGGCTGCGGCACAGCCCGCAGAACAACTGCACTAAGGCAGCCTGCCAAAGTGCCCCGTATTGTTTGAGGAGGCCCCTAATGTTACTGGTTATTGCTATCCTGCTGGTCCTTGTGCTGATCGGCATCGCCCGCTGCATTGTCATTGTGCCCCAGTCCAACGCCTATGTTACCGAGTGGCTTGGCGTGTATAAGGATACCTGGGGTGCCGGCCTGCACCTGCGCACTCCCTTTGTGGAGCGCGTGTCCCGCAAGGTCAGCCTGAAAGAAGAAGCCGCAGACTTCCCCCCGCAGCCCGTTATCACCCGCGACAACGTTACCATGATGATCGATACCGTTGTGTTCTTCCAGGTGTTTGATGCCAAGCTGTTTGCTTATGGTGTCAACCGCCCCATCCAGGCCATCGAGAACCTTTCTGCTACCACGCTGCGCGATATCATCGGTTCTATGTCCCTGGACGAAACGCTGACCAGCCGCGATCTGATCAACACCAAGATCACCGCCAGCCTGGACGAAGCGACCGACCGCTGGGGCATTAAGGTAAACCGCGTGGAGCTGAAAAATATTGAGCCCCCGGCAGAGATCCGCCAGGCCATGGAAAAGCAGATGAAGGCCGACCGTGAAAAGCGCGCTTCCATCCTGCTGGCGGAAGGTGAAAAGCAGGCAGCCATCACCCGCGCCGAAGGCGAAAAGGAAAGCGCCATCCTGCGCGCCGAAGCCGTAAAGCAGCAGCGCATCCGGGAAGCTGAAGGCGAAGCCCAGGCCCTGCTGATGGTGCAGAAAGCCAAAGCGGACTCTATCCGCCTGATCAACGAAGCCGCCCCCAGCCAGAACATGCTTGCCCTGCGCAGCATGGAAGCTATGGAAAAAGTGGCTGACGGCCAGGCCACCAAGATCATCGTCCCCTCCGAAATGCAAAACCTCGCCGCAACCGTGGCAGCGATTAAGGAAAGCTAAGCTCAATTAGGAGTTAAACGGCGGTTTGAATGTCCGCCGCAAGCCTATAAAATAATTGTAGGGAACGGTCTTGACCGTTCCGAAACCCTGAAATTATTACCCATAATGGGATACGGTTTCAAGGCAACGGAACGGTCAAGACCGTTCCCTACATTTTTGTTTTAATATTCAGACAGAACTTTTTGGCATCTGCGGCCCAAAAAACTCCTAACTCCTACTTCCTAACTCCTACCTCTCCATCCATTCCCTCATCGCATCCATCTGGTTTCGGGCATCCTGGCGGCCGAGCTCATATTGTGCATTCAGAACTTCGATGTCGTGTTCCATACGGCCAACATGCAGGAACTTGCTGGGGCGAATCAAAAAAACATCGCCCTGTTTGGCGGCCTGTTCTACAGCGCACACTTCGGTGTTGTACATCTGGTCGCGGCCGCGCATGGCCTCCACAAAGGCGGGATACTTGCGGTACATAGCTTCAAACGGGGCCATGGCGGCGGGCTGTTTCAGGTATCCGGCGGGCTGGGTCAGCACTACAATGCTTTTGCGGCAGCCGAAATCTTTCATTTTGGCATAGGGGATGCTGTCGCTCACGCCGCCATCCAGATAGAGATTGCCGTTCCACTCCACCATTTTGGAGCACAGCGGCATGGACGCTCCCGCGCGAATCACATCCATCTTGCTGCCAACTTTCAGCTCGTCGCATAGGATATACTCCGGCTTGCCGGTGCGCACATTGGTTACGGTGACATAAAAATCAACGGGGGCTTTTTCAAAAGCAGCTTCGTTAAAGGGATCCAACCGCAAGGGAATATCCTCATAGCAGAACTTGGTGCCCACCACATCGCCGGTGGTCAGCAGGGAATACAGGCCCATAAAGTGCTTATCACTGCGGTATTTGCGGTAATAGCGGATGCTGCGCCCTTTTTGCCCGGCTACATAGCTGCACCCGTGCAGCGCACCGGCCGAAACCCCCACCACAACGTCCGGCATGATACCGGCTTCCAGGAAAACATCCAGCACACCGGCGGTGTAAATGCCGCGCATGGCACCGCCTTCCAGCACAAGGCCAAGGCGCTGGCCGAATGGTGTATTTGTTGCCATATCTTCATTCACCTCGTATCATCGTGATTCGTGATCGTTAGAAGGGCAGTGCCGCGGCACAGTCCTCGTCCGTATAAACGGCAATTCCGTTTTGTTCCAGCAGCTCGGCGGCTACACCGCTGCCGGGAATTTTTTTGCCGCTGAAAGTGCCGTCATAAATTGTGCCGTGGCCGCAGCTGGGGCTGTTGGCTTTCAGCACGGCTACCCGGCAGCCCGTCAACCTTGCCAGCTGCAGGGCAATTTCGGCACCTTTGCGGTACTGGGCGGTCACGTCGGCCCCGGCAGCCGTCACCACGCGGGAACCGATGCGCTCCGCAGGCGTGCGCGGTGTGGGTAAGCCGCCGTACACTTCGGGGCAGACGGGCACCAGCTCATGCCCGGCAGCCTGCAAAGCCGCTACCAGGGCCGGGCGGGCGTTATCGCCGCCGGAATATTTGCACGCAACGCCAAGCAGGCAGGTGCTGATGAGAACTTTCATGCCGGACACCACTTTCAGATAAAAATTGCGGGATGTTTAGGGCAATACCGCATAATTCTAAGTGCCGATACGGCGAGCGAGGTACGGCAG
>OGFF01001622.1_pt1 | contig 22960 bp, 17 predicted proteins | sample 1570751 | NCBI WGS metagenome assembly OGFF01 (sample SAMEA2581951, study PRJEB24529) | metagenome | biome: Human gut stool | place: China | collected 2011 | reverse complement strand
TTTGACCTGTTTTTTGAAAAACAGGACTCGAACTGACGACTTCGTTTTAATCCCCGCCCGACGCCTACGCTCGGAGAACTGAAAGAGTATACGACAGACAAAATCAGACGACCGAAAACGAAAGAGAAAGAAGTATCCTGTTTTTCGCTTGCCGAGCAGAAGAAGATAGAGCAGGCGGCATTGTCGAACAAGAAGCGGAAATTCATCGGGATCGTGATTTGTCTTTATTCGGGGCTCAGAATCGGAGAATTGCTTGCGCTTACTTGGGCAGATATTGATTTCACGAAAGGAACGCTTATCGTTTCGCTAAAACCAACAACGGCAGACTGATGACGAGTATGGGTAACTGGAAAACGCTCTATACGTCGGGATTTACCGCTTTCAAAACCTATCTGAACGGCAGACTTTGGTTTAACGTAAATTACGAATACAGCGACCTTGAAAATACCTTCTTCGACAATTATTATGGCGAAGGTGGCGAATATATGAAGAAATCCTTTGACGAAATGACTTCATATATGACTTACATGCGCGATCAGGGCGATATAAACTTCAACGGCGTTGTTGTCAATGAAGTTACCTATTCGTGTCGTTCATACCCTTGATAGTGCGGTCGTATATATTGAATAATCTTACAAAATATATGCGTGAAAGCGGATATACATTAAAAAAGATATTATTGGAGATATCGAAGATAAAAAGTCCGGACATGCATTCGGAAAACAAAGTTTGTATCGTTAATCCTCCGACAAAGGTGCAAAGAGAAATATATGATCTTCTTCAAATCGAACTCTATGATTGTATAGGGTAATTTTACTTAGAAGTTAGGGTTTAAAACCGTAAGCGTTTCATTTCAGTACTTTGGGAAAATATCTTTTCAACTCGGCATAATCACGCCGAGAATGTAAAATAAAGTGTGTAAGTTAGAAAAAACGCCTTGCTTAAATTGCTCTATTTGAGAATTACCGAATAGTACGCAAAATGGAAGGGCTCGAGCGTTCAGAATTGGACTATGGTCAGAAAGCAACTTATGGTCAATTCTAAGTTTCAAACGCTTATGCAAAAGTATGAAAATTTAATCTAATGAAAAAAACTTACACACTTTTCTTGACATTCCCTACGCATACACAATCTCAGAGAATATCTTATTTTTTGAGATTTTTTATTTTTATTTATTCCCTTTTTTCTTTATCTATTACTTTCGGATATGGTTTTCCGCTTGTTCCTTAACTTTTTGTAAAAGAAGATTTGAGGTTTGTTCGCTATCGGCTTTTACCTGATAATAAATCTTCAACTTGGGTTCGGTGCCGCTCGGGCGGACGGTCACTTTTATGTTTTTTCCTACAAACGCCAAAACGTTACTTTTCGGAAGTTCGTTTATTCCGTTTGAATAGTCTATTAACGAAACTTTTTCATCGCAAAGCGTCTGCCATGGTGCTGTGCGAAGGTCGGTAACGATTTCGTCCATTTCTTTTTTGCCGCCTTTGCCCGGGAACGAGATAGACGTCAAGGCTGTTTTATAAAAACCGTATTTTTCATACAATTCCGAGAGTTTATCCGCAAGCGATTTTCCCTGCAAAGCGTAATATGCCGTCATCTCCGCAATGGTCATTGCCGCCGAAACGGAGTCTTTGTCGCGTGCGTGCCTACAAGGTAGCCGTAACTTTCTTCCATGCCGGAAACGTATTCTTCGTTGGCTGTAAGCTTGTCTATCGTTTCGCCTATATATTTAAACCCCGTAAGTACCTCTTTAACTTCCCTCGTAAGCGTTCGCAACTGCTTCGCACATGTCCGAAGTAACGATTGTTTTTACGATTACTGGCTTTTTATCGTCGGTTTTACGCATTGAAAATATGTAATCTTCCATCAATACGCCTGTTTCGTTTCCGTTCAGAAGTCGGTATTCTCCGTCCGCGGTTTTTACGGCAACGCCTGTTCTGTCCGCATCCGGATCGGTTGCAAGTACCAGATCGGCGTTTTCTTTTTTTGCGAGTTTTACGGCAAGTTCCAAAGCTGCGCGCTCTTCCGGATTAGGATAGGAGCATGTCGGAAAATTGCCGTCGGGGTTTTCCTGCTCGGGTACGACGATCACGTCTTTAATTCCGATCTCTCTTAAAATCTCTCTTACAGGTACGTTTCCCGTGCCGTTAAGCGGCGTATAAACTATTTTCGGCGTTGCAACGCCCTTTAACGAGAATAGCGAATATTTTTGAATTTCCTTTAAAAATTCTTTCTGTATGGTGTCGTCCAATACTTCGATAATCGACCTATAGGGGCATATTTCGCTAAAATATCCGCCGGCTTCTATTTCTGCCAAAATGTCTTTCGCTGCCTCGTCCGTTATCTGGCAACCTTTTTTATTATACACTTTGTAACCGTTGTATTCTTTAGGGTTATGGCTTGCCGTTATGACAATTCCCGCCGAAGTTTTAAGGTATCTTACGGCAAACGATAGTATCAGCGTGGGCGTAAGAGTGTTGAAAACATAGGTTTTTATGCCGGCGCCGCTAAAAACGTCCGCCGCAAGAAAAGCAAATTCCCGCGACATATTTCTGCTATCGTAAGCGATGACGACGCTTTTGTTTCCTTTTGTCGTTTTGTTTATGTAGGCGGCAAGTCCGCGCGTCGCTCTCGAAACGACGTAAACGTTCATTCGGTTTGTACCTGCGCCGAGCTCGCCTCTCAGTCCGCCCGTGCCGAATTTTAAGTCGCAATAAAATCTATCGGTTATTTCTTTTTAGTCATTTTCTATGCTTTTAAGTTCATCGAACGTCTTTTTATCGTTTTTTACCGCGTTGAGCCAAATATTATAGTTTGAAAATATTGAAGAATTTGATTTATACATTTTTCCACTCCGTAAGCGTTTTTTATTTCTTTCGATCAGCGGGATTATATCACAATGCGTTTTTTCTTTCGACAAAAACGGTTGCAAAAGCATTTCAGCGGTAAAAGTTGATATAAAACGACAGTTTTTATATATAAAATGTTACAAATTGATATTGAAAATGCGTTATGACGATAGTATAATGAAATACGTATGGGTTTTAAAAAATTGAAAAATTGACAATTGTCGGCGTAACGATATAAGTTACATAGCGGAGATAAGCGGTTGTATGTTAAAAATCGGATTTTTAGGCGACAGTATAACGGCAGGGGCGGGCGCGAGCGCACCCGGGAAAACGTACGCTGCCGTTTTATGTGAAAAAATCGGAGCAAAAGAGATAAATTACGGGGTAGGCGGAACACGCATTGCGCGACAGAAACGAGCTTCGGAAGATGGTCTGTATGACGAGTATTTTTTGCAAAGAGCAAAAAAAATAAACGAAGACCTTGATTTTTTATTCGTTTTCGGCGGAACGAACGATTACGGTCACGGCGATGCTCCGTTCGGCAAGCAATCGGACGATACGGACGATACGTTTTGCGGTGCGTTGAATAATTTACTCGGTTACCTTACCCGAAAATACCCGAAAAATAAAATTTGTTTTGTTTTGCCTACGTTCAGATGCGGGGAAGAAAACCCGGGCGGAGAATGCGGTAAGGCGAACGGGAAACCGCTTTCGGAATACAGAAAACAAATAGTGCGTTCCTGCAAAAAATTAGGCGTGGATTGCCTTGATATTTGCGACGTGTTTCCCGAACCGATGACGAAGGCGGGAGACGAATATACCGTTGACGGACTGCATCCGAACGATCTCGGGCACAATCGGATCGCTGAAAAATTATATAAATGTCTGCTCGAATATAACAAATTGACTTAAGGTGAAAATATGAAATTTGAAAAATATAAAGATAATCCGATACTTAGACCCAACGCCGAAAACGAGTGGGAAGAACGTTGCGTTTTGAACCCCGCCGTCGTGTATGACGACGAAACGCAGGAGTTTATAATGCTGTACCGTGCGGCGGGCAACGACGCTCGCCACCAAATAAAGCTTGGTTTAGCCACGAGTAAGGACGGAATAAATTTTGTCCGCAAAAGCGACAAGCCCGCGTTTGAAGGGCATCACGACGATCCCGACGGCGGTTGTGCGGAAGATCCGCGTCTTATGAAAATAGACGGCGTTTATTATCTGACATATGCCGCAAGACCGTATGCGCCGGGCAGATATTGGTTAGAACCTTACGTTGAGGGCGTAACGAAAGCTCCGAGATATCTCGACGAAACCGACTTTTTTTGCGACGGGCTTCCGTCGTTCGCAAACGATAACATAACGGTAACTTATCTTGCCGCGACGAAAGATTTCAAGACTTTCAAAAAATTCGGGCGTATTACCGAAGCTGCGGTTGACGACCGTGACGCCTACTTGTTCCCCGAAAGAATAAACGGCAAATACGTTATGATTTCGCGCCCCAAATTTAAAAACGCGGGGGTAAAAATGCCGTCGATCTGGATATCGTTCGGCGACGATTTAATCGATTTCTGCAGCCCCCAACTTTTAATGACGGGAAACGAATGGTGGGAGTGTCAGCGCATGGGTGGCGGCACGCCGCCTGTAAAGACGGATAAAGGTTGGTTTATGCTCTATCACGGCGTGGACGAAAAGGGCGTTTACCGCGTGGGTGCGGTACTGCTTGACCTTGACGATCCGAGGAAAATTATCGCAAGAACGAAAGATTTTCTTATGGAGCCCGACAGTGATTTTGAGTTGGAAGGGTTGTACGAAGGGTGTGTTTTCCCGACGGGCGCGGTCGTAAAAGACGGAACTTTATTTGTGTATTACGGTTGTGCGGATATGTATATCGGGCTTGCGACGTGCGATTTTGAAAAACTGATCGCATATCTCTATAACGAATGTCGAATTTGAACTATAAAATAAAAAAACGGAGAGGCGTATATTGCATTGCCTTTCCGTTTTTTGCTAACTCTTTTTTCTGAACCGCCCAGGCGTTACGCCGTAAGCGTTTTTAAAATAAGTGTTGAAACTCGAAAGATTTGTAAAACCAACGAATTCGGCGATGTCTATTACTTTCATATCCGTCGTTATCAACAGGTTTTGCGCGTAACGCAATTTATAATCTATCAGAAATTTGTGGGGCGTCGTGTTGAATTTGTTATGGAATATTCTCGAAAGTTGCATTCGGGAATAGTGCAGAATCGTACATAAATCGGCGACGTTATAAGATAAGAAGTCCGTCTTTTTCATTTCTTTATTGAGCTTCTGAACCCACTCCGGCTGTTCGGACTGCTTATCGTAATCGATATAGTCCACGCTTTTTCTGTACAGAAACTGCATGAAGATCATAACCGCTCCGCATAACAATCCGTTATATTCTTCCATTGCGTCGTCCGACAGAAGCAAAACCTGATGTATGATTTCGTTTATCTGGGTTATCAATTCGTTCGGAAACGTATGTTTTCGGGTCATGTTTTTGAGTTTGTCGAAGAAATCGGGCGAAAACGACGAAGCGAGATTTTTAACGGATTCTTCTCTCGCGATGACGTTTATATATCGCAATTTTTCGCCGCCGACCTTTTTAAGGCAGTGAGTGTCGTCCGTCGTCGAAAAAAAGATTTGCCCCGCGTTTACCGGTATTTTTTTATCGTTAAGGACGTTATTCAGTTTTCCGTCGGTCAGAAGGGTAAATTCCCAGTAGTCGTAATGTCCGTGCACCGTCGGGTAATCGAAAGTATTGATATGGTAAGAAAAAGATATTTTATCGATAAATTTTTCTACTCGTTTCGTCGTGAGATTGTCGTTTTCAAAGCCGTATTTCATAATTCAAGTATACGGCAAAAAGACGGCTTTGTCAATGCAAAGCGTTGATTTTTTAGAGATTTTCTATCTAAAACCCGCCAAATGTTACAAATTGTTAGTTTAATAACAAATTATGTGCTAAAATGATATAGATAAACGCGTTGTCGATATATTATAATGTCGGAGCAAGAAATGAGCAAAATCAAGAAATTTCGGTCGTATCGTCGAATGCGGTCGCGCCCGAAAGGAGTTTATCGTGGAATTATTTACAAGGTATGAAGGCAATCCGATTCTGAAACCTAATCCGAACAATCAATGGGAAAACCTGTGCGTACTCAATCCTGCGGCGGTGTTTGACGAAAAGACGAACAAATTCGTAATGGTGTACCGCGCGGGCGGCGACGAAATCAAGCACAACATAAGGTTGGGGCTTGCTACGAGCGACGACGGATTTCATTTCGAAAGGCGCAGCGACAAGCCCGTTTTCGACGTTGACGAAAACGACGCCGACGGCGGATGCGTTGAAGATCCGAGAATAGTAAGCATCGACGGGGTATACTATATGACGTACGCTTCGCGCGCATACGCTCCCGGGAGATATTGGCTTCCCGACGAGCAAAAAGCGGAAGAGGCGAAGGCGTGGAAAAAACCGCACGCGGAAAGCGAACCGTGGTTTTTAAGGACGAACGAAACGATTACGTACCTTGCGGCGACCAAAGATTTTATCGAATACAAGCGGTTGGGCAGGATAACCGACGCGAGAGAAGACGACAGAGACGTAGTCGTTTTCCCGAAGAAAATTAACGGTAAATTTTATCGTATCTCGCGTCCCGTAATAGGCGAAGACCGCTCTATGTGGATATCTTCGAGCGACGATATCATGGAGTGGCATACGAGAGAAAAACTCTATTCCGGAGTAGAAGAGTGGGAAAACGGAAGAGTCGGCGCGGGATGTCCGCCGATAGAGACCGAAGACGGTTGGCTTTTAATCTATCACGGCGTAAGCAAGACCGACAAGTGTTATCGCGTAGGGCTTATGCTTCTCGATAAAGACGACCCGACGAAAATTATAGCCCGTACCCGCAAGTTCGTGATGGAACCTTCCGCCGATTACGAAAAAAGCGGATTGTATCAGGGTTGCGTGTTCCCGACGGGCGCGGTGGTAAAAGACGGGACGATTTACGTTTATTACGGTTGCGCGGATAAATACGTCGCGGTCGTTACGGCTAAGATGAAAGACGTAACGGATTATCTGAAACTTCCCGAAAACGAATGTAAATAAAAAATAAGGAGAGGCGAATATGAAAAGAATATCTAAAATTGCGGCTGCCGTTTTAAGTCTGACCACTATGTTGGGATGTACGGCGTGTAACAGAAAGAGCGAAGACGTAACGATAGACAAGAGCAAGATGCAGTTGTACGTCAAATATTACAACGGCGGTTACGGCGACGAATGGCTTAAAAAGTTATGTTCCGAGTTCGAAGGAATGTACGCGGGCGTAAAATTTTCGAACGGAAAGACGGGCGTTGAAATAGTCCCGGAATTTACGCGCGGAGATATAAACGGTCCCGAAGGCATGAAGGGTAACCGTAACAACGTTTTTCTGCTTGAAAACAAAGACTATTACACTTACGTTTCGGCGAAGAGTTTTCTCGATATAACCGACGTGGTGAACGATTACGCCGTTACGGGGCTCGAAACCAAAGAGACCGAAAAGACGATAGCGACGAAAATTCCCGAAGCGTACGACGAATTTTTGAATATAGAAGGCAGATATTACGCCGTGCCGTTCTTCGAATCGTCTATGAATCTTAACTACGACGTCGATTTATTCGAACAAAAATGTCTGTATTTCGCAGCGGGCAAAACCGCCGAAAACTTTACGGAAGAAGATTTTAAGGAGGAAAGCAAAATAGGCGATTTATTCGTGAGCGACCCGGACGACGACAGAGCTTTCGGACCCGACGGCAGAGAAAATACGTCCGACGACGGACTTCCCGCGACGTACAAAGATTTCCGCGCGCTTACCATACAGATGAAAATCGCAGGCGTAACGCCTTTCGTATGGAATACTTCCGACGTGGACTATCTTACCGGACTCGTCAACGATATGTGGGCGAACAACGAGGGCGAAGAGCAGATGAAACTCAATTTCACCTTCGAAGGTTCGGCTGCGACTATCGTCGATACGATTGCCGACGACGGTACGGTTACGTTAAAACCGGCGACGACCATAAACGCGGACAACTATAAACTTTTGCAAAGACAAAAGGGTAAATTAGACGCGATCGACTTCGCGAAGTTGCTTCTCGACGACGGAACGGGCAACAAAAACAGCAGAAACTATTATTCTAAATCTTTCGACAGCGGGTTTAGTCATACGATCGCGCAGAGTTATTTCGTAAACCCCGACGCGAACGGAATCGGCGACAATCCGATAGGATTTCTGGTAGACGGCAGTTGGTGGTACAACGAAGCGAAAGTTACGGGCAGAAACTTTGCCGTTTTACCGCTTCCCAAAACCGACGCGAGCAAAATAGGAACGCCGAACACGAAACTCAGCGACCGTTCGTCCTTGATTTTCATAAGCAGCGAAACGAAGAGCGAAGTAGTACCCGTGGCGAAAGCGTTCGTAAGTTTTCTTCAGAGCGATCACGCGTTGAGAACTTATACCGAATACACTAACACTCTCCGCGCGATGACGTATACTCTGACGAACGAATCGCTCGCCAAAATGAGCAGTTACGGCAAGAGCGTTTACGACGCCAGAAACAGCGGCGATACCGTTATATTGCCGTGGTCTCCGCTTACCGCGCTTGCGCGCAAGAACGCGAGCCTGCTCGAATGGCGTACTTACGGGTTCAGCACCACTTCTATGGACAAAAACCCGTTGGTATATCTTAAAGATCACATAAAAGAGAAAAACATAACGAAAAAATATTTCGAAGCGATATGGAATTATCGTAAATAATTCGCCGTTTCGCGGGCGGTCGCGCTTTACGGCAACCTACTGCGACGAGTAAGAAACGATTAAAAGGGGACGGAACGTACATAATGAATTTCATGACGAAAAACGGCGGGGCGTCGGTCGGTTATCCGAAAGGCTTCCGTCGGAAGAATAAGGCGTTAAAGGGAGGAGGACTGTTTTACGCGAGCATAGTCGTTTTGCCGATTTTGCAGTTCATCGTCTTTTATATCGTGGTAAACTTTAACAGTTTTCTCATGGCGTTTCAGAGTTACGACAACTCGACGGGAGTAGAAACGATAAAGTATACTTTTGGTAATTTCAGTTATTTTTTCGATAAAATAGTGTTTGCCGACTTGTGGCTTTGCATAAAAAATTCGCTTTTGTATCTCGCGCTTAATATCGTGGTATGTATCCCGATATCGCTATTGTTCGGCTATTACGTCTATAAAAAATTTTGGTTTTCGACGGTATTCAAGGTGATATTGTTTCTGCCGAGCATAGTCTGTTCGACGGCGATGGTCATCTTTTACAAATACTTCGTCAACGAAGGGCTTTCTTCCGTTTTCGGCGGGTCGGTTATAGGTCCGACTTTCAACGCAAAACAACAAGGCGTGCTTATAGCGTTTTATCTGCTGATGACTTTTTCGGCGAATATTCTGCTGTATATAAACGCGATGTCGCAAACATCGGAATCCGTAGTGGAAGCGGCGAAAGTAGACGGGGCGAGCGAACTTCAGACCTTTATTCACGTTATAATTCCTCAGATATGGGGGACTATAGTGTCGATTATAGTAATATTCTTCGCCTGGTTTGCGACCAATCAGGCGTATCTGTTCACCTTTTACGGTTTCAACGCCAACAGAGCGTATCAGACGCTCGGATATTATCTGTTCAACATGGTGCAGGAAGGAAGGGTGCCCGGAAGCGCGCTTCAACAACTGTATCGCAGGGCGTCGGCTCTCGGGCTTATGCTTACGGCGATAATCGCTCCGCTTACGATACTCATAAGAAACCTGATGCTTAAATTCGGTCCGAACGAAAATTGACGGGGAATACGAAAATGATTAAACTAAGTAAATTAAATCGTCGTAAAAAGTTCAATTTGTTCGAAGCGGTAGTGGGATGTATGCTCGTCTTGTACGGGGCGGCGGTTCTCGCGTTGATATTGTGGGGATTTTTCGCTTCCTTCCGTACTTACGCTTCGATAAGCAAAAGCCCGTGGAAGATATTCTCGGATTTAAGTTTCAAAAACTATATAGGCGTATTCAACGATTTTAAGACGATACGCGAATACGACGGCGGTTTCAAGACGATTTTCTTTGAAAAGATGTTTCTTAATTCCCTGCTGTACGCGGGCGGCGGAGCGTTGTGTCAGACGCTTTGCACGGCTGCCGTCGCTTACTGTACGTCGAGATACGACAATTTATGCAGTAAGATAATTCACTATACGGTTATCGTAACTCTTTCGCTGCCGATCGTAGGCAATCTCGCGTCTATGATAAACGTAACCAAAAAATTGAAAATATTCGACAGCATATTAGGCTCGTGGATAATGAAATTCGGTTTCAGCAATATATATTACCTTATCTTCTACGCCTTTTTCAAAAAGTTGTCGTGGGAATTCGCCGAATCGACTTTTCTGGACGGCGGCGGACACTACACCGTGTTTTTCCGCATAATGCTGCCGCTTGCCGTGCCCGTAATCGCTACGGTGTTTTTGCTTAACTTCATACAATACTGGAACGATTTCGAAACGCCGTATATGTTTTTGCCCAATCACACCACTTCGGCGGTACTTCTGTATATGTCGGTTATCGGCGGAGGCGGAATGTGGGCTGGTCCGAGTCCGATAGACGTTACGGAACAACTCGCGGCGGCGTTCATGGTATTTTTACCGGTTTTCATACTGTTTCTCATATTCAGAAACAAAATAATGGGCAATCTTTCGGAGGGAGGAATCAAAGGATGATAAAGACGAAACGCGTTACGATTTTTACGCTTACGGCGTTGGTCGCGTTAAACGTTGCGTTGGCTTTTGCCGTCGTCGGCAATCGCGCGGAAAAAACTTACGCCGCGGATATTTTCGAATACCGCGGGATAGTAAAAACCGTTGCGGGCGATACGGACGGAACGAGTAAAGGGTTGAGGTTGTTCGCATACGACAACGGGGCGGCAGCCGAATTCAGAAACGTTCAGACGGATATTTTTCAATCCGAAATAAAAATAACCTCTTTCGGGGGCAATAAAGACCTTAAAAAATACTCGTTGGTTTTCGCCGACGAAAAGAGCGGAAAGAAATTTTCCGTGCAGGTTTCGGCGTATTCGGATTACAACGACGTCGCCGTGATTTATAACGGCGAAGCGGGCGGAATCGTTTACCCCGACGGGCTTAATACGGCGTACGGCGTTACCGCGGGCTATAACGAACAGGGCGTTTACACCAAATTTTCGGCAGACGTCTGCTCTTTGACGTTCGACCCCGAAAGCATGCAGGTCAGGATAAAAGGTGACGACGGCAATTATCGTCTCGTATGGGATTTCACTAAACAATACAACGACGGTAAATTGCTTGCCAACGACCTTACTTCTTTCAAGGAATATACCGTTTCGGTCGTGTTTGACGAAATAGCGGCTAACAGCCGCGGCGATTTATTGCTTTTATCTTTCGGCGGATATTCGCTCGACGGCGACGTTAAATACCGTCCGTCGATAATCGTTACCGCGGGAGCGAAACCCGTGGCGAATAAAGAATACGTTCTGCCCTCCGCAAGAGCGGTAAGCGAGAACGGCGACGCGGTTACCGACGAGATAAAAGTTGCCGTATACGACGAAAAAGGCAACTTACTCGTCAAAAACGTCGGGAGTTTTACGCCGACGACTAAAGGCGCGCTTTACCTGTATTACGAATACGCCGCAAACGGCGTAACCGCGGACGCATGGTATAAAACCGAAGTTATAGACAAAAGCGAAATAACCGGAGAATTTGCGTTCGACGGCGAAATACCCGAAAAAGTCGGCGTGAACGCCGAGATATTCATACCCGAAGCGACGGTTATAACCAACGCCGTTGCGGAAGGAAAAGAAAGTTGTCTGGTTACCGTTAAATACGGCGGCTCGGTCGTCGATAATCTTGAAAAGGTCGAAGGCGGGTTCACGCTCAGACTTACGTCCGACGGCGTTTATTATATAGAATACGTCGGCAAAACGTCTTACGCTTACAATAAAATCGTTAAAACCGTTACGGCGGACGAAAGCGTTCTTGCCGTAAACGCGGAAGATATCCCCGAAGAGTTCGCCGTAGGCTCGGAATACGAATTTCCGTCTGCGGAGTTCTGCCTCGGAAAAGAAATCGCGGAAGCGACTGCGAAAATAATCGCTCCGTCGGGCAAAATCGAAAGCGGCAGAGTGAAACTCTCGGAAGCGGGGAAATATTCGCTTCGCTACGAAGCGACGTTAAACGGCGAAAGTTATACGCGCGTCGTCGATTTTCTCGTCAAGAAGAGATACGCCGACGGGTTCGATTCCAATGCGGAATACGCGGGGATGAGAACCAACAACGAAACGAAGGGCGTGAAAATCACGCTTACGGACAATAAAACGGTAACTTACGATAAGACTATCGACTTGTCGAAATACTCTTTCGACGATAAGACGAATACGGGCAAAACCCTGTTACAGGTGAGTTTCGACCCGAAAAATATCGGAACGCCCGATCTCGATTCTTTCTTCGTCGTTCTGACGGATAAGTACGATTCGAGCAATTATATATCCGTAAGACTTAAATATCTCGCTTATACGCCGCAAGGCACGTATATAAGGGCGAGATCGTCCGCACAGTCGGCGTGGGTCGGTTATTATTACGATTTTATGTCTACCGAATTGCGCGTGGATTCCGCGACTACTCACGAAGAGGGCGGATTTATCGGTTCGGGCTGTTTTACTCACACGCTCAGCAATTACGAATTCGACACGATGTCCCTTCAACTTTATTTCGACTACGAAACGAAGTGTCTTTACGCCAGACCTTTGTGGCTGACGGGGCATTACGATCCGAGCGATAAAAATTCGAATCCCGACTACAATTCGAGAATAGTCCCGTGGCTCGTATATGATTTCGACAGCGCAGACCCCACGCTTAGCGCGGGCAATAAACCGTGGAACGGCTTTACCACGGGCGAAGCGATTTTAAGCGTGTACGCAAAAGGCACGAGCGGTTCGGACGCGTTTATCCGCGTAATCGACGGCGAAGATCTTTCCAAGCCCTTGTACGACGATAAAGAAAACCCCATAATAAAGATCGACGTAGACGAAAACGCCGTACCTACGGCGAAAGTCGGCGAGCCTTATAAGGTATTCGCTTATACCGCTACCGATAACGATTCCGCAATAATCGAAAAGGGCGTTACCGTAATTAACGACGCTTCGGGCAAAACGTTCGATATAAGCGCGGACGGAACTTTCACTCCCGTCGAAGGTACGTATACGTTCAGATATTACGCGGTAGACGCTTTCGGACACAGAACCGAAAAGAAGATTAAAGTAACGGCGAAAAGGAATATAGACGAGCCGGGCATAGAGGTGCGTTCTACCATGCCGTCTTCGGCGAAATACGGCGACACCATAACGCTTGCCGATTACGAGATAACGAACGCGGGCGCGGGCGACGCGAGAGTGGATATAGAAGTCAGATGCGGAGACCTCGTCATTCCCGTAACGCACGGGAGTTTCGAATGTAAAGGCGCGACGGGCATTTACACCGTAACGTATACCGTAACCGATTATATCGGGCAGAGCATTCCGGTCAAAAAGAGAATAAACGTTACGAGAGACGAAGGGCTTTCGGTCGACGAAAACAATATAAATCTTCCCAAAGCGTTTATCGACGGCGACGAATTTGCGTTCGAAACCCGTTACGCGCTGTATTACGACGAAAATCTCGAAGAAAACCGCATACCCTGCGTTATAACCGTAACGGACGGAAACGGTCGTACCGTTATCGGCAAAGACGGTAAATATCGCCCGAAAGTATTATCGGACGGCTCTGACGCCACGGTCGAGATTTCTTTCGAACGCGACGGACTTAAAGAAACGATTACGAGAAAAGTCCCCGTAAAGACGGCGAAGAACGGCGACGGCTATACGGCGAATTACTTCATAACCGAAAACGCGGAAGTATCTTTGAGCAGTAACGGCGTTACGTTCGAAGTCAAAACGGGTAAAAACGAAATGAGTTTTTCGTTCGTCCGCCCGATATACGCGGGCGAAGCGATGCTCCGCTTTATCACGTACCCCGATTATTTCAACGCCGATAGTTTCGAAGTCGTTCTCACCGATAAAGAAAACGCTTTGCAGAAGGTCGTTCTGACTTATACGAAACGCGGCGTTTCGTGGTATTGTTCGGTAAACGGCGGAGCGGAAACGTATGCTTTCGTCGACGCCGACGGATATCTGCAAATAAATTATAACAACTCCGCAAAAACTTTCACGGACGCGAACGCAAACTTGGTCGGCGTTGTTGAAAAGACCGTCTACGGCTCGGATTTCGGCGGATTTACGAGCGGGAACTTCTATCTCGATTGTAAAGTAAGCGGCATAAACGGCGTTGTGCGCGTGGGGATAAGAACGATTAACAATCAGACGATCAACAGCGTAAAGCGCGATATGCAGAAACCGTATATAAAGTCGGACGGCAAATACGAAGAGAGAGTTCCGAGCGGAACGACGGTAACTATCGGCTCGGCAATCGCTTACGACGTATTAAGTCCGATAGGCGAGATAAGGGTCGAAGTAAAGCGCGGCGACGAAACGATCGTTGCCGAAAAGCCGCTTGCCGCTGGCGAAACCTTTACGGCAAACGAATGCGGAAGATACAGAATAACTTATCGCGTGTCGGATAAAAACGGCAACGCGGCAAGCGATTACGTTGAATTTTCGGTATACGACCCGATTAAACCCGAATTGACTTTCAACGGCAAAATCGCGGATAAAGTAAAGGTCGGCGCTACGATTAAATTACCGAAGTACACGATTTCGGACGACCGCAAAGACGAAGTAAGCGTACACGTTTACATTATTGCTCCCGACGGAACGAGCGCGACCGTTACGAACGGCAAATATACCGTAAAAGCGAAAGGAACGTATACTATCGTCTATCTGGCGAAAGACCCCAACGATAATTTCGTTATTTACAGATTTATAGTCAAAGCCGAATAAGGAGGGAGCGAAAGTGAAGAAAATAGTTTGTCTTATACTTACGCTTACGTTCGTTTTGTCGGCGTTCGCATTTGCGGGGTGCGGCAAAAAAACCGCGGGCGGCGGCGAGAAGAAAGAAACGAATATAGCGAGAACCGATATAAAGATAGTAGACGACGGCGAAACCGATTATTCGGTCGTTATTCCGCTTAAAGCGAGCGCGCATATAAACACCGCCGCGGCGGAACTCGTCAACTTCGTAAAAGAAGCGACGGGCGCGGGACTCGAAATAAAAACGGACGGAGAGACGTTTTCGGAAGATCTCAAAGTTATTTCGCTCGGAAACACCACGCTGTTTGAAAGCAGCGGGCTTAAATTGACGGATAAACTCGGCGAAACCGGATACGTCATGAAACGCAGGGGCAACGCGCTTTTGATAAACGCCAAAGACGACAACGGCGTAATAAGCGCGGTATACGATATGCTCGGCTACGCGCTCGGTCTCGAATTTTACAGTTACGACGAATACGCGCTCGATAAAACGAAAGATCTCTATTTGTTCGATTTCGATGCGGAATTCGTTCCGAGTACGGATATGAGAGATATAATGATGCGTTCGCTTACCACGCAATATCGTCAGCGCATGAGGCTTTATACCGGCGCGGGGCTGGGGCATTGGATAACTTTCGCGCATACCGTTACGGGCGCGAGCAGCATATTTCCCATGGGTAACGATCTGTACGGATTTTTGCCGTACAGCGTGTACGGAAAAGCGCATAAAGACTGGTACGACTCGACGCATACGCAGGTCTGTTACAGTAACGCCGAAATGCGCGCCGAAATGGTAGAGCAGATTAAACTTCGCATAGCCAAAAATCCCGACGGAAAATATCTGATGATCGGGCACGAAGACAACTTCAATATGTGCGAATGCGACAATTGCGTAAAAGAAAGAGAATTGTACGGCGGTTACGGCGGGCAGGAACTCAATTTTACGAATCTCGTCGCCGAAGCGGTCGATAAATGGCTTGCCGACGCGTACCCCGGCAGAGAGATATTCTACGTGTTCTTCGCGTATCAGACTTCGCAGGAACCGCCCGTAAAAAGACAGACGGTAAACGGCAAAGAAGTCGCGGTGAAAGACAAGGACGGCAGATGCGTTCCGCATTACGAAAATCTTAAAATCCGCAAAAACGTAATGGTAATGTACTGTCCTATTGACGCCGATTTCAGTCTCGGTTACTCCGAAAACGAAAACGGCACGCAATATTCGCAACTTAAAGGTTGGAGCGATTTGTTCTATAAGCAAGGGCTTCACGACAACATTATAGTCTGGGGTTACAGCCTTGCGGTCATGAACTATTTCATTCCGCTTTACAATTTCGGAACGTTCAGCGCGCATTACAGATTTTACGAAGAGTGCGGCGTGCATTATATAGACGATCAGTCTTACGCGTCTTCCGGCATACCTTGCTTCGAAGCGTTGCAGATTTACGTTCAGTCTAAATTGATGTACGACACTTCGCTCAATTATAACGATCTGGCTTACGACTTTATAGACCACTATTACGGCGAAGCGGGCGGAACGTTCAGAGAATATTTCGACTTTTTCAGAGCGTATTACGAATATCTTGCCGAAACTCAACAGATAACGGGAAGCATCTGGCAGGAAATGGGCAAGGAAGAATATTGGCCGACCGAAACGGTCGAACTCCTTATCGGTTATCTCGATAAATGCCTTGAAGATATCGAGCCGCTTAAAACGCAGAACCCCGATCGCTGGCAGGTATTGAACGACAGAATAAGAAGAGAAAGGCTCACGCCGATTTATCTTATGTTCACTCTCCACATGAACGAGTTGCCCAAAGAGAAAAAACTCGAATATCTTGCGGATATGAAATATTATACCAAAAAGTACGAGATACTCGAAACGAGAGAATCCGCCCGCGATATCGATACGCTTCTTGAAACGTGGGAAAGGCTGATCGGAGGCTGATATGAACAAGATAAAAAGAATAATCCGTATTTGTTTTTCGCTTTTGATTTCCGTAATCGTCGCGACGGCGACGGGGTGTTCCGCGAACGAGAAAAGCGAAGTTAAAAAACCGAAAACGACGCTTGAAATAAGCGCGGCGGAAATCGAACTCAACGAAGACGAAACTATCGTTCTTACGGCGACGACTAATTCCGACGAAACCGTAAAATGGTCTACGAGCGACGAAAAAATCGCTTCGGTATCGGCAAGCGGCAGAGTCATCGCGAAAACGGTCGGCGAAGCGACTATTTCGGCACAAGTCGAAAATCTTACCGAAAAATGTAAGGTTAAAGTCGTTAAAAACGCCGACGGAACGGTTATAGAACTCGAAAAAGCGGCAAATCTTTCACTTGCGACGGGCGCGGAAAAAATCAAAGGAAGCGTTACGGTAAACGGCGTAAAAACCGATCTTGACGGGAGCGGCGCGGCGTTTTCTGTCGACGACGAACGCGTAGCGACGGTTTCGTCCGACGGAACGATAACGCCGTTAAAGGCGGGCAGCGCGTTTCTGGAAATAACCGTCGGTAAAAAGAAGAAATCTTTCTCGCTTGAAGTGTATACCGCGTTTATAGCGACCGCCGACGACTGGAACGCAATGCTCGCGGCGGAAGGCAATCCGAACGCTCGCTATCTCGTAACCGAAGATATAGACTTTACGGATAAAGAATATCGCGCAAAAACCGAAAACGGCGGAAGCGTTATACTTAAAAACAGCGTTTCGGGCAGTATAGACGGCGGCGGACACTCGATAAAAAATATAACCATGCCGTCGGACGTCGTCGAACAATCTCTGTTCGGTACGGTGGTCGGTTTTACGCTTGAAAATATTTCTTTCGAGAACGTCAGATTTACGTCGGTAGCGTGCGGCATAGCCGTAAGAATGATTCAGCACTACGACGAAGTCGACGAAAACGGATCGGTGATTCCCGGTTCTTCGAAGGTGGCTTACGATAAAATAAAGAACGTGTCGCTCGATTTCGTTTACGAAAACAACGGCGCGCGCGGAATATGCGGAGCGTATTACGGCGGCGGGCTTGAAAACGTCTTTCTTAATATGCGTATGGCAGACGGCAAAAAATTCAACGAAGCCGCGGATTACGCCGTTACGAATATCTTTTACGTATGGCGTGATAACAACTATTTCAACAATCTCATCGTGCTTACCGAGGACGGAAAAGTAAGCCTTGACTGGACGGTTACGGAAGGATCGAGGGACGTAAGCAAAGATACGACTTTCGTCTACGAAAATAAAATGGAAGCGTGCTATAAAGCGCGTTCGGTGTTCGATCCCGCCGTGTGGACGGTTATCCCCGGCGAACTTCCGAAACTTAAATAAAAGTAAAAAACCGCTTCGGCGGCTGTAAATAGGAGGAAAAAATGAAAAAATCAAAGGCAAAAGTTACGCTCGTTTTGTTGGCTTTCGTGTTCGTTACGATGCTTTTCGCAGCGTGCAAAACCACGACCCCGACGGTCAATCTTAAACTTGCGGAACTCAAAGCGGGCGACGTAACGCTCGTCGAAACCGACGGCAAATACATTCACTCGGTAGGTTACGAAGTGGGAAGCCTCACGCTTTCGGCAACGGCGAAAGATTCGTCGGCTACCGTCGAAGGAACGGGCGAAAAGACCCTTACAGTAGGTAAAAACGAATTTACCGTTACCGTAAGCAAAAGCGGCAAAACCGCCGAATACGCGGTAGAAATTACCCGCGCGGCAGCCGTTCTGGATCTTACCGAAGTGAAAATCGGCGATACCGTTCTTACGGCTGGCGCGGACGGGGCTTATACCCTGAACGTAGAAAATTCCGTTAAAACGATTACTCTTTCGGCTACGGCGGCAAAGAGTTACGTCGAAATAGAGGGCTTGGGTGAAAAGACTCTCGCCGTCGGCGAAAATACGTTCACGATTACCGTGAAAGCGGGCGACGCTACTAAAAACTATACCGTAAAAGTCGTTCGTGCGGCGGCGGATCTTACTCTTGCCGAAGTAAAAATCGGCGATACCGTTCTTACGGCGGGCGCAGACGGAGTTTATAAGCATAACGTTGAAAACGAAGTTACCGAAACAACCCTTTCGGTAAGAGCAAACAACGAAAACGCGACGATAACGGGCGCGGGGAGCAAAACTCTTAACGTCGGCGATAACACGTTTGAAATCGTAGTTTCGGTAGGCGAAGAAGAAACGAAGTATACCGTTGTGGTAAACCGCGCGAAGAGCGACGTAAAGACTATCGAAGAAATAACCGTAAACGGGACGTCGGTCGATTATGACGAAGACGAAAACGCTTACGTTATAACGGTAAACGACAAAACCGCGAAAGTCGCGGTTACTCTTACGAGCAAGGTTGCTTCTTACGTTATCGATCCCGAAGTCGGAACACTTAAAGAAGGCGACAACGAGTTCGAAATAACTGTTACCGCCGAAAACGGCAGCGAAGCAACTTACGTTCTCGTTATAAAACTCGTATTACCGACTTATAGCGTTACTTATGCGGGTAATATCGGCGGCGCGGTTACGAGCGAAACGTTCACTTATAAGCACGGCAACGCGCAAACTCTTAACGTTACGCTTGACGGTAAATACACTCAATCGTACAACAAAATCACGGTAACTTATAAGGTCGGTAACGGCGCGGAAAAGACTGCTGTTCTCGACGATAACTACGGCTTTACCGTTCCCGCAGAAGAAGCGATCGGCGATATCGTCGTAACGGTTTCGGGCATCGAAATCAACGTTTATACCGTAACTTATCATAAGGGCGGCGCGACTACTACCGAAAAGGTAAAACACGGCGAAAATGCGACGGGTTACGAGATAACTCCGAATACCGAGAGTAAAGAAGTTCTCGACGGCTACGTTTATACCCACGACGAAAAATGGGTAACCGAAGAAAACGGTATGACCGTCGTTTCTTTCGATAATATAACCGAAGATATAGACGTTTATTATAAAGACGAAATTCTCGTCAGCCGCGACGTTAAGTATTATGAACCGATGGGCGGAGCGATAACTTATTATACGATTCGTCAGATGAACGCTTACGTTGCGGGCGGCCAAAACGGCGACGTTATTTTCAAAGTGCTCGTAAAATCGTTGGCAACCGACGGCACGCCGGAAGAAGCAGGAAAGACCTCGTTCGTTATTTACGGCACGGCAACGTGGAATAACGCAAACGAACTCGGAGTTTCCGTTTCAGAAAGCGAACTTAATAAGTGGTTTACCGTAAAGGCGACCGCGGCAGATAAAAAAGTTACGGTTTATAACCCCGACGGAGCGGTCGTTGCGGAAAAGACGTTTGAAGCGTATGCGGCTGATACTATCTCCCTCGCCATGCATGCCGACGTAAAAGTGGCGGCGGTAAATCCGACCGTACCCGAAATTTGCTCGGTAACTTACCTTGACGAAAACGGCGACGAAATTCATAGCGAAAAAGTCTTTAAGGGCGGCGCGGCTTCGGAATACGACTATTCCAAACCCGACGAAGACCTCGGCAACGGATATACGAAGAATTATAAGAATATAAGGTGGCTCGATAGTTCCTACAATATAGCCGATCTGAATAACGTAAACGCCGATATTTCTGTAAAACTTGCTTACGACGTATACGTTATTAAAAATTCGGTTGTTGCTACGAGCGATAAAAAACTTACGGAAATCAATAAATTCGTGTCTGTCGGTAAAGACGGGAAAATCACGTTCAGCGTACGCATAAACGAAACAGGCTGGGCAGGATTTAACATTGTCGCGGCAGGCGGTTATTTAGGTATTTCGGGTGGTGTTTCGGCAAGTTCCGTATGGTACGTCGTATCGATAGATACCGCGACGGGCGAAATAACGGTCGCTACGGAAGACGGAGCAATAAAAGGTCTTGATAAAGGTAACTATAATCCTGTGGCAACGACTGTTTCGGATATCTATCTTAAACTGACCGACGGTAATTTCGATCTTGCTGCCCTAAACCCCGATATCGTAAATATGGAATTTTACGATACGGATAAAACCACTTTGTTGAAAACCGAATGGGTAATAAGAGGCAGCGTAAACTACGTTCATACTTTTGAAACCGACAGCGAAGGCTATACGAGAATGGTTGATACGTGGGCTTACGTCGAAGGCAGCGAAAATAAAGTTTACGCCGCAAAAGCCGTTTACGTAAGGAATCAAACGACGATCGGCAGTGATGTTTCCCTTCTTGCGACGAACAAGTATGCGCACGTAGATTCCGAAGGTAAAATTACGTTCAAAATAAGAATTGCTCAAACCGGTTGGACGGGGTTAAACATTATTTTGGGTAACGGCAGTTACGTCGGTGTAAGCGGCGGACTTTCTTCAAACGGAACGGAATGGCTGACGGTAACGATTGACACGTCGAACGGCGACGTCGTTATCTTAAATGCGAGCGGTAATAGTTTGACTCTCGATACGGGGGCGCACAAAGACGAAGCGACGACTATAGATAATATAGCCGTGAACGTAAGCGGAGCCACATTCGATATTTCCGTAGTTGCGTAAACAAACTAAAATTTCATTCGAAAGGCGGGGGAAGATTTTCCCGCCTTTCGGGATATATAAACGATTAAACGAATATGAAAAAAGATTTTATATGGGGCGTCGCGACGGCGGCGTATCAGATTGAAGGCGCAGAAAACGAGGGCGGCAGAGGCAAAAGCATTTGGGACGGAGAATTTACCAAAGGCAGAGTTTTGGGCGATATGAACGGCAAAACGGCGTGCGACCACTATCATAGGTATAAAGAAGACGTTGCGTTGCTTAAAAATCTGGGTATCAAAAATTACAGGTTTTCGGTCAGTTGGTCTCGGATAATGCCGAACGGTAAAGGCGAAATCAATCCCGAAGGCGTAGCGTTTTACTCGAATCTGGCAGACGAACTCTTAAAGGCGGGCATTACCCCTTGGGTTACGATTTTCCACTGGGATTTGCCGAGGGCTTTATTCGAAGAATGCGGCTTTCTGAACGATAAAATAAGCGATTATTTTGCCGATTACGCTAAAACGGTAGTCGAAATTTTCGGCGACAGAGTAAAAAATTATTTCATTTTCAACGAACCGCAGGTATTCGTCGAAGACGGACATTTTACGGGCGCGCACGCTCCGTTTTTGCGGCTTTCGAGAAGCGACGTGTTTAAGGTCGCGCATAACGTGCTTTTGTGCATAGGAAAAGCCGAAAAGGCTATGCGTCGGGCTGCAAAACATAAACTCAACCTTGGCATTTCGCCTTGCTTTACGCCTATGATACCAAAGCGGAAAGAGGACGCGGAACTTGCGTTAAAATACAATTTTACACCGAACGGAGAGTTTTACGACGGTTGTTTTTTCACCGATGCGCTTATTAAAGGGGAGTTTACCGATGATTATAAAAAGTGGTTTGCCGAATACGGGTATAGCCCGTCGGAAGAAGATATGAAGATTATCAAAAGCGATTTCGACTTTTTCGGCGTGAACTTTTATCGCGGGTTTTACGTCGAAAACACGGACGACGGCATGAAAAAGATATTCTTTACCCCGAACGATAAAATTACCGCGATGAACTGGCCCGTAACTCCCGAAGGGGTAGAATATTTAGTAAAGTATTACTACGAAAGATACGGGTTGCCGATACTTTTTGCGGAAAACGGAGTGGCGATTACCGAATGGAAAACTCTTGACGGAGTAATCCCCGACGATATGCGTATAGATTATATTCGTCGGCATCTGGAAGAGATTAAAAAAGTTTCCGAAAAATATCCCGTAATAGGTTATTTTTATTGGTCTTTTATGGATAATTTTGAATGGACGTTAGGGTATACTAAACGATTCGGGCTCGTTTACGTGGATTACGAAACGCTTGAACGAACGCCGAAAAAGAGCGCGTACTGGTACAAAAAAGTTATCGAAACCAACGGTGAAGACCTTTCATAGAGCGTAACGGCTCGGATAAAACAGGCAGTTGGAAAGTAATAGAGTGACGGAGTAGTTTACTTACCCATAAACCTGAACGAATGCGAGAGCATCCGGCTGTTAACCGGAGGGTCGTAGGTTCAAACCCTACACGGGGAGCCATCTGAA
>OGFF01001619.1_pt1 | contig 23022 bp, 17 predicted proteins | sample 1570751 | NCBI WGS metagenome assembly OGFF01 (sample SAMEA2581951, study PRJEB24529) | metagenome | biome: Human gut stool | place: China | collected 2011 | reverse complement strand
TACCTTCCGTTTTATCAGTGCTCTGGCGATCGTACTTTATTATGATCCCACATTTGCTCTCTTTGCACTGCTTGGAATCCCGTTCAGCGCACTGCTCTCGAAGCCACTGTTAAAACGAATGAGAGATAATAATCAGAGAAGTGCGGCTATGAATGTGAAACTTTACGGATTCAATCAGGAAGCATTTTCTAATATCCAGACGATCAAAGCTTTTGACCTGATTCATTTTTATATTGATAAACTGAAGTCACTTCAGACAGATTATATAAACATGAGACTGGATTTTCAGAAAATGTCCATCCTGACCTCCATCCTCATGTCTGTGATCAGTTTTATTGTCTCTTACATCTGCTATGGATGGGAATCTATCGTGTATGGAGCAATGCCATCAGTTATGGAACCATGACCATGTTTCTGTCCCTGTCCGGTACCCTTACCAGTTCCGTAAATTCACTGGTAAGCCTGATCCCGTCGGCCATCTCACTGACCATCTCAGCAGGAAGACTCATGGATATCGTAAAAATGCCGCAGGAAGACTACAGTCAGGATACCCTTGTACAAAGCTTCGAAAAACAGCATAAAGCTGAAGGAATCGGGCTGAACATGCAGAATCTGAGCTATACTTATCACAATGGTACTTCTGTTTTCGCAGACGCTTCCATAGAGGCTTATCCTCATGAAATCGCAGCTCTGGCAGGCCCTTCCGGCGAGGGCAAGACAACGATGCTGCGGCTTATCCTGTCCCTGCTGACACCGCAGGAGGGTTCTTTTCATGTATGCGCCGGAGCAGATCATGAGCAGATAATTCCTATGTCCCCTTCTACCAGAAAATTGTTCTCCTATGTTCCACAGGGAAATACCATGTTCTCAGGAACGATCGCGGAAAATATGCGAAATGTAAAACCAGATGCTACAGATGAAGAAATCATAGAGGCACTGCAGCTTGCCTGTGCATGGGATTTCGTGGAAAAACTCCCGGAAGGGATTGAGAGCACTGTGAAAGAACGGGGCGGCGGCTTCTCAGAAGGTCAGGCACAGAGGTTGTCCATTGCCCACGCATTGTTACGCAAATCACCGATCCTGCTGCTGGATGAAGCTACTTCTGCACCGGATGTCGCCGCAGAACGAAAAGTTCTCCGTAATATCATGCAGGATACCTACCCGAGAACCTGTATTGTAACCACACACAGACCTACGGTTCTGAATATCTGTACGAGAGTTTATGCGATACGGGATAAAAAATGTAAAGTACTTGAAGAGGTTGAAATACTGGAGATGATGAAAGAATTTTAACCAGATAACTGCTCCGCAGTTATTTGGTTATGATCAAGTAGCGAAGCGGATGATTTTATCCGCCTGACCTGAATACACGAAATGAATGATTTTATCCGCCTGACTTCAGACAATCCGGTTAATGACCAGAATATATAATCCGCAAAAAGGGATTGAGTTAAAGTATGATTTTACCCCAATCCCTCTCAGGTATACCAGCAAGTTGGTACACCAGTGTTAATCTGTAATACTTACATCTGTAATTGCAAGACCTGCATCAGATGTTACAATCAGATCGCCAAACCCGATATTATCAGTTGGATTCTGATGATAACTTAATCTGACCGTTAATGTTGATGTTCCATTTCCGGAAATCAGTCCTGCTCCACCGGATACATATGTAACATTCTGATTGAATGAAATGGTTAATACCTGAGATTCTTTGGTATGGTCTGCTTTATGCTGACCATTTACCTGGATTCTGTAATCCCCTCTTCCAGTCTCTGGTGTCTGGTGAATATATGCGCTTGCACTGTATTTACATCTTCTTTATGCCTGAACGGATGGCTGCAGACTTCTGTAAGCAGTTCCGGCTCAAGGTTCCACATTGTCTGATAGGTTTTCTTCATTAATGGAGCCGGGCCATGTACCGTATAAAACCCTGTGAACCTTGGAAAAGCCAGTTCCAGCATATTATACAGAAAATACATAGGAGGATATCCGATATGAAAATATGCTCCGGACTGTTTTTTTATATTAGTACGTTTATCAAAATATTTTGCGAGAAGCATTGTGTTATTCAGATAAATATATGGCATTGTCTGATTATCAACATTTGCCACATCCGGCTGAAGAGCCAGCATGTCTACCGGTTTTCCGTTCTTAAAAAAATTTTCCGGTTTCACTGATCTCAGCAAAAAAACATCATCATTAAAATAAACAAACTTCTCTGCCAGACCCGGAATCCTGTGAAAATTCCACTCAATCGTATGAGAATTAAATGTAGGGCGAAATTTTTCAGGAATAAAGTCTTCATGGCGGACAATATTTAATTTGGTATGCTCTGTATTCAGCCATTTGGGATGATGTCCCCATGTAACAAAATGAATTTTTCTCACCCAGGGCGCATATTTCTCCACTCCACGAAACCAGTACTGCAGATTATCCCAGTCTCTGTATCGTTCCTTCCTGTCATCTACACTTGCAGGTATCCCCATATGTCCAAGTCTTGCCTTTTTTTCTCTTTGCCATTCCGGATCATTCCCATCGACCCAGGTAATCACAAAATCTATATTCTGACCTTCATCCGCCTTTCTCATATATTATTCCCCACATATTACTTTGTGAGCATAAGTATACCACATCTCTTTAAACTATTACAAATAAAAAGAGTCCCGCTCCATGGTCATATCACACCATCGAAACAGCACTCTTTATATTTCCCAGACACCTTTATTTCTCACTTTCCCGTAAAACATAAAAAACACCGTCCCCGCGGCAATCGCATTGTCCGCAAAAACAGTGTTCTTAGTGCGCCTTCAGGGGTTCGAACCCTGGACACCCTGATTAAGAGTCAGGTGCTCTACCAACTGAGCTAATCGCGCTTCTCTTAAGTTGTATGTCCTTTCCTTAAGACAAGAGTTATTATATAATAGTTCTTTCAGGAATGCAAGCACTTTTTTTATTTTTTTCAAAAAAAATATTTTTTTTGAATTATATCTACAATTTGCTAAAAAGACATGCTGAATCTCTGATGTGTATCCCCGACAAAACAGAGACTCTTTCCTTTATCGGCATCTCTGCATATTCTGGTAGTCAAATCTCCAAGACTTCTTTCAGAGAGATCTCGAACGGATCCTTTACCAGCATCTCTACATATTCTGATAGTCAAAGGGCAGACGATCCAGTCGAACCGTCTGCCCTTTGATTTTCTGACCTTTTCTAATTTTTTCAGTCTTTTATTCTGACGCTGTTTCTTCTTAAACATCCACCTGGGAATTATTATTTCTTTCCACCGATGACATTATCTACAAAGAAGTCCTGTGCAAGGATATCATCATCAGACATTACTTCTCCGTCTTTTACAAGTACATTTCCCTGATCGTCTTTCAGTTCTCCGGCATAAACCTGTACGTCACCATTGTTGATCTTCTCACGGAGTGCTTCAACTTTATCCTGAATTTCCTGTGGAACAAGGTCTTTATTGAACGGAGCCAGTGCAGCACACTCGCCTCCTTCATAATAGTTCGCTGAAATATCGATTGTTCCATCTGCTGTCTTTTTCATGATATCTTCAAAGATCGGAGCCCAGTTCCATACAAAAGATGTAAGAACTGCCTTCGGAGCTGATGCCTGCATATCTACGTTATAACCGATACAGAATGCACCATTCTCTTCACAGGTCTGCGGAACAGCAGGTGAAGAAGCTTCCATTCCCATATATTTGATTCCATTGTCGATCAGTGTCTTGGCATTCTGAGATTCTACATCAAGATCATACCAGCTGTCAGCCCAGAGTACCTGAACTTTGGCATCCGGATTTGCATATTTTGCACCAAGTGCATAAGCATTGATTGCTGTACGGACAGATGCCTCATCCATACTTGCACAGAAGCCAAGCTGATTAGATCCTTCATTCATCAGTGCTGATAAGTAACCTGTCAGGAAATCTCCCTCATATCCACGGATCTGGAACTCAATGATGTTATCATAAACATCGTTACTCTGCTGTGCGAAGATAACATCCGGGTATTCCTGCTGAAGCTCTGCAAGGATTGCCGAATATCCCGCAGAACATCCGAAGATAATGTCTGCACCTTCATCTACAAGCTCTTCCACTGTAGACTCGATCAGGGATGTATCTTCCTCTGAGATTTCTTCCATTGTCAGAAGATTTGTCTTTGTATCGATTCCAAGATCCTCACAGGCTTTTACAAGACCTTCATGCATAGACTGAGCCCAGCCGCCATCATCAATAACGGAATATTCGATCTCACCGATCACCAGCTCCGATACATCTTTGGTTTCTCTGTCTGAACCGGATGATTTATCTTTTGAATCTCCGTTAGATCCACATCCTGCCACAAGACTTGCTGTCAGGGCTGTTACCATTAATAAGCTAAGTAATTTCTTTTTCATTTTGTCCTCCTCTTTTTCCGGTTTTTATCAATCTTTTTATTTTTCTTTTCAGATCTTTTTACCGGCTTTCACGATCATAAGGTTTTGCAAGAGCTGCCGGCTCTGCGGTATGCTTCTTTCTGAAGTTTCCTGTTGAAAGTATAAATACGATCACAGTTGCAATGTACGGAAGCATACTGTATACCTCCGTTGGAACAGACGGCAGATAAATCTGCAGATTACTTCCGAGACAACTGATAAATCCGAAGAGCAATGCTCCCCACATCAGCATGACCGGATTCCAGGATGAAAATGCAACCAGTGCAAATGCGATCCAGCCTTTTCCGGCTGTCATTCCGCTGTTCCAGAAGTTTGTATTTGCCAGCGAAACGCACGCCCCGCTGATCGACATCATCATGCATCCGAAGATGATATAACCATAACGCATCGCAAATACATTTTCTCCCGCTGCGTCCAGTGCTGCCGGATTTTCACCCAACGCACGCAGCTTCAGTCCATATCTTGTCCTGTAAATATAGAACATAGATAATGGAATGATAAAGTACATTGCATATGTCAGAAGATTCTGTTTAAAGAAAATATCTCCAAGCACAGGAATCTTAGAAAGTACAGGAATTGCGATCTTTTCAAACTTCAGATTGGCAGCCACACCGGAAACATCTTTTCCAATAAATCCACTCAATCCTGTTCCAAATATCAGCATTGCCATACCACATACAGTCTGATCTGACTGCAGCGTTACGGTAAGGAATGCAAATGCAAGACCTAATGCAGCTCCGGTCAAAAGCACGACCAGAAATGATAAAAACAGATTCTGTGTGTGAACTGCAGTGATATAACCACTGACTGCTCCCATCAGCATCACCCCTTCAACGCCAAGATTCATGATACCTGCACGCTCTGAGAAGGTTTCACCGATCCCGGCATACATGACGGAAACTGCATAGACGATTGCTCCCGAACATAATGAAATGATTAATGCGATCATGCTTTCACCTCCTTATTTACAACAATCTTATAACGCTGGAAGAAATCTCCTGCAATCACAAAGATCATAACCGCTCCCTGGATCATTGTCGCGATCTGCGTCGGCACACCCATGATCTGCACTGTGGCACTGCTGTTCTGCAGTCCCGCAAATAAAATTGACACGATCACGATCACCAGCGGATTCAGGCGGCTCAGATAAGCGATGACGATTCCGGTATATCCGGCATTGTTCGGCATCTGCTCCATGATACGGTGTGAAACTCCCGCATACTGTACATAGCCGGCAAGTCCGGCAAGTCCTCCACTGATCACCAGTGCAAGAATGATATTTCTTTTAATATTGATTCCGGCATATCTTGCAGAATTCTGACTGCTGCGGATCACTGATAACTGATACCCGTCTGTTGTATACTTATATGCAAGGAAGATTACAACCGCCGCCACGATTCCAAGAATGATTCCGGCACTGATTCCATTGATCTCAGGGATCTCAAGTCCAACCGGGATTCTCTTCGTCTGACCTACATTCTGTCCCGGCATTTTCCATGGACCAAGAACAAGGTAACTTAAGATGATCAGTGCAATGTAGTTGAGCATCAGAGTTGTAATACTCTCATTTACATTCCAGTATGCTTTCGGGATCGCACAGAGCAATGCCCAGAATGCTCCTCCGAGGAAACACATCACTGCCAGGATGATTCCGCCTCCGATACCGCGGATCTCTGGTCCGTAAAGTACAAAAGCTCCACCGAAAATGGCTCCCATGGCGTACTGTCCTTCTGCACCGATATTATTCAGATTCATTTTAAATGTCAGTGCCACACCAAGTCCGCAGAACATCAGTGGCAGGCTGGCATTGATCATTTTGCGGATTCCTTTTCCTGAAAGGAATACTTTATTGAGCATCTTCCCGTAAACTTCCAGCGGATTGAACCCAACTGATGCAATGATAATTCCACAAAATGCAAATGCGATCAATGTAAAAAGGATGGACGTAAGTACGATACGAATCGTACTTACTGATTCTCTTTTTTCTAAACGTAGTTTATTTCTCATAGTGTTCACCTGACATCAGCCTTCCTATCGTATCGTAATCTGCTTCTTTGCGGTCGATGACTGCCATCATCTCACCGGAACAGAGTACTCCGATCCGGTCCGACATCTGAAACAGTTCATCCAGTTCCTCTGAAATAAGAAGCACAGCAACACCTTTCCTGCACTGTTCCAGAAGAATCTCATGAATGGCTTCTGCCGCACCGATATCCAGTCCTCTTGACGGATAGACTGCGATCAGAAGAACCGGATCTCCTCCGATTTCTCTCGCAACTAACAGCTTCTGCTGATTTCCTCCTGACATCAGGGACACCGGGCTTTTATCTCCGGCAGTCTTGATATCGTACCGTTTAATTTCTTCCTGTACGGTATCGTGGATCACTTTTTTCTTTAAAATATGATGTCTGCTGAATTTCGGCAGATCAAATTCTTTCAGAATACGGTTTTCTTCCATATTCATTCCCGGAACCAGTCCCATGCTCAGTCTGTCTTCCGGAATGAAGCCTACTCTTTTCTTCACGCGTGCTTTTGCACCCTGTGTTGTCACGTCTTCCCCGTGAATGGTGATGGTTCCGCCTACTACTTTTCTCAGTCCGGCAACAGCCTCTGCCAGTTCTTTCTGACCATTTCCTGCAACCCCTGCGATTCCAAGAATTTCTCCTGCATGGATATCCAGTGACACATTTTTGATTGCCATCAGATCTCTGTCATTTTTTACAGACAGATTTTCCAATTTCAGTACAACTTCCTCTCTGCATGTGCCACCTTCATTTTTATGAGGCTTTAATTCACGTTCTCCTACAACTGCTTTTGTCAGGCGTTCTACAGTTGCTTCTGATGCCGGCATGGTATCTTCCACCTCACCGCCTTTTAATACGGTGATGCGGTCAGCAAATTCCATAACTTCATTCATTTTATGGGAAATAACCACTACGCTCTTTCCACTGTCTGCCATCCGACGCAGCACACGGAACATTTCCTTTGCTTCCTGTGCGGTCAGAACTGCGGACGGCTCATCAAGAATCAGGATCTCTGCCCCACGACAGAGCAGTTTGACGATTTCAACTCTCTGCTGCTCTCCGACAGACAACTGCCAGATCAACGCAGACGGGTCTACATTCAGATGAAACTCAGAAGACCATTTTCCGATCTGTTCTTCCATTTCTTTTTTATTGAGGATCAGCTTACAGTCCGGCATATACAGAAATACATTTTCTGCTGCCGTCAGAGTCGGGATCAGGCGGAAATGCTGATGTACCATTCCGATTCCCATATCGACTGCATGCCTCGGTGAACGAATGGAAACTTTCTTGCCTTTATAATAGATTTTTCCATGGTTCGGCTTGTAGATTCCATTCAAAATATTCATCAGGGTACTTTTACCTGCACCATTTTCCCCGAGGAGTGCATGAATCTCCCCGGGATACAGTGTCAGATCTACATCTTTGTTGGCGGTCACACTTCCGAATTTCTTTGTGATCCCACGCATTTCAAGAATAGGTTCTTTCATTTGTTCTTTCTCCAATGCTTATGCTTCAACCGGTATAAATGAAAATGTCGTTACATCAAATAATCCCATATCTGTCAGTTTTACTTCCGGGATTACTGCAAGAGACATAAAGCAAAGAGTCATAACCGGCTCTACATCTCCGGCGATTCCAAGCTCTTCATATGCTTTTGCATGGATCGCTGTCAGCTTTTCATCGACCCATTCTCCGCTCTGGTCGCTCATCAGACCTGCGATCGGCATTGGCATACTTTCGATCACTTTGCCTTCTTTTACAAGAACCATTCCACCCTCCTGAGCGATCAGACTGTTCACTGCAAACTCCATCTCTTCATCACTGACTCCGACAACAATGATGTTGTGAGAATCATGAGCGATAGACAGGGCAACTGCTCCGGCTTTAATTCCATAACCCTTCAGGAATCCGCAGGCTACATTTCCTGTTCCCTGGTGTCTTTCCACTACAGCTACCTTTACAATATCTTCTTCCGGATTTCTTACAAATTCACCCTTCTCATCCAGTTGGATCTCTGCTGTATCTTTGGCAGTTACTACACCACCCGGAAGGATCTTGATGACATTCACTTTATTAGATTTTAAATGCATTTTGAATTTCTCTGCTGAGAAATCTTTTACAATCACACTTCCCTTTACTGTGGAGATATCATAACGTTTGATCTCCGGGAGATACTTTCCTTCCTCTGCGACCAACGCACCCTGGATGAATACACGGTTCACATGGAAATCTTTCAGATCATCCAGAAGAACTACGTCTGCACGGTATCCCGGTGCAATGGCTCCTCTGTCTTTCAAGTCAAAGCACTCTGCTGCATTCAGCGTTGCCATACGGATCGCTGTCACTGCATCCAGACCTTCTTCCACGCAGATACGCAGATGATTGTCAAGATGTCCTTCATGAAGGATCGTCTTCGGCTGACGATCATCGGAGCAGAGCAGACATCTTCTGCTGTTCTCAGGTGTCACGCCTTTAATCAGTGTACGAAGATTATGGCAGGCAGAACCCTGACGGAGCAGGATATACATACCACGGTCAAGACGGTCATTCATCTCTTCTACAGTAGAGCATTCATGATCTGCTGCAATTCTTGCTGCGGCATAAGCATTCAGGTCTTTTCCTGCAATTCCAGGTCCATGTCCGTCAACGAATTTTCCTTCTCTTTTTGCTACGATGATCTTATCAAGATCACTGTCTGCTGCATTGATCACACCTGGGAAATTCATGAACTCACCGAGTCCTGCGATTCCTTCTCTTGTAATAGGCTCTTTCATTGCCTCTGCATCAATAACTGCTCCTGAATGTTCCCATGGAGTTGCCGGTACACAGGATGGTAATTCATACTTCACATCCAGCACTGTATTCTCGGCTGCCTTCATCATATAATCCAAACCTGCGATTCCACATACATTTACGATTTCATGTGGATCTGCCATGATCGTTGTTCCACCATGTGGTACAAGGAGACGTCCGATCTCCTCCGGACATACATAGGAAGACTCGATATGGATATGGCTGTCAATAAATCCCGGTGCGGCATATCTTCCCTCTGCATCGATCACTTCTTTTCCTTCGTACTCTCCGATTCCTGCGATCTGATCTCCTGAAAATGCAATATCACCTTCCTGGATCTTGCCTGAAAATACATTTACGACCTTACAGTTCTTGATAACAAGGTCAGCCGGGATTCTTCCTGCTGCCGTGTCGATCAGTTTTTTTAATTCTGCTTTCATTGTTGCTGCATCTTTCATAATTAAACAGCCTCCTCCTTCTCTCTTTTTATTTTCCCTCCCGGATGCTCCCACACCCGGTCGGGACTTCATAATTATAATTACTTTTCACGTACTGCAAGTACCGGCTCAAACGTTGTCAGATTTACATAATCAACCGGTCCTACATCTGTGATCGCATAATCCGGGATTGCTGTAATCGGCAGGAAGAACATATACATCATCGGATTCGGCAGATCTGAACCAAGGCTTCTTGCTGCCTGGTCGATCTTTTCTTCCTGTGCCCTGATCTCTTCCGGTTCAGCATCACTTACGATTCCTCCAACCGGAAGCGGAAGGAACTCTACGATCTCGCCATCTGCAACAACGACCTGTCCGCCGCCCTGCTCGATCACATAGTTTGCTGCGATCGACATATCTGCTGCACTGACTCCCATAACAACCAGGTTGTTATCATCCGGTGCTGCTGAAGAAGCCATTGCTCCTTTTTTCAGTTTCCAGCCTGAACAAAATGCAAGAGATTTATTTCCATTTCTTCCGAAACGCTCCAGTACGGATACCATTGCAACATCCTGTTCCGGATCCGGCTGTACGATACCGTCTTTTACCTGAAGGACAACATCTCTTCTCTTGCGGACAAATGGTCCTTTGACATCCATTGCAAGGACATCTGCCTCACCGTTCTGGATACTTGTCTTATATTCAAAATCTTCTTTTGTCGTAAGCTTACACTTTAATGCACCTTTTAATACGCTGCTTCTTGCCGGTGCTTTCAGGTCATAAGTCAGCTTGTGGTCTTCCGCTACCATCTTACCATTTGTCATGACTTTGCATACTTCAAATTCTTCAATGCTTTTTACGAACAGGATATCTGCGATTCTTCCCGGGCAGATGGAACCGATCAGATGATCGATACGGTAAGCCTCGGCACTGTTGATCGTTGCCATCTGAATGGCTGTCATCGGCTCAACACCTGCCTTGATCGCAAGACGTACTACATTATCAAGATGTCCTTTTTCAAGGATATCTGTTGCGGTTACGTCATCTGTACAGAAGCTGACTCTTCTTGCAAAAGCTGGATTTACTTCTGTCACCGCTTTGATATTTTCCTCAAGGAAATGTGTTACACATGACTCACGGATCAGCATGTGCATTCCCTTTCTCATTTTCTCTACTACTTCTTCGTGTGTGTAGCTCTCATGGTCAAGACGAACACCTCCACAAAGATAACCATTCAGATCATTACCTACTGCCATTGGTGCACATCCAAAGACCGGAAGACGGTTCTTAGAAGCTTCTACGATTGCTCCAAGTGTATCTTCATCTTCCTCCTGCAGGAACTCACGTACCGTTTCCCATACTCCATAGCACTCCGGCCATTTCTGTACTTCTTTGTGAACTTCTTCTGTGAAGTTAAATGCAACGGTTGATTTCGGGATCGTGTATGGTGTCTTATAAGGAGCACCCCAGAACACTTTCAGCGGACTCTGCTTCATCTCAGCAAGTACTTCCTGAAGTCCCTCCAGTCCTGAAACAGAAATGTATTCGTCCAATCCTGAGATCATGCTGGTTGTTCCTCTCGGTACAACTGCCTTTGCATAACTTGTAATACTCATCTTGCTGCACTCACTGTGGATATGTCCGTCGATCATACCCGGTGTCAGATAATATCCTGTAGCATCAATGATCTCTGTCTCTGATCCAATGTAATCTTCTACATCACCTACCGCTACGATCATATCATTATATACTGCAACATCTGCAGGATAGATCTCGCTTGACATTACATTTACCAGTTGTCCACCTTTGATCACTTTGTGAGCCGGAACTTTTGCACGGCCTGCACGAATCAGTTCTTTGAGTGTCTCTTTTGTCCTTTCCATACCGGGACCTCCTTATACTTTTGAAAATATGAGAAGCACGCTTTACGGGTTTCTCAGGTTAGCGTGGCATCTGCCAGGGTCTTGCTCAGACACAGACTCTGATCTGTCGCTCACGTAAATAAAAAAGATACATTGACCGAATCATCGGCTGAACAGGTTTCCCGTCCTGCAATGCATCTTTGAAGAATTTTCAACTTTATATAATTAGAGCCGGCAATGATCCCTGAAGATCATAACCTACAATGTAGATAATAAGCATATTTCCGGCTCTTGTAAATAAATTCATTGATTATATTTTCTTCGTTACATTGATAAGTGGGGCTAATAATTTTTATGATGCCAGGGTCAAAAGGTCTAAGCCCACATGAGCTTGCTCATAGGTGGGTGAAAGACCTTAGGACCCGCCCCGATATGAGCATAAAAGTGGGATGATAATCCCACGATATGCGAATATTGGGTAGGATTGTGGGAGTGCGTAGCACGGAGCAATCCGTAGGCATCAAAGTCGGGGGCTTTTGACCCCGACATCATTTTATTCGACAATTTTCTGCTTTTAAAGTATTACAGGAAAGCAGACAGGAATAATTTTTATCATATTTGTATATATTATTTATAGCCGTCTTTCTTGATAGACAATAATATTCTAATAGTGTCTTGTGAATAAGACAATATTTATAATAATTTGTCTTGTGAAGGAAAATAATTTAATATATAATGGTCTTATATGATGGAGGTGACAATATTATGAACAGAGATACCCTGAAGCAGATCATGATCGATCAAAAAGAAATTTATCTCAACAATCCTATGATACCAAGACACTATTCACTGGAAGATAATGTAAACTATTGCTTTGTCGGTATCCGGAGAACCGGAAAATCTTATATGATGTATCAACAGATAAAACGGTTGGAAGCAAATGGTGTTCCATTGTCCCAAATTGTTTACGTGAACTTTGAAGATGAACGTCTTCTGGAAATGACAGCAGATGATCTGAATACCATTTTAGAAATCGGACTGGAAATTTCCGGGACAGATACAAAGCCTTATCTGTTTCTTGACAAAATTCAGAATATCAATGGATGGGAGAAGTTTGTCCGCAGAATTGCAGACATGAAATATCGAATTAATATTACTGGAAGCAACAGTAAGATGCTTAGCAGCGAGATAGCTTCTACTTTAGGTGGACGATTTGTAATCCTGAATGTCTATCCATATTCTTTTTCCGAATACCTCATTGCAAATCATATGGAAAAGAATTACCTGGATGTAATCAGTACCAAAGACCGGGCTGACGTCCTGAACCGATATAATGAATATGTAACTTATGGGGCTTTCCCTGAATTAGTCGAAATCAGAAATAAAAGAACTTTTTTGAACAGCATCTATCAGACCGTATACCTTGGAGACATTATCACAAGAAATAAAATTACCAATGACTTTGCTGTGAGACTCATTCTAAAGAAGATCGCTGAATCCATTACAAAACCTCTGTCTTTTAACAGGCTGACGAACATCTTAAAAAGTACCGGAACTTCGATTGCCAAACAGACTGTGATTAATTATGTAGGATATATGACTGATTCTTATCTGCTTTTTACTCTGCAAAATTATGCAGCAAAACTGGTAGAAAAAGAAACTTCTCCCAAATACTATTTTATGGATACCGGTCTCCTTGGACTCGTCCTGCTGGACTGTAAGTCTGCCCAACTGGAAAATCTTGTCGCCATCGAACTGATCAGACGTTACGGTACTGAAAATGTATATTTCTTTGAAAATAATGTCGAAATAGACTTCTACGTTCCATCAGAAAAACTTGCGATCCAGGTCAGTATGCAGGTTCTTGACAATATCGATACCAAAGAACGCGAAACCCGGGCATTTGTTAAGTTAAATAATTTCATACCTGATTCAAAATGTATTCTTATAACCAATAGCGAGGAAGCCCCTTTGAATTGCGATGGTATTGAAATCGATGTTGTTCCTGTCTGGAAATGGCTGTTGGAGGGGGAGGGGAAGAGAAAATAAAACGGGGCTGTCGCTTTAATCGTGATATGCTCCCTCTTCACAGCTCTTTTCATTCTTTTATAATCCACTTTTTCTACCGATCATATTCATCCAGGAAATGGTGTTTCACTCCCTTTTGCTTATACGCTACGATCGTATCCAGATTCACGTTCTCCACACTCTTGAAAATATTTCCCTCTACATATGGATTCACTTTTTTCAGTCTTGCGATCAATTCTTTTGTCTCCATCCTCTTGGACTGATTTTCTTCATTATTACATGTCGTACAGGTATCTGTAAATTTACATGCACACTGAATGAAATGCAGATCATTATAATCTCTCCATGCCTTGATGGCATCTTCCCGGACGAGATACAATGGACGGATCAGTTCCATTCCCTCAAAATTTGTACTATGCAGCTTCGGCATCATCGTCTGAAACTGTGCGGAATAAAGCATTCCCATCAGGATCGTCTCAATCACATCATCATAATGATGTCCCAGTGCGATCTTATTGCATCCCATTTTCTGTGCATGACTGTAAAGATAACCACGCCTCATTCTTGCACATAAATAACATGGGGATTTTTCTACATTGTATACAGAATCAAAAATATCTGACTCAAAAATTTCGATCGGAATCTCCAGTCTTTTCGCATTTTCCTCGATTACCTGCCGGTTTGCCGGACTGTAGCCCGGATCCATAACAAGAAATTTCACTTCAAAATCAAACTTATTGTGTCTCTTTAACTCCTGGAAAAGCTTTGCCATAAGCATAGAATCTTTTCCACCGGAAATACAGACTGCGATCTTATCTCCCGGCTTCACCAGTTCGTATTCATTGATCGCTTTTGTGAATTTGCACCAGATACTTTTGCGGAATTTCTTCCTTAAGCTCTGCTCTACGTCCTTTGCAAAACTGCCTTCTCCGGCTTTTTCAGCAGCTTCTTTTTGCTTCATATTGTCAATCAGCCAGGCTATATATCCGCCTTCAAGGCTCTCCGCATCGATTCCTTTTTCACTCAGTTCCTCTGCTACATCTACACTGTATTTTCCTCTGCTGCAGCAGATCACCAGCTTTTTGGAGAAATCTATTTTCTCATTTCCCTCAATCTCCTCTGTTGCCACAGCAACTGCTCCCGGAATCGCTCCGTGACCGATCTCCGTCTCATCTCTGATATCAATAATCTGATAACTGTCCGGATTCATCCTGTTCAGTTCTTCTATTGAAATACTCATCGCTCTCTCCTGCCCTGTCTTCCCGGTTTTTCAATCTTCTTCCTGCATATGACCGGTTCCATTCTTCGTTCTTTTCCTTGTTCTCTATCTTCTTAACCGTATCTTATTTTTTTGATACCTGTGCAAGATCTTTGATCACTTCACCTGCAATGATCAGCCCTGCAACCGATGGTACAAATGCCACACTTCCTGGAATATCTCTTCGCTCTGTACACTTATGTTTCGCTCCCGGCGGGCAGATACAGTTTGTCCGACAACTGATCGACATATCCTCCAGCGGTCTTGTCGGCTGCTCCTCTGAGTAAACGACTTTCAATTTCTTCACGCCACGCTTTTTCAGCTCCCGACGCATCACTTTCGCCAGTGGGCAGACTTTCGTTTTGTAAATATCTGCTACACGGAATGCACTCGCATCCAGCTTATTTCCTGCTCCCATACTGCTGATGATCGGAACATTTTTCTCTTTGCACTTCATGACCAGTTCGATCTTTGCCGTCACAGTGTCCACTGCGTCAACCACATAATCATATTCTTCAAACGGAAACTCCTCGGCATTTTCCGGCAAAAAGAAACACTTGTGCATCGTCACTTCTGCCTTTGGATTAATCTCCAGGATTCGTTCTTTCATCACATCCGTCTTGTATTTTCCAATTGTCTTTCTTGTCGCTATGATCTGACGGTTCAGATTCGTCAGGCAGACCTTATCATCATCGATCAGATCAAATGCTCCAACTCCGCTCCTCACCAGTGCTTCACAGACATAACCGCCTACTCCGCCTATTCCAAAAACCGCAACCTTTGCATTTGCCAGTCTGTCCATTGCTTCTTTTCCGAGAAGAAGTTCTGTTCTTGAAAACTGCGTCAACATATTTTGTTACTCCTTATCCTGTCCTGCTAAACTTTTTCTTCTATAATTAAATATCTTTTTTCTTCACACCTTAAAAGCAGGCTGTATTATATACCAGACTGATAGGTTTGTCAATGATATGCATCTTTTCTCGAACCATCTGATCCTGCCGCTGTTTACAAACTTCCGTATTGAACAACGACCTGTTATTCACCGGTCTCTGATTTCCAACTCAGTTCATGGAGATGCCCGTTCAGATTCATTCCCTCAAATCCGTTCTGTCTTAATGCCTCATATAATACGATCGCCACTGAATTTCCAAGATTCAGTGAACGGATATCCCCGATCATGGGAATCCTCATACAGTCTTCTTCATGATCTACAAGAATCTCTTCCGGGATTCCCGCACTTTCCTTTCCGAACATAATATAACAATCCTGTTCGTAATCCACTTCTGTATAGACCTTATGTGCCTTTGTCGTTGCCATATAGATCTTTGCTCCCGGATTTTTATCCAGGAAATCCTGATAATCAATATAAGTTGTTACATCTAAATCTTTCCAGTAATCCATCCCCGCACGCTTCAGGGATTTTTCATTAATTCGGAATCCAAGCGGCTCGATCAGATGCAGTCTTGTACCTGTCGCCACACACGTTCTTCCGATATTTCCTGTATTTGCCGGGATCTCCGGCTCAAAAAGTACGATATTAAGCATGTTCTTTCCACCACCTTGCCAGTTCATCTGCTGCCGGTCTGTCCAGATACCGGGTTTCTTCTCCATTTTTTATCACTCTTGCATTCTGATCTTTCATGCATCCCAGCCGTACTGCTGATACACCCTGCTCTGCAAGACATGCGATCACTTCTTCACTCTGCCCTGTTACAAGTAAAAAACTTCCGGCTGAAGTCATCAGATAGGGATTCAACTGATAAAATTCACAGATTTCTACCGTTTCCTGCTTCAGTGCAATCTTTGAAAAATCAATATCAAATCCGGTCTGCAATTCTTCGCCCAGCTCCCATAATGCTGCCAGGATTCCGCCACTTCCGATCTGCCTGATGTCGGAAACCTGTTCTTTTACAGAGAGGATCTGATCCGGGAGAACCAGCTTTTCCCGCAGAAGTTTCGCCTTTTCCAGGAAAGCCGGAACAAATCTTGTCCCCAGTTCCTCCTCTGACTCATCTAAAATACGCAGCGTCCCTTCCAGTCCGGCATAACCACAGAGAAGAAGCTCCTGTCCTGCCACAGTCATTTCCTGCTCTCTAATCGCAGTCGATTTTTTCTCCCCGACCGCAGTTGCCGTTACTACCATCTGCGTCACGAAAGAACTCGTTTCCACCTGTATCTGACAGATTTCAAGATTCATTTTTTTGCATAGCTCTCCTGCTGTATCTGTCAGATGCTTTACATCTTCTTCCTGCATCTGCTCCGGCAGGATTGCATGAATGGAAACGCCTTCTGCCATAACTTTCTGTGAAGCAAGCTCACCTGCTGCTTTTATGACTGCGTATGCTCCGACGTTCGCATTTTTCCCACCGGCAGATGCTGTACTCCACACAGTCATCCGTCCTGTTTCGATCTTCTGATTTTGTTCTGTCTTCTGATCTTGTTCTGTCTTCTGACTTTGCTCCGTCCTCTGGATCTGCTGTTCCAGTTCTGCACATTTCTGTTCCCATGCCATTTTTCCAACGGTACACTGCTTTTTTTTCAGCGGTTTTCTCACGGAACGATTCCATGCTGCCTGCGTAATCTTTCCTAATCTCATTTTCCTGCCTCTTCCTATATAAGATACGGAATCACCATGGTCGCAACCATAGCAAGAATCACTACAAGAATAATTACTGAGATCAGTCTTCTTACTTTCTTATCATAAAAATTCATTTTTATTTCCTTTCCATGTTCACTAAAATATTTCTCATTATACCATTATCTTATTCATGATGCCAGGGTCAAAAGGTCTAAGTCCACATGAGCTTGCTCATAGGTGGGCGAAAGACCTTAGGACCCGCCCCGATATGAGCATAAAAGTGGGATGATAATCCCACGATATGCGAATATTGGGCAGGATTGTGGGAGTGCGTAGCACGGAGCAATCCGTAGGCATCAAAGTCGGGGGGCTTTCGACCCCGACATCTTATTCATTAGAAAAGCATACTTCATAAGTTGCCGCATTCTGACTCAGCCGGCTTCTGTTCCTGTAATCAAAGAGAAGATATTTTCCATCAAATTTTTCAAGATGCGTCATCTTGCGGAGCTGCCTTGCATCAAAGCCGTCATATTCTTTCAAGTATCTGTGGGTTTCTGCCTCTTCCCTGTAAAATGCAGTCATCTCTTCTTTCGTGACCTGGTTCTCCCCTGCAAATGCCGGACGGTTTTTTACATTTTCCCGCAAATACAGATCCAGCGTCAGCCACTCTCTGTAGCTGTCTGCACGATCAGGAATCTGCGTCCTGATAAACTGCCACAGATTTTCATACCGTGCCAGCCGGGAATGGTTGATCCCGAACAGTCCATTTTTTTCATAATATTCCCCCAGCTCCACATACAGATCAAACGGAGACGGGAACTCCTTCACAAGATGCTCCATCGTATTCGCAAACTGCCCGCTGTTATAGTGTACTTCCACCATCTCTTCTACTTTTTTCAGACGGATCACATCCCCATACGGGAGCCAGTCGGTAAACAGTACTTCATAAGGCGGACGATCCTGCCACACCAGTCCATACGCTTCTGCATTATCATACATAAAAGAACCGTGAAGTACTTTCAGGAATCCAAGCTGCAACTGATCCGGATGCATTGCATAGACCTCATTAAATGAATGTCCGAAACTCTCATAATTCTCATAAGGAAGTCCTGCAATCAGATCCAGATGCTGATGCACATTTCCTTTTTCTCTGATCCGCTCTACTTTCGCACGTACCTTTTTCAGATCCATTGTTCTGTGAATCTCCCGGATCGTCTCCGGGTTGGCAGACTGGATTCCGATCTCCAGCTGGATCAGTCCCGGACGCATCCTGCGGATCAGTTCGATTTCCTCCTCATTCAGAAGATCTGCTGCCACCTCAAAATGAAAATTTGTAATGCCTTTATCATGCTCCGTTATATACTTCCAGATCGCCATGGCATGGTCATGCTTACAGTTAAATGTCCTGTCCACAAATTTCACCTGCGGCACTTCATGATCGATAAAAAACTGCAATTCTTTTTTTACCAGTTCTATCTTTCTGAACCTGAGACATTTATCTATGGAAGAAAGACAGTAACTGCAGGAAAATGGACATCCTCTGCTGGACTCATAGTAAATGATCCTGTTCTGAAAATCTTCGATATGTTCATATACAAAGGGTACGGTACTCAGATCCAGGATCGGACGGTTCTCAGTTTCAATTATTTCCCCATTCTCATCCCGGAACATCAGACCCTCAATATCTCTGAGCTGCTTTCTTTCCTTTAATTTCCCATAATATGCAACCAGTTCTGTAAAAGACTCTTCGCCCTCGCCTTTCATGATCCCCTGCACCATCGGATAGTTTTCCAGCACCTCCCTGGCATTGTAGGAGACTTCCGGGCCTCCCAGCCAGATGGCAGTCTTCGGAAGGATCTTTGCGGTCTCCCGGAGGATCTGTCCCACCTCCGTTATATTCCACAGATAACAGGACAGGCAGAGTACATCCGGGTTTCTCCGGTAAAGATCCGTCAGGATCTCATCAAACGGCTGATTGATCGTATATTCCGCAATGGCAATCTCACTTTCAGGATACCTTTCTTTTGCATAAGCTCTCAGACAGTATACCGCTAAATTGGAATGAATATATTTTGCATTGACTGCAGCAAGTAAAACTTTCACTCTCTTCCTCCCATTTGTAGATACCAGGGTCAAAAGGTCTGACACCACATGTGCTCGCACACTAGTGGTAGAATGACCTTGTGACCCGCCCCAATATGAGCATAAAAGTGGGGCGTAAGCACCACGATATGCGAATGTTGGGTAGGATTGTGGGAGCACGTAGTGCGTAACAATCCGTAGGTATCATAGTCAGGGGCTTTTGACCCTGGCATCTTATATTTTAGTATATCATATACCTATCTTTCTTGTCCAATGCTTACCGTTAAAAAGTAGACATTTTGAACACCTGCTCTTTTTAATATTCCTGCAGCATGTTCCATCGTACTTCCTGATGTATAAATGTCGTCAATCAGCAGGATATTTTCAGGAAAATCGCTGCTGCTCCTCACTGCAAATGCTCCCTGCAGTACTTCCATCCGCTCTTTTCTGTCAAACAGCTTCAGTGGGCGGGTATTCCTGATCCTCAGCAGCCGATCCGTACACACCGCAAGCCCGGTTCTCTTTCCCAGTTCACGTGCCAGGATTTCCGCCTGATTATAGCCTCTTTTTCTTTTCCTTTTCCAGTGAAGCGGAATTGGCAGGATCAGCCCAATCTTCCACTCTTTCAGTTTCTTTTCATATTTTTCCGCCAGTTTTTCCGAAAAGACTAATCCATAACATCGTTTATTATGATACTTAAACCGGTATAATGCATCCGATACCGGTTTCTGATGCAGCCAGAGGCTCCTTCCCTGTGTGATATAAGATTTCCTTTTTGCACAGTCCTCACAATATTCTGCCACTTCATCTTTCAGCATTTTCCCGCAACGCATGCAACGTGGTTCTCTGATCCATATCATTTTCTTTTCACAACGGCAGCAGATACTCTCTCCGACTTTTCCGCAAAAAATACATCGTCCGGGATAGAGCAGATTCAGAATCACTGCCTTTACTTTTTTCCCGCTCTTTTTCAGAACTCTCCGATACGTTCTGCAAGACTGGTATATCTTTCCTGTTCGCTTTTGTTCCTGATCATTTCTTGAAATGTTGTATCACTCCCTATAATTGTAAGACATTTCTTGGCTCTCGTAACAGCAGTATACAGAAGATTTCTGTTATATAATAATTTAGGCCCCGGCAAAAGAGGAAGAATCACTGCCGGATATTCACTTCCCTGGGATTTATGTACTGTGATCGCATATGCCAGTTCCAGCTCATCCACCATGTCAAATCCATATTTCACTTTTCTTCCTTCATCATACTCTACTTCTACCGTTTCTTTGTACTCATTGATTTCTGAGATCACACCCATGTCACCGTTGAAAACACCCATTCCTTTATCTACCGTCAGACCAAACCTGGTACAGATTTCCCATTCCAGTTGATAATTATTCTTTATCTGCATCACTTTGTCTCCTTCACGGAACAGCCTTCCGTTAATCTCCCGTTCCGTCTTTTTTTCGTCTGCCGGGTTCAGGTATTTCTGAAGGATCACATTCATTCGTTCTACTCCCAGAAGACCTTTTCTTGTCGGTGTCATCACCTGGATCTCATTGGGATGTGCCTGCACATATTGCGGCAGTTTTCTCTGGATTAATGCAATGATTCCCCCTATGATCGTATCTGCCTCATCACATTTGACAAAGAAAAAATCTCTGCTCTTTTTATTTAATTCTACCGGTTCTCCTGCATTGATCTTATGTGCATTCATGATAATATCACTCTCTCCTGCCTGCCGGAAAATCTTTGTCAGCGTCACAACATGAAATCGTTCTGAAGAAATAATATCTTTCAGAACACTTCCCGGTCCGACGGATGGGAGCTGATCCACATCTCCTACCAGGATCAGTCTTGTTCCCTGTACTACTGCAGACAATAATGCATGCATCAGATTCAGATCCACCATAGACATTTCATCTATAATGATCACATCTGCCTCCAGTGGATTCTCCCGATTTCTCAAAAATCCGCCTGTACTCTCCTCCTCTGGATTTCCATTCACTTCCAGCAGTCTGTGGATCGTCTGTGCCTCATATCCGGTTGCCTCAGTCATACGCTTTGCCGCACGTCCCGTCGGAGCCGCCAGAAGAATGCTCAATCCCTCGCTCTCGAAAAACTGGATCATTGTATTGATCGTCGTAGTCTTTCCTGTTCCCGGACCTCCGGTCAGGATCAGAAGTCCATGCTTGATCGACTCGATCACCGCTTTATGCTGCAGCGGATCAAGTTCTATCTTTTCCTTTTCTTCCACAGCTCTCAGTCTTTTTTCCATCATATCTTCTGGCATCTGGCAATCAATATCAAGATCGTTGAGCATTTTTGCCGTATTCAGTTCCATATAATAATAATGTGCAGGATAGACAATCACTTTTCCGTCTTTCTCTTTCATCACGGTCTTCCGCTCCATGCACAGATCCATAATATACTTTTCAATATCTTCTATTTCAATTCCAAGCAGAACCTTTGCCCTGCGTAAAAGTAATTCTTCAGGCAGATAGATATGCCCCTCTGCAACTGCCTGCTGCAAAATGTAAAACAATCCACTCCGGATCCTGTAATCTGAATCCGTATGAATCCCGATTCTTGCCGCGATCTCATCTGCGGTTCTGAATCCGACTCCCTCGATATCATCTGCAAGCCGATACGGATTTTCCTCCAGAATTTGATGCACCTTCATTCCATACCGTTGATAGATCTTTGCTGCAAGCTTGGTCGAAATTCCATATTTTTGCAGATAGATCATGGATTTTCTCATATCCTTTTTTTCTTCCATCTGCGAAGCGATCTCCATCGCCTTCCGTTCACTGATTCCCTTGATCTCTGCGAGCCGTTCCGGTTCTTCTTCTATAATACGGAATGTATCCTCCCTGAACTTTTTTACGATCCTTGAAGCCATGGTCTGACCGATTCCCTTAATCGCACCAGATCCAAGATAACGTTCGATGGAAACCAGATCTTCCGGTTCTTTCACGCGATATGCCGAAACTTTTAACTGATTGCCATATACGCTGTGATTCACGTATTCTCCTTCTAATTCCAACATTTCTCCTTCTGTGATGAAATTCAGATTCCCCACACACGTTACTTCTCCGTCTTCATTTTCCAAATGAAATACCGTATATCCATTTTCCTCATTCCGAAACACGATGTGCTCTACATATCCTGTTACTTTTTCCACGTCCGTTCCTTTTCTCCTTTTCCATTCAATAACAAAAAAGGAGTGCAGTATCTGTCCACACCCCTCACTCAAAGCAGCTTTTCTACTTAATAGTCTTTTCTGCCGCTCATAAATTCAACAAATTCTCCTGTTCCGATCGCCACTACCTTCATCGGATCTTCTGCTGTCATCGTATTGATCCCGGTCTTCTCTTCGATCAGTTCTTCCAGTCCACGAAGAAGTGATCCGCCTCCGGTCAGCACGATTCCACGATCAAGAATATCGGCAGAAAGTTCCGGAGGTGTCTGCTCCAATACTGATACGACTGCCTCTACAATCTGACCCGTACAC
>OGFF01001607.1_pt1 | contig 23150 bp, 19 predicted proteins | sample 1570751 | NCBI WGS metagenome assembly OGFF01 (sample SAMEA2581951, study PRJEB24529) | metagenome | biome: Human gut stool | place: China | collected 2011 | reverse complement strand
AGAGCGCTTACTCCGTCATGCAGAACTGGGGTGCCAACCACGGCGCGATCTCCTATGGTCACGTCGGTGCAGACCTCATCACGCTCTGCTCGATGCTGAGAATCCCTGTCTGCATGCACAACGTGCCCGATCAGGACGTTTTCCGTCCGGCGGCATGGAACGCTTTCGGCATGGACAAGGAAGGCCAGGACTACCGCGCCTGTGCCGCTTACGGCCCTCTTTATAAGAACATCCGCTGATTTTTGTACGACATACCAAAAGCGCCCGCAGTCCCTGACTGCGGGCGCTTTTCCTGTCTCTTTATCCGCGGTAGCCGATGGCTGCCGATATTTTTGCCGCAGCGTCCGTCACCATGCGGATGGCCTGCTGGAAATCGTCTGTGTGGATCTGGCGGAACATGCCGACCGTGCCGAAGGCATAGCAGACCTCGCCCGCCGCATTACAGATGGGTGCGGAGACCGAGCGCAGGCCGGTCTTATACTCGCCGTTCTCCACGGCGTAGCCCTGCTCACGGATGCGCTGAAGCTCCGATGTGAACTGCTCCGGCTGTGTGAGCGTATTCGGCGTATAGGCCCGCAGCTCCGTCTGGCGCAGGATGCGGCGGCACTCCGCCTGCGACACGGATGCAAGAAAAAGCTTTCCCTGCGAGGTGCAGTGTACCGGAAGGCGCGCACCGACCTCAGAGACCACACGCAGGCTTGCCCGGCTCTCCTCCTCTGCCAGCGTCACGACTGCCGCGCGGTCAAAGACCGAAAGAAACACCGATTCACCAAGGGTCTGACATACGTTTTCCATATACGGACGCGCGATCGCGCTGATATCCCATGAGCCGCTCACCGCACAGCCGTATTCAAACAGCCGGATGCCCAGCCAGTAACGGCCGTCGGCCCCCTGCTCGATCAGTCCGTAGGCGCGCATGGTGGACAGCAGGCCATGGATCGTACTCTTCGGCCAGCCTGTCTCGCGGTAAAGGTCTGTAAGCGCGACCGGCTTCCCCTTTTCCGTCAAAATGTCCAGCAGTGTGATCGCTTTTGCCACAGAATGAATGGTTTTTCCATCGCTTTCCGGCATTTTCTCGCCTCCTGAAAATCTTTTATTCAGTATAACAATTTTTTAGTTCGTCCACAAGGTACATTCATTCGCCATTGTCGAAACTTTTCCAGAGGCAAGCTTCCACGCGCAGTCCTTCCAGATCACCGCCGCATTTCTCGCCCGTCCGGCTTCGAAAAGACTGCATCAGCATAGAAAAAACCGCCTGTCGTTACGACAAGCGGTTTTATGGAGCGGGTGACGAGGCTCGAACTCGCTACCTCCACCTTGGCAAGGTGGCGCTCTACCGGATGAGCTACACCCGCATCTCAAATGCAGGTATGATTATAGCAGAAATCCGTCATTTGTCAAGTCTCTTTTTTCAATTCGGCGCAGAATTTACGCCGTGCCCACCTTTCCTGCGTCCGGCTCCGTTTCCTCGCCGGGAAGCGGCTCCTGCGGCGGTTTCTCCGGGTCTGTCTCCTCGGGATTGCCCTCCTCTGGATCGCGGGCCTCGGGGTCGCCTGCTTCCGGGTTCCCCTCGCCGGGCTCAGACACTTCTTCTCCCGTCTCCTCCGGCTCCTCTGTCTCCTCCAGATCCTCCGGCTCCGGATGGACGCAGGCGGGATACTGCGTGGTGTCCCAGTAATAGTCCGTCATCTCGCCGTCGTCATACAGATGCAGCGTTCCGTCTCCGAGCAGGTCTCGGAAGGTGTCCACGTGGCTGTATTCTCCGTCGAGGCACACGATGTTCCACCAGTGCTCCGCGCCCTGATACAGGCCGCTGACAGTCACGCATTCCAGTCCCACTTCCTCACACAGCAGCTGCCAGCTCTGCGCGGCGCTCTTGCTGGTCGTCAGGCCGTCGCAGAGGTGCGAATAAACCGGCGTCTGCGTTGATTTTTCCTTATAGGAGAAGCGCTCCATCAAATAGGTAAACAGCAGCTCCGCCTTTTCCAGCTCCGTATCGCGGTAACGGACGTAGACCGATGCGGCGTGCAGGCTGTCCTGAACGGCCGTCTCCATTTCCAGAAGCGTTTTTTTGTCGTAGGGATAGTCAAACGTCATTTCCACGATGCGCGGCGTGCGGTTTTCCGGGTATGCCGTGCAGCGGATCTCCGGCATGGCCATCAGCCGGCCGGGATTCTGCTCAAAATAGTCCCTTGCTGTCTGCTCCAAGTCGAGCTGGAGATTGTAGCTGATATACATGACCAGCCGGTCGTCATAGCGGTCCATCGCCTGCTGGATGCGGCGCTTTGCGTCCGTCGAGGCCGTCACGCTCTTCATTTTCTCCGGCGCGACGGCTCCGGGACGGAAGGTGATGTCGATTCCGATCTCGTAATAGGAAACGATCAGCGAACAGCTGTGGGTCATGTAGTCCACCATATACGCGCCGTAGGGGTCCTCGCGCGAGACCTGATAAGCCGCTGCCGTCAGATCCTCCTCCACATCGCCGCCCTCGTAGCTCTGTACGCGGATGACGCCGTGCTCGATGCCGCTCTTCACAAAGCTGAGGATCGCGGCCTTGAGGCTCTGAAAATCGTTTGCGGAAAGGACATCCGCGTTTTCCTGCACCGTTCCGCCCGCGTCGTGCTTGCTGACACGGACATATTCCGACGGCACCAGCCTGCTGCACCCGCTCAGGACGGTGCAGAGCGCCAATACCAGAAAAAGCATTCTTTTCACAGGCTGTGTGCCTCCCTTCCAGTCCTTTATCCCAGCGTCCGCGGGGTCACAGGGAATCTCCGTGGTGCCGGAAGCCCTCGCCCAGCACCTGATGTGCGTCCTGCAAAATGAGGAACGCGTGGGGGTCGATCTCACTGACCAGATCCTTCAGCTCCGTGATCTGGCGGCGGCGGATGGCGCACATCACGACCTGACGGCTGTCGCCGTGGTAGCCGCCGTGCGCCTCCAGAAGCGTCGCGCCGCGGTCAAGCCTGTCTGCGATGGTCTGCACGATCTCCGCGTAATGGTCAGAGATGATCAGCGCCAGCGAGGAATAATCCAGCCCATAGATCACGCCGTCCATGACCAGTGCCGAGACATACAGCGGCAGGACGGAGTAGAGTGTTCTGGTGATGTCGTGGAACACAACGCCCGTCAGCGTAACAGTGATGATGTCAAGGATGAGCATGAGACGGCTGAGCTTCAGTCTGCGGAATTTCTTCCGCAGGAGCTTTGCAATGATGTCGGAGCCGCCCGTGGAGGCGCCTGCCAGAAACACGAGGCCAAGGCCGAGTCCTGTCAGACCGCCGCCGTAGAGCGCCGCCAGCATCAGGTCGATTTGCGGAACGGGAATGATCGTCAGGAGGTCGAGCAAAACAGTGCTGAACAGCATCCCAAGCATGGAGCCGATGAAGAAGCGCCGTCCAAGCTCCTTATAGCCGATCAGGAACAGAGGAATGTTGATGGCGGCGAAATACGCGCCGATGCTGCCGAAGCCGAACAGCTCACGCAGGATCATGGCGATGCCGGTGATGCCGCCGACGTTGATGTTGTTCGGGTCCAGAAAGAGGTCAAAGCCGAGTGAAAAGACTGTGCATCCGAGCAGGATCGTGCCGACAAATTTGAGTTCTCTCCAAATGATCTCCCGTTTCAAACCAATACCCCCACCTATTTCATTTTATTCTCGATACCATTCCTCACGAAAGCTCCATGGTAAGCTGCTTTTCCTCGCTGTCCTCTTCCCGCAGCAGCGCGCCCGCCGCCGGAAGCGTCCGCGTCCGGTAGCGCGCCTCGTTCACGATGCCCGCCTGTGCCAGCGGAACGGCCCGCAGCAGGACGGCCTTCTTTTTGAGCGACAGCACCGCCACGCCCTGCGTGGCGCGCGTGGTCTTGACAGCGATCTGCGCCGTCGAGAAGATCAGGCAGCGCCCGTCCGAGGCATAAAGCGCGATCTGCGCGTCCTCGTAAAGCGGCAGGATTGCCTTGACCGGGCTTTTGTCGGAATACGCGCCGGTCAGGCGCTTGCGGTTCGTTTTCGTCTCGTAGCCCGCCAGCGCGACCTTGGCCGCCTTGCCGTTTTCAAAGACGAACAGGACGCTTCCCTGATAATCGCCCGGCAGGATGGCCGTCAGGAAGCTTTCTCCCTCGTCAAAGCCGAGGCGGCTCGGCAGGAACTCGCCCAGCACAGAGGCCTTGGAATCCTCAAAGTCGGACAGGCGGCATTTGTAGACCTGACACCGGTCGGTGAACACCAGCAGCTCCTGATTGTTGCTCGTCTCCTGCGAGAAAAGCAGGCCGTCGCCCTCCTTGAACTTCTGCTCGCTCGCCATGCGCAGCGACTGCGGCGTGATCTTCTTGAAATAGCCCTCGCGCGAGACGAAGACGGTGACGGGATAGTCCGGCACGTCCGGCTCCTCGTCCGCCTCGATCTCGTGATCGTAGACCAGCGCCGTTTTGCGCTCCTTACCGTACTTGTCGGCGACCGCTTTCAGCTCCTTTACGATCACGTCGCGGAGCCTGCGTTCGCTCTTGAGCAGCTCCTCCAGCTCGGCGATCTCCTTTTCGAGGTCGCTCGTTTCCTCGAGCTTTTTCAGGATGTATTCCTTGTTGATGTTGCGGAGCTTGATCTCCGCGACGAAGTTCGCCTGCACCTCGTCGATGCCGAAGCCGATCATCAGGTTCGGCACAACCTCGGCGTCCAGCTCCGTCTCGCGGATAATGGCGATGGCCTTGTCGATGTCGAGCAGGATCCGGCCGAGGCCTTTGAGCAGGTGCAGCCGGTCGCGCTTTTTCTGGAGATTGAAGTAGACGCGCCGCCGGACGCACTCCGTGCGCCACGCCGTCCACTCCTCGAAGATCTCCCGCACGCCCAGTACGCGCGGCTGGCCCGCGATCAGGATGTTGAAATTGCAGCCGAAGCTGTCCTGAAGCGTCGTCGTCTTGAAAAGCTTCTGCATGAGCTTTTCCGGCTCGACGCCGCGCTTGAGGTCGATGGTCAGCTTGAGGCCGTTCAAGTCGGTCTCGTCGCGCATATCGGCGATCTCACGAATTTTGCCAGCCTTGATGAGCTCCGCGACCTTGTCCATGATGATCTCCGTCGCGGTCGTATACGGGATCTCATAGATCTCGATCATATTGCCTTCCTTGATGTAGCGCCATCTTGCGCGGATGCGGAAGGTACCCCGGCCCGTGTTGTAGATCTGCAGCATCTCCGCCGGGTCGTAGAGAATCTCACCGCCGGTCGGGAAATCCGGCGCCGGGAGCGTGTCCAGCAGCTCCGCATCCGGATTCTTGATGAGCGCCGCCGCCGTATTGCAGACCTCGCGCAGATTGAATGAGCAGATATTCGACGCCATGCCGACGGCAATGCCCATATTGGCCGAGACGAGCACATTCGGGAAGGTCGCCGGAAGCAGCGTCGGCTCCAGCATGGTGGCGTCGTAGTTGTCCACAAAATCGACCGTGTCCGAATCGATGTCGCGGAAAAGCTCCGCGCAGATCGGGTCGAGCTTCGCCTCGGTGTAACGCGAGGCCGCGTAGGCCATATCGCGCGAATATACCTTGCCGAAGTTGCCCTTCGAGTCGATGAACGGATGCAGCAGCGATTCGTTGCCGCGCGCAAGGCGCACCATCGTCTCGTAGATCGCCTGGTCGCCGTGCGGATTGAGGCGCATCGTCTGTCCGACGATGTTCGCGGATTTGGTGCGTCCGCCAGTCAGAAGCCCCATTTTATACATGGTATACAGAAGCTTCCGGTGCGAGGGCTTGAAGCCGTCGATCTCCGGGATGGCGCGGGAAATAATGACCGACATGGCGTAGGGCATGTAGTTCGTTTCCAGCGTCTCACAGATTGCCTGCTCCACGGTCGCGCCGTGCAGCCCCTGCACCTTCGGGTCTGTCCATTTTTTCGCTTCAGGTTCTTTTTTCTTTGCCATTTATTTTCGTCCTTTGCCCATCAGCCCGGCGTTACGACACGTCCAGCTGATCGAGGTATTTATAGCCGTTTTCGGCGATGTGATCCTTTCGTCCCGCCAGATTGTCACCCAGCAGCAGGTCAAAGACCTCCGCCGTGCGGGCGGCATCCTCCGGCATGACCTTGATAAGGCGGCGCGTCTCGGGATTCATGGTCGTCATCCACATCATCTCCGGGTCGTTCTCACCAAGGCCCTTCGAGCGCTGAACGGTCGCTTTTTTTCCGTCCAGCTCCTTGAGAATGGCGCTCTTCTCCTGCTCCGTGTAGGCAAACCACGTCTTGTCCTTGCAGCCGATCTCATACAGCGGCGATTCGGCGATGTAGACGTAGCCCTCGCGGATCAGCGTCGGGCAGAGCCGGTAGATCATGGTCAGGATCAGCGCGCGGATCTGGTAGCCGTCCACGTCGGCATCGGTGCAGATCACGACCTTGCTCCAGCGCAGGCTTGCAAGGTCGAACGTCGCAAGATCCTTCGCAGCCTTTTTCGCCGGAACCTCCACGCCGCAGCCCAGCACGCGGATCAGATCGGTAATGATCTCAGACTTGAAGATGCGGTCATAATCTGCCTTGAGGCAGTTTAGGATCTTGCCGCGGACGGGCATGATCCCCTGGAACTCCGCATCGCGCGAGAGCTTGACCGAGCCAAGTGCAGAATCGCCCTCGACGATGTAAATTTCACGCCGGGAAACGTCCTTCGTCCGGCAGTCCACGAACTTCTGCACGCGGTTGGAGATATCCAGATTGCCGGTCAGCTTTTTCTTGATCGAGATACGCGCCTTTTCCGCAGACTCGCGGCTGCGCTTGTTGACGAGCACCTGATCGGCGATGCGGTCGGCGTCCTGCTTGTTTTCGATAAAGTAGACATGCAGGCGGCTGCGGAAGAACTCGGTCATGGCCTCCTGCACGAATTTGTTGTTGATGGCCTTTTTTGTCTGGTTTTCATAGGAGGTCTGCGTCGAGAAGCAGTTCGTCACCAGCACAAGGCAGTCCGCCACGTCCTGAAATGTGATCTTCGACTCGTTCTTTGTATATTTTCCAGCCTGCTTGATGTAGGCGTCGATGGCGTAGACAAAGGCATTCTTCACAGCCTTCTCTGGCGCGCCGCCGTATTCCAGCCAGGAGGAATTGTGGTAATACTCGATGCGATTGATCTTGTTGGAGAAGCAGACCGCCGCAGAGATCTTCACCTTGTACTCTGGCTTATCCTCGCGGTCGCGGCCCTTGCGCTCTGCCTCCCAATACTGCGGCATGGTGAGCGCCTGCTCCTCCGTCAGTTCCCGGACATAGTCAAGAATGCCCTGCTGATAGCAGTAGTCCGTCGTCTCGAATTTTCCGGGCGCAGTCTCATAGCGGAAGCGGAAGGTCACGCCCGCGTTCACGACGGCCTGCCGCTTGAGCGTATCCTCGAAGTACGCCCTCGGCACCTGAATGTCGGTGAAAACATCCAGATCGGGCAGCCAGTGGAACACGGAGCCTGTCTTTTTCCGGTCGGCCGGCTCCTTCTTCATCTCCCCCACAAGCTCGCCGCGCTCAAAATGGAGCGAATATTTGAAGCCGTCGCGGCGGACGGTCACGTCAAAATAGCGCGAGGCGTACTGCGTGGCGCAGGCGCCAAGGCCGTTGAGGCCCAGCGAAAATTCATAGTCGCCGCCTGCATTGTTGTCATATTTGCCGCCCGCGTACAGCTCGCAGAAAACCAGCTCCCAATTGTAGCGGCCCTCCTTCTCGTTCCAATCCACCGGGCAGCCGCGTCCGAAGTCCTCGACCTCGATCGAGCTGTCGGCGTAGCGCGTCACGATCACCAGATCGCCGTGGCCCTCGCGCGCTTCGTCGATGGCGTTGGATAGGATCTCAAATACGGCGTGCTCGCAGCCCTCCAGCCCGTCGGAGCCAAAAATGACCGCCGGACGCTTCCGCACGCGATCCGCGCCCTTCAGCGCGGAAATGCTGTCATTGCCGTATGTCTGTTGCTTTTTCGTACCCATTGATTCTCCGTCCTGTTGTGCAATTGAGCCCAAAAACCCAATATAATTATTATTAGTATACCCATTTCCCGGCGGGAAGTCAAGTTTTCCCATTCTCCTTCCACAGGAGCCTCCCGTCCTTCTTCCGTCGCTTTGCCCGCTTTTCGGCAAAACGCCCTGTTGCAATCTGCGCCGTTTCGCGGTATCATTTATTTTGAGAGAGATTTGAGAGCTTCCGGCCCCGGCCGCACCGTGCAGGCTTCTGTCCGGCGCAGCCCCCGGCTTTGCGTTTTGATTGAGGTGTAAAATGACTACCATCGGATTTGACAATGAAAAATATCTGAAATTGCAGTCGCAGAAAATTCTGGAGCGTGTCGATCATTTCGGCGGCAAGCTCTATCTGGAATTCGGCGGCAAGCTCTTCGACGATTACCATGCCTCCCGCGTGCTTCCCGGCTTTGAGCCGGACAGCAAAATGAAAATGCTGCTCCAGCTCCGCGATCAGGCGGAGATCGTCATTGCCATCAACGCCGCGCACATTGAAATGAACAAGCGCCGCGGCGACCTCGGCATCACCTATGACATGGACGTCATGCGTCTGATCGACGCCTTCCGCTCCATCGGGCTGTATGTCGGAAGCGTCGTCATCACGCAGTACAGCGGCCAGCACGCCGCCGACCTCTTCGAACGCAAGCTGGAGGCGCTCGGCGTCCGTGTCTACCGCCACTACCCCATCGAAAACTACCCCGCCGACATTCCCCTCATCGTCTCCGACGAGGGCTACGGCAAAAACGACTATGTGGAGACCTCCCGCCCGGTCGTGGTCGTGACTGCACCCGGCCCCGGCTCCGGAAAAATGGCAACCTGCCTGAGCCAGCTCTACCACGAGCACAAGCGCGGCATCCGCGCCGGTTATGCAAAGTATGAGACCTTCCCGATCTGGAATCTGCCGCTCAAGCATCCGGTGAATCTCGCCTACGAGGCGGCGACGGCCGATCTGGCCGACGTCAACATGATCGACCCATTCCATCTCGAGGCCTACGGCGTCACGACCGTCAACTATAACCGCGATATCGAGATTTTCCCCGTCGTGGAGGCGATGTTCCGCCGCATCTACGGCGAGTGCCCCTACAAGAGTCCGACGGATATGGGCGTCAACATGGCGGGCTATGCCATCGTGAACGACGAGGCATGCTGCGAAGCGTCCAAGCAGGAGATCATCCGCCGCTACTTTGCCACGGCGTGCAGCGTCAAAAAGGGTCTTGCGGAGCCGGGCGAACTGAAAAAGCAGGAAATGCTGCTCCGCTCGCTGAACATCGACGTGACCATGCGCCGCGCCGTTCCCGCCGCCCGGGAAAAAGCCGCGCAGACCGGCGCGCCCGCAGCCGCCATCGAGCTGCCGGACGGCCGTATTGTCACGGGCCGCACCTCCGGCCTGATGGGCGCTTCGTGCGCGGCGCTGCTCAACGCGCTCAAGCTTCTGGCTGGGATCGATGACAAGGTCAACCTGATCTCCCCGATGGTCCTCGCGCCGATTCAGCATCTGAAGGTCGAGCACCTTGGCAACTCCAATCCGCGCCTGCACACCGACGAGGTGCTGATCGCGCTGTCCATGAGCGCCGTCACCAACCCAACCGCCGAGCTGGCGATGGAGGCGCTGGCCGGACTGCGCGGCAGCGAGGTGCATTCCTCGGTGATCCTCTCGCCGGTCGATGAAAATGTGTTCAAAAAGCTCGGCGCGAACGTCACCTTCGAGCCGGTCTACCAGACGCATTCCCTTTACCATAAGTGACCCGCCGTCTTTTGCCCTTTGAACAGGAGGCGTACCCATGAGAAAAAGAAAAAAATCTTCCCCGCTGACGCCGCTCGTCCTTCTTTTATGCCTGGCGCTGCTGGGTGGCACAGCCTTTCTTCTGATTCAGGCGCTGCCGCAGAAAAAAGCGCCGGATACCGTTTCCACGCTGGAAACAAATGCCGTATTCGATAATAACAGGGAAAACACCGTAGAGCCGGACCGGGAGGAGGCCTATGAGGGCGATCTGCCCGCGCAGGACACCGTCCCGGAGCCGGAGCCTGCACCGGATCCGGACCCGGAGCCTGTTCCGGAGCAGCCCGATCCGTCGGAGGACGCCGCAGAGAAGCTGGCCTCGGATACGCTGGCGTCGATGACGCTGGAGGAAAAGCTCTGGCAGCTCTTCTTCGTCACGCCGGAGTCCCTGACGGGCTACCCGAAGGTCACAGAGGCCGGTCCCGCCACGGAGGAGGCCATCGGTCTCAAGCCCGTCGGCGGCCTGATCTACTTTGCGCAGAATCTGGAGGACCGCGATCAGGTCGTGCAGATGCTGACCGGCGTACAGGGTTTTTCCCGCATCCCGCTCTTCCTCGGCGTGGACGAGGAGGGCGGCACCGTCAGCCGCGTCGGCTCCAATGAAGCGCTGGGCGGCACCAACGTCGGCCGAATGCAGTCCTACGGTGAGGCCGGAGACCCGGCTTCGCTCTACAACGCCATGAACACGGTCGCCAAAATGCTGACCGGTCTTGGCTTCAACCTCGATTTCGCGCCGGTGGCCGACGTCTCCGGCGGCAGGACGGACAACGTGATCGGCAGCCGCTCCTTCGGCACGGACCCGGAGCTTTGCGCGTCCATGGTCTCCGTGGCGCTGAGCGGCCTTCAGGACAATGGGATTGTCTCCTGCCTCAAGCACTTCCCCGGCTACGGCAGCGCCGTGACCGACGATCACTACGGCACATCCACGCTGAGTAAAACGCTCGAGGAGCTGGAGTCCTGCGACTTCCTGCCGTTTGCCTCCGGCATCGAGAGCGGAGCCGCCTTTGTCATGGTCTCGCATCTCAGCGTCCCGGAAGTCACCGGCGACGAAACGCCCGGCGATCTCTCGTCCAAAATTGTTTCCGAGCTTTTGCGGAACAAATTGGGCTTTCAGAACGTCATAATAACAGATGCGCAGAACATGGGCGCCATCACCGATCATTACACCTCCGCAGAGGCCGCCGTGCAGGCGCTGAGCGCGGGCGTGGACATGGTACTCATGCCCGATGACCTTCAGGCCGCCTATGACGGCGTGCTTGCCGCCGTGCAGAACGGCACGCTGACCGAGGCGCGCATTAACGAGAGCGTCCTGCGGATCCTGACCGTCAAGGCGCACTTTGGAATTCTGACAGAGGTTCCGCCCGCCGCAGAAGGCGGCGGCTGAGCCCGCCATACACAAAAGGAGAGAATTTATATGGAACCCAAAAGACTTTGCAGAGCATCGATCGATAAAAAGATCTGCGGCGTCTGCGGCGGTCTCGCCCACTATCTCGGCGTAGACTCCACTGTCGTCCGTCTGATCGTCGTCGTCCTCGCCCTCGCCGGAACGATCGGCATCTGGGCCTATCTGCTCGCAGCGATCATCATGCCGGAATCCTACGAATACTGATGTGATTCAGAGGCCGCTCTCCGTACAGCACACGGAGGGCGGCCTGCGTATGTAAGCGATGCCTGCAAACACCTCCAGCTGCATTCGCAGCCGGAGGCGCTTTTTATTCCGCTGCCATTTTCGCCTTCCGCTCCCGCCTATTCTCTTTTCTGCCGGAAAACTATTTTACAAAAACCTGTTGACTTTTTGTGTCTACTTGTGTAGAATACAAGTACGTTCTACAGAAGTAGACAAAAGGAGGTGTCGAATACGGAGGTACCCAAAATTCATGAAGGCGAATATCGCTTCTGCCTGATCCTGTGGAAGCATGAGCCGGTCACTGCGGCGCAGCTTGCAAAGCTGTGTCTGGAGCAGCTGGGCTGGAAGCGCACGACGACCTACACGATCATCAAGCGGCTCGGTGAGCGCGGAATTCTGAAAAATGAAAACGGGCTGGTCACCTCGCTCGTTTCCAAGGACGAGGCGCAGGCCTGCGAGATCGACGAGCTGGTCGAAAAGAAATTCGAAGGGTCTCTGCCTACCTTTATCGCCGCGTTTACCAAGCGGCAGGATCTGTCCGAGCGCGAGCTCGATGAGGTGCAGCAGATGATCGACCGCATCCGAAGAGGAGAAACACAATGAGCGCGATCTTTTTGAAAATCCTGAATATGAGCGCTGCGGCAAGCTGGATCGCGGCGGCGGTCCTGCTGCTGCGGTGCTGCCTGAAAAGAGCGCCGAAATGGGTGAACGTGCTGCTTTGGGGCTTTGTGGCCGTGCGGCTGCTGCTCCCATTCTCCATTGAAAGCACGCTGAGCCTGCTCCCGCGCACGGAGGTCATCCGCCCGGCAGTCACGAACGTGCCTGTCCAGACCGCAGCCGCTCCGGCAATCGGTACCACGGCGGCAGCCGCCTCCGGCGCTGCTGCAAGCCCGCTTTCGATCTGGACGATCCTCGCGTGGGTCTGGCTGGCCGGAGCCGCCGTACTGCTTCTGTACGGCGCGGTCAGCAGCCTCTGCCTGCACCGCAGAGTCCGCGAGGCCGTCCGCCTGCGGGGCAATATTTATCAGTCCGAGCGCATCGACTCGCCGTTCGTGCTTGGGACGATCAGCCCGAAAATTTATCTGCCATACCGCATGGACAGCTGCGGCTGGCAGTATGTCATTGCCCATGAGCAGGCCCATCTGCGGCGCGGAGATCACCTGTGGAAGCCGCTCGGCTTTCTGCTGCTGACAATCCACTGGTTCAATCCCCTGATGTGGCTCAGCTATGTGCTGCTGTGCCGGGATATCGAGCTGGCATGTGATGAAAAGGTAATTCAAGATTTGGAGTGCGGACAGCGCGCGGATTATATGCAGGCGCTTGTCTCGTGCAGTGTCAACCGCCGGAGAATTGCGGCCTGTCCGCTTGCCTTCGGCGAGATCGGTGTAAAGGAGCGTGTCAAATCTGTTATGAACTATAAAAAGCCCACTCTTTGGGTCACCCTTCTGGCGGCTGCCCTCTGTGTCGTTCTCGCGGGCTGCTTTCTGACCGACCCGGCTGACTCCAAAACCGAGGAACCGGCCGATGCCGCCGTTTCCAGCACGGAGCCTGCCTCTGACCCGGCAGATACCACGCCGGAGCAAATTCTTCCCAATGCGGCGCCCGCCCAGCCCGCAGCTCCAAGCGAGTCGGAGCAAGCGCCGGAGCAGCCCACTGAGAGCGAAGCGACAAAGGATATGCTGGCTGCTGCCGAAGCGGACAAGCAGAAATTGGATGCGGCGATCAGCAAAGCTATCTTAGACTACCATGCGGACATTGCCCAGGATGGCCAAATTCACGTGGAGAGCCATGTCATTCTGCAAAAAGACGGATTCGGCGCTGAGAAGATCACGGTATATTTGCTTGTGCTTCAGGAAGCGTACAGCGTGGACGGAGAGACGCTTACGGAGGAGAGCGGGAGCTATGTTCCGACCGCGATCACGTTCGCGGTCAGCGCCTCGGGCGAATACACGCTGGAGGAATACTGGGAGCCAAGCGACGGCAGCTATTCCGACGACATCCGGACAAAATTCCCGGCGGACGCGGCAGACGAAGCGCTGAACGATCAGGCGTATATCGACGATCTGAAAGCCGCGTGCGCTCAAAAGGCGCTCGAAGCAAGAAGCGCTGCGGCGAATTGATGCGGCGGCAGCCTCCGGCATGAAAGGAGAAACGGTATGCCCGAAAAAACAGAGGCCTGGTATGAAGCATGGCTGGACGAGAAGAACCGGATCGTATCCTTTCATGAGATCCCGGACAGTCAGTATTACAGCACGGACGATCATACCTTCTGGCAGAGAATCCTCCGTATGATCCTGACCGGGTATCGGGTGCAGTAACGCGCAAAATACAAGGAAAGCAGCTCACAGGCTCCGGCCTGCGGGCTGCTTTTTGTATCATGATGCTGTGAAAACGATTTTCTGCGGCGGCTTTTTTCGGTATCTCGGTCACACAGACGAAGCTGGCCGCCCTTCGGGCGGCCGGCTCAATATGTTTCAAAATCTACAGCTCCTTCGTCATCTGCTCCGGCAGGACCTCTCCGCACAGCTCCGCGTAGGCCGCGCTGCGCTGCAAAAAGCGCCGCGCCTCCGGAAGGGTATCCAGCTGCGTGAGAAACACCAGCAGCTCCTGCCCGGCCCCGAAGGTCTCACGCACGAAGCGCATCGCGTTTTCCAGATGCGCCGCGATCGTCTGTCCGCGCTTTTCCAGCTCCGCTGCGCGGACATTCTTTTCCTCCGTCAGCGCGGACAGCTCCTGCGCGCCATCGAGCCGCGCGTGGACGCAGGCGGAAAAGCGCCGCTCCGCCGCCGCCTCCTCTGCGGGCAGCGCACCGCACTCCTTCCGGATCTGCACGGCGCGTTCCCTTCGGGCAAGGTTCCCGCGCGCTGTGGCCAGCGGCTCCGCCTCCGCTTGCAGCGCGGCAAGGAAGCTTTCCAGACTCTGCGTGAGCGCAGCGTCCGCGCGCCATTGCGCAAGCTCGCGCGTGAGCGTATGCAGCAAAAATTCCACTGCGGCCAGCCGCCCGTCAAACCGAAGCGCACGAAGCGCGGGCGCAGCCTCCGCCGACGCGCCGGAAAGCACCGCCGTCACGTCCAACTGCTCCCGGCAGGCGGAAAACAGGCGAAAAAACGCTCCGAACGAGGCCGCGATCTGCGGATGCTGCAAGAATTCTCCGAACAGGCCTTCTTCGATTGGAAAGCCCAGCCGTTCGTAGCTGCAAAGCGTTTCGGAGAGATCCTCCCAGCCGCGCGCGGTCACAAAGCTCCGCCCGTGCGCATGCGGCTCCACGCAGTAAAAATGCTCCGGATTCAGCTCCAGATAGGCGAGGATCGCCGGGTGCAGGCCGCGCGCGTGCGCATAGCTCCGCCAGACGGGATAGCTTTCCTCGATCTCCAGCAGCCGCACACGATCCATCGTGGCCGTGTCAAAAAGCCGCGCGGACTGGTTGTACTGCGGCGGATTTCCGGCGGCGGCGATCACCCAGCCCTCCGGCAGGCGATGCGTGCCGAACTGCTTGCTTTGCAGCAGCTGGAGCATGGCAGGCATCAGCGTCTCCGAGACGCAGTTGATCTCATCCAGGAAGAGGATCCCGCGATCCGTTCCGGTCTGCTCCATCCGGTCGTAGACGGCAGCGAGTATTTCGCTCATGGTATACTCCGTCGCGGAGCAGGTCTTTCCGCCGTACTGCTTCTCCCGAATGAGCGGCAGTCCGAGCGCGCTCTGGCGCGTGTGGTGCGTCATGGTGTACGCGACCAGTCCGATGTGCATTTCGTCCGCAAGCTGCGACAAGATTGCCGTCTTGCCGACGCCCGGCGGCCCCATCAGCAGCGCCGGCCGCTGATGCAGCATCGGAATGCGCAGCTGGCCGTCCTCCGTCCGTTCCGTGTAGGCCAGCACCATCCGCCGCAGCTCCTCCTTGGCCTGCCTTATATCCATCCTTCGTCCCTCCCCGGCTTGTCCGCATCCAGCACAAGCGTCTGTGCCCAGCGCGGTATGTTGATATCGTCGTAGCGGTATTGCAGCATGACAAATGCGGACGGATATTCCGGCGCTTCCGCCGGAAAGACGCCGTAGCCGTCCGTAAAATAGAGCAGGCCGCCAAGCTGCGGCAGCTCTCCCTGCGCGATCAGCCGGTCAACGTATGCAAACGCCGGACGGAAGTCCGTTCCTCCGCCGCCATAAAGCGCAAGATGCTCCATATACCACTGAAATTCATCCAGATCTGTCAGCAGCGTGTCCTGCTGCACCTCGCAGTCGCACTGTAGGATATGCAGCCGGAAGCGCTCAAAAAACAGCCGCTCCCGGCATAGGATTGCATGAACTGCGCCCAGAAACCACGCCGTCAGTCCGCGCGAACAGGAGGCCGACGTGTCGAGCACAATGACAAGCTCCCGAAGCTTCCGTTCCTCGGAGTATTCCAGCGGCTCGATCAGCGGCATTCCGTCGTAGTGCTCCATGCCGTAGGCGTACCACGAATATGCAAAATCCGCGTCGCTCACATGGCGGTTCTCCCGCACAACGGAAAACTCCCGCAGCAGCGCGGCAAAGCGCGTCTGATTTTCCGGAATGTCCTGCACGCTCAGGCGCTGATGCGCCGACCCGGAGCCGATCTTTGGCCGCTCTGGCTGCATATACGGCCGGAGCCTTTCGCCCTGCCGCTTCCAGAGCGCCAGAAGCCCTTCGCCCTCGCCGGAGCCGGCGTTTGCCTGCCTGCGGAGCGCCGCCTTCTCCCAGAAGGCGTGGCTGTCGCGCTGGAAGGCGGCGGTCAGCTCCTCCGCGCGCACCGGGAAGTCCGGCCCCAGCTGGTCATAGACCGCCGCTGCGGAAAATGCCGTTCCGTTTTTGCAGGCGTAAAACGCCCTTCCGGCGGTGCTCTCCAGCGGAAGGCCCAGCAGCCGCAGGCGCAGAAGCTCCGCGCTCATGTCGCACGCCAGCGCCCAGCGCGCCGCGTCCCGGTTTCGACGGGGCAGCCACGGATGGCCCAGCATCGCGTGAAAGACGCTGTGCAGCAGCACCTTTTCCGCGTCTCCGGGCGTTTTCACCGCCGCATGCAGCCACGCTTCCGGCGCATAGAAAAATGCTCCGTCCGTTCCCGGCGCACCCCCCTCCCGCCATTCGAGCAGGCCCAGCGGCAGCGCCAGCAGCGGCAGGCGCTGATAAAGCCTGCCGCGCAAGATCTGATAGCAGCGTTCGCCGTTCGCCATGCGCCCACCTCCCGATGCAGAACTGTCAGAGATAGTATAGCACCTTCTCCGGGAATTCCCAAGGAAAAATTACGCCCGCAGCGGCACAGGCTGCGTATTTCCGGCTGTATACGCCCGCTCCGGTCATGCATCATGCTCCCGGTACGCGCAAACGCCCATGCGCACGCATGAGCGTTTTGCATATTCACAGAAGCGCCGTGAAGCGGATGCCGCCGACCGCGATCTCGGCGCGGATGCTGCCGCCGTGGGCCTCGGCGGTCGCTCTGGCAATGGACAGGCCGATGCCCGTGCCGCCGACGGCGCTGGAATGCGACTCGTCCGCGCGGTAAAACCGGTCGAAGAGCCGGGAAATGTCAAGGCTCTCTGCGCCGGCGCAGGTGTTGAACACCTGTATCTGTGCCCTTTTTCCTGCCTTGGAGACGCGGAGCGATATTTCGCCGCCCTCGTCGGAGTATTTGACGGCATTGTCCAGCAGAATGGAGACCATCTGCTGCACGGCCTGCCGGTCGCCGGTCAGGAGGACGCCGTCCTCGATCTCCTGTGAGTACCGCTTCCCCTTCGCGGCAACCAGCGAAGAAAACGGCTCCGTGATCTCCCAGACGGCGTCGCTCAGAGAGAATTCCGTCTTTTCCGGGAACGGATTTTCCTCGTCCAGACGCGAGAGCGTCACAAGATTCTCGATCAGCCGCGCCAGCCTTGCCGACTGCGCCTGAATGTTCTCCGCCCACTCGTCGCCGGGATATTCCATCGCCAGCACGTCCGCGCTGGTGGAGATCGCGGTCAGCGGTGTTTTCAGCTCATGTCCGGCGTTCGTGATAAACTGCTTCTGAACGCTCAGATTGCGCAGATAGGGCGCGATGGCGCGCCGGGAGAAGAGCAGCACGAGCGCAAACACACCCAACAGGCACCCGCAGGCGATCGCTATGGTGAGCAGCAGGAGCGAACGGACGGCTTGCAGCTCCCGTTCCGAATTGAGGAAGATCACCGTCGTGCTGTCAGCCGTGCTTTGCACGCGGAAGCGGTATCCGGCGTAGTAGCCGGAGGTCTTTCCTCCCGCAAGGACGGTGTCGGAATACGCTGCCGCCTCTTCCTCGGTGATGGACGCAACTGCGGTGCAGTTCACGCCTTCCTGTGTGCCGTCCGCGTCATAGCGCACGGAAAAATAGCGGAACGAATACTGCACCTCGCGGGAAAACTGCCGCCAGCTGTCGGGCGGCAGCGCAGCCGGGAGCTGCGTCCCGTCCGGCGCTTCAGGCGGCTCCGCACCGTTCGGTTTCTCCGGCGGGGTCTCTCCCCCATTTTCGGTATTCAAAAGCATTTGCAGTGCGTCGTCCTGCTGATGGCTGACGCTGCGGTAATTCCAGGTGTTGAGCACGAGCAGCAGTATCAGAATGACCGCCGTAAACGCGGCCATGGCGGAGCCGATGAAGCGCCAGCGTACCTTTTTCAGCATGACAGCTCCTCCAACGCATAGCCAGCGCCGCGAATGGTGCGGATCTCCACGTCCGCCTCCAGAAGTTTGAGCTTCTTCCGCAGAAAGCCGATGTACGTCCAGATCACGTCCATCTCCGCCGCCGAGTCCATGCTCCAGAGCTTCTGCATCAGATGCTCCGAGGAAAAGACCTGACGCGGATGGCGCAGGAACAGCTCCATCAGCTGATATTCCTTATTATTGAGCCGAAGGCTCCCGGCAGGCGTTGACAGCGTGTACTGCCCGCAGTCGAGCGTCGTATTGCCGAGCCGCAGGAGCGCAGGCGCGTAGCCGCCGCTGCGCCGGGTCAGCGCCCGGACGCGCGCCAGAAATTCGCTGGCTGCAAAGGGCTTCAGCAGATAGTCGTCCGCCCCGGCGTCCAGTCCGGCCACGCGATCCTCGACCTCTGTTCTGGTCGCTGGCGGCAGGCATCGTGATCGGCGCGGGCATGATCCCGCTGGCCGTGATCGGCTCGGCCATCATCGGCGTGATCCTGCTCCCGTTCGCAAACCGCAAGCTCCATGAAAGCCCATACCTGCTGGTCGTGAACTGCGCGGATGAGGCTGCGGAAAAGGCGGCACTCGACATCGTCGGCAAAAGCACGAAGCACTGCCTCGTGAAGGCCAAGACCGTCAACGCCTCCGGCATCGAGCTGACGGCGGAGCTGCGCACCAAGGGCGGTGAAGCGGCCTTTGTAAACGAGCTGACGAGGCTTCCCGGCATCGGAAACGCCACGCTGGTCAGCTACAACGGCGAATACATGGGATAAGGAGGCAGATGCATGATCGCATCCGGGCATATTACCCGAATCGTTGCCGCCGTGATGGCCATTGCGGTCTGCCTCTGCTTCTGCGCGGCGGCCTTTTCCGAGAGCATCACGGCGGCGGCCGGAGGCTCCGGCGTCACGATGGAATACGAAACCGCCCTTTTCGATACCGGCGAGGTGCTCAGCGTCAACATTCTCATGGACGAAGCCGACTGGGCCGACATGCTGGAAAACGCCATCTCGGAGGAATACTACTCCTGCACTGTGGAGATTGGCGGAAAGACCTTCTATCAGGTCGGCATCCGCCCGAAGGGCAATACCAGCCTCAGCAACATCGCCAACGATCCCACGACTGACCGCTACAGCTTCAAGCTGGAATTCGATCACTATGTGGAGGGCCAGACCTGCTTCGGGCTGGATAAGCTCGTTCTGAACAACAACTACGCCGACGCGACCAATATGAAGGAAGCCCTGATCTACGACATGTATCAGTATCTCGGCGCCGATGCCTCGCTCTACAACTACGCGAAGGTCAGCGTAAACGGCGAATACTGGGGCGTCTATCTGGCCTTGGAGACCGTGGAGGACAGCTTTCTGCTGCGCAATTACGGCACGGAAAACGGCGCGCTCTATAAGCCGGACAGCATGAATATCGGCAGCGGAAAAGATTTCGGCGATTTCAATGCTGGCGATATGGATTTCGGCGACATGGATTTTGGAGGCATGACGCCGCCGAATACGCAGGAAAATACCGATCAGACAAATTCTCCCGCCGCCCCGGGCCAGATGCCGGATACCTTTGACCCATCTCAGAGGCCGGATTCGAGCGGTGAAGCCTCAACGGAGTCTTCGGCCGGATACGGGAAAGGGCCTTTCATAAATTTTGATTTCGGCGGCGGCATGGGCGCGCCTCCGGAGCAGCAGCAATCAGATACCGGCACCGATGCGGATACGGACGCCTCCGACCGCCCCGGCCAGCCGCCGGAATGGGCGGACAGTGAAATGCCGGACTTCGGCAGCGGCTTTGGAGGCGGCTTCGGCAACGCCTCCGGCGGCGCAGATCTGAACTATACGGACGACGATCTCGACAGCTATGAGACGATCTGGGACGGTGAGGTCACGGATACGTCGAAGAAGGATCATAAGCGCGTCGTTGCGGCGCTGAAAAACATTTCCGAGGGTACAGATCCGGAGGAAAGCATGGACATCGACAATCTGCTCCGGTATATGGCCGTGCATGTGTTTTCCGTCAACGAGGACAGTCTGACCGGCAGCATGGCGCACAACTATTATCTCTATGAGTCTGGCGGCCAGCTCAACCTCATCCCGTGGGACTACAATCTGGCGCTTGGCGGCATGGGCGGCAGCGACGCCGACAGCGTTGTAAACAGTGCCGTTGACGACGCCTTTTCCGCGACGGACTTTTTTGACACGCTGATGTCGGACGAGACCTATCACGCGCAGTATTACGCCTATCTTCGCCAGCTCGTGGAGGAATATATCACCGGCGGCGCATTCGACGCATTCTATACGCGCGTCCGCAGCCAGATCGACACGCTTGTGGAAACAGACCCGACCGCCTTTTACAGCTATGACGAATATCTGACCGCGGTGGACACGCTTTATCAGGTCGTCAAGCTGCGCGGGGAATCGATCCAGGGACAGCTGGACGGGACGATCCTCTCCACGGACGCAGATCAGCGCAGCAGCGACGCGCTGATCGACGCCTCCGCGCTCGATCTGAGCGTGATGGGAACGATGAACACCGGCGGCCCCAGCGAACAGGCCGGTCGTTTCGAAAGGCCAAATGCAGATGCAGCAGCGGCCACGGGCGCAGCGCCGGAGGGCGAAGATGCGCAGCAGCCGGAGTCCGGGAACGAGGACTCGTCCGCCGCTTTGCTGGCGGAGCAGGACGGCGAAAGCGCGGATGCACAGCCGCGCGGCGGCCCGGGCGCTTCGGATAGCCGGGAACGAGAGAATACCGGCTCGTTGTCTGGGCTCGTCACGGCCGCGATCTGCGCGGCAGTGCTTCTGGGACCAGCAGCGTTTGCTCTGCTGTACCGCAGACGGCCGCACTGACCCGCAGCTGCTTCCGGGGGGCGCTTGCCCTCCGGGATGCGGCGTTTCTGCAAAAGCCGCGCTTTTCTCCCGGAAAACGCGGCTTTTTTCTGCTTTACTTTTGACCGCATCTTTGCTATAATATTTGCGCAGTCAAGCTGCATCCCCATGCGCCCGTAGCTCAGCTGGATAGAGTGACAGACTCCGACGTTTCTGCCCCATTCGGCTGAGAGAAGCCCAAAGCCGTTGATACGACTGGACTTTTCGGGCGTGAGGGTGATTTTCCGCTTGTTCCTTGACTACTGTTTGACTACCATTTTCAAAAAGCGATGACCGGCACTTCGCCGTTTATCTCATAGATGCGCTCGTAGCTCAGTTGGATAGAGTGACAGACTCCGACTCTGTAGGTCGCACGTTCGAATCGTGTCGGGCGTACCAAAATCCACCTGAAATCGTATGATTTCAGGTGGATTTTATCTTAAACTGCGGTGTGGCTCATTGTGATAAGTTTTCTGACAGTCAAGCAGAAATCCTGCACGCATTATTGCTTATCAGGTGACTATTTATCCTCTTCCTCATATTCCTCCGCCAGCACCCAAAGCTCATACTCTCGTTTTGCTTTTTCTAATGGCGTTATTTCCTGCTTTGGATGCCGCTTTTGCTGTTCTTTTTCGCGCATATTCGCGTTCCTACCCTTTTTTGACTTCTGAAACCACTGATTCATCGCCCTGCCACCTTTGTGCGGTAATCCGCAGTCAGTTCCAGATAGCCTCGCTCATTATACACGATTCCCGCCCAGTCTAGGATCGCAGACAGCACAAAGACCGGATCGTAGACAAAATCGCCATCGCTTTTTTCGAAATACTTTTTTGCAATATATCCGACAACGGTATCTTCTGTGCAATCGCCATCGCCCAAACGGTAGTTTCTTCCGTTTCCCTTTTTCGCCTTCCCGCCTTGCTGGAACAGCAGCGCCGTGATTACATCAAACACGCGATATTCATACGGCGGTGTGATTGGAAGCTCATCGCACGAAAAACTCATTCCATCCGGGTTTGCATGAATCACATAGCTTTTGCCACTGACAGACTGAACCGTTGCACTTCCTCCGCAGTCGATCAGCTTGTTCTTGATGATGTCAGCCGCATTGATGCTATTCTTATCGGCCCTTTGAATCATCGTAACATCCACCATTCCTTTCCTATCATTCTGCTTATCTTCTACAATATTCAGCGCAAACAGTAATTCATCCAGACGCTTTTTCGCAGTCGGATAGGAAATCCCCAGCTTACTTTGCAGCTCCTTCAGGTTTCCCCGGCAAGCTAAAAATGTACGCAGAAACAAGGCCTGTTCAGGACACAGCCGGTCATATTCCAATACGTTTTCCTCCACAGGAAACTCCGCCCTGCACGATGGGCAGGACATTCTGCTGATTTGCAGCAATTCTCCGCACACTGGACACGCGCTGGCTTTCGTAATTTTCATTTATTTCACCTCGCGTCTCAAGATTAACATATTCAGTTCGTCTTGTCAATATTAGATTTTAATTATATTTATATCTAGTTTAGACTTCCAGACTGCTCTGCATGATCTGGCTGGCGGCTTTTTTGTTTTTATCGAACGCGTGGGTGTAGATATCCAGTGTGGTGGACGGCTGGCTGTGACCGAGAAGGCCGGCGACCGTGCCGACGTCCGTGCCGCTGGCGATGAACAGGCTTGCCGCCGTGTGGCGCAGGCTGTGAACGTTCAAGTCCGTCGGCAGGTCATTTGCTTTGAGGATTTTCTTGAAGCGCCATGTGAACGTCGACGGTGTCATGGGAAGCTGCATCCCTTTTCTACGGAACACATAATCGTCTTTCGTCAGCTTGCGAAGGTCTTGCCGTACGGTTTCCGCGGCGCAGAAGGCTTCGTATTCGCGCAGAAGGCTTTCCATCTCCGCTGAGAAGTAGACGTAGCGGTTGCCAGCCTTGGTTTTCGGCGCTTTCACGATGATCTCATCGCCGGTTGTTTTGACTGCGTTGCGGCAAACGTGGATGCTGCGCTCGGCGTAGTTGACGTCCTCCCACTTGAGCGCACAGCACTCACCGCGCCGCATTCCAGTTGCGATGATGAGCTTGAAGTACGTCTCGTACGGGACGCTTTCTGCCTCCAACGCCTGAATCAGCTTTTTCACCGTTTCATCATCCGCGATCTTTTTCTCTTTCTTCTGTCCTGCGTACTTGTAAGTGCGCCACGCGGGATTGTGATCGAGATAGCCGCCCTCCATCGCGTCGGAGAGGATGCCGCACAGACAGCTGTGGACACCC
>OGFF01001600.1_pt1 | contig 23240 bp, 25 predicted proteins | sample 1570751 | NCBI WGS metagenome assembly OGFF01 (sample SAMEA2581951, study PRJEB24529) | metagenome | biome: Human gut stool | place: China | collected 2011 | reverse complement strand
TGTGATGTTCGCGCCGATGTGATGCAGCGGGCGCAGCACTGCGTTGTGTTCAAAGACGGAGATCACCGCACGTCCGCCGGGCTTTACAAGCGTTTTGATCGCCAGATTCAGCGCGTGGGTGGCGTTCATGGTGAATCCAACCTGCTCCGGCTGCGCACCAAAGATCGCGCCGACCAGGCAGCGGCAGTCATAGACCGCGTCGGCCGCACGCATGGCAGGCGGATGCCCGCCGCGCCCAGGTGTCGCCATGCGGCGCATGGCGCTCTGTACCGCAAGGGCAACAGCGGGCGGCTTCTGGAGCGTGGTGGCTCCGGCGTCCAGGTAGATCATAGCTGCGCCTTCTCCAGAAAGCCGTTCGGATGGACGCGGTAAGCGCCGGAAACGGGGCTGCTCCATGCGCGCAGGAGCTGTGCGGCGTGCACGCCGTCGGCCCCCTCCACATAAACGCCCCACGTGCAGCCGAGGCTCGACACCTCCTGCGGCGCACGGCGCAGCTGTGTCCAAAGCCCCGCCTCATAGAGGATCCGCCTGCCGGACTGCGCCGCTGTCTGGCTGCGGAACGTAAAGAGATAGGAAAACATGATACTCTCCTCCCGCTCTATCGTATGCGCAGGCCGCGGGATCCGCCACGGTTCGGCAGAATAATATTTATTCAGAAAAGATTCATAAATATTCTTGACATTTCTTTATCACGCTGTATAATGAAACCCGTTATGAGAGAGGCTGCGGCTGACAGGAGTAGGGCGCGTATCCGGCGGGAACCGGGCGTCTGAAAGGGGAAGCCGCCGAAGAGCCGCCGCCGTTCCCGCAGCGCCGGTATCTGGGACGCAGGGAGAAGATCCTGCGGACTGTCACGGGGTTTGCCCCGTGGAGAGCTGTCATGCGCGAACACGAGATTTGATGTGCGTCATGATGGAAGATCATGACGCATTTTATTTAGGAGTGAGACCCATGAAACCCAAAGCATCCAGATCCAAAACGATCCTGACCACGCTCGTCGCAGTCGTCATTCTGGCGCTGCTCGTCGTCGCGGCGGTCAAGTGCGCAAACGGCGCATCGCTTGCAAACACGGCCTGGTCGCTGCTGCCGCCGGTCATCGCGATCGTGCTGGCACTTATCACAAAGGAAGCCTACAGCGCGCTGTTCATCGGCGTTCTGGTCGGCAGCCTGTTCACCTGCGGCTTTGCGCCCGTCGCGACGCTCGACACCATCCTGAATGACGGTCTGATCGCCGCGATCTCCGCCAACGCGGGCATTTTCCTGTTCCTCGTGCTGCTGGGCATTATTGTCGCGCTGGTCAACGCGGCGGGCGGCTCGGCTGCCTTTGGCCGCTGGGCCGAGACGCACATCAAGACGCACGCAGGCGCGCAGCTGGCGACGCTCGTGCTCGGCATTCTGATTTTCATCGACGATTACTTCAACTGCCTGACCGTCGGCTCCGTCATGCGCCCGGTCACGGACAGCCACAAAATTTCCCGTCCCAAGCTGGCGTATCTGATCGACGCCACGGCGGCTCCCGTGTGCATGATCGCGCCGATCTCGTCCTGGGCGGCGGCAGTTTCCTCCACGGCCGAGGGCCTCGACACCGGCATGAGCGGCATTGAGCTGTTCGTCAAGGCCATTCCCTATAACCTCTATTCCATTCTGACCTTCGTGTTCATTCTCGCGATCATCGCCATGAAGCTCGATTACGGCCCCATGCGCAAATTTGAGGCCAAGGCCGCGAAAGGCGATCTGTCTGCGCTGGTGGAGGAAGCCGGTGAATCGGCCAACCCGAACGGGCGCGTGATCGACCTCATTCTCCCGGTGCTGGCGCTGATCGTGACCTGCACGATCGGCATGATCTATGTCGGCGGCTTCTTCGGCGCCGATATGTCCGGCGATCCGTCGTTCGCGGGCGATTTTATCGGCGCCTTCGGCAATACGAACGCCTTCGTCGGCCTGCCGTGGGGCGGTATCATCGCGCTGGTGCTGACGGTCATTTATCTCGTCGCGCGGAAGGTTCTGACCTTCAAGGAGGCCATGGCCTGCGTGCCCAAGGGCTTTATTGCCATGGTCCCGCCGATCATCATCCTGACGCTGGCCGTCTCGCTGAAGGCCATGATCAACGCCCTTGGCGCGGATGTATATGTCTACGATCTGATGTACGCCGCTTCTGCGTGGCTGTACAGTATGCTGCCCGCCGTCATTTTCGTCGTGGCCTGCATTCTGGCCTTTGCCTCCGGCACGAGCTGGGGCACGTTCGGCATTCTGATCCCGATCGTTACCGCCGTCTTCCCTGCTGACAGCAAGCTGCTCATCATCGGCATCTCCGCCTGCTGCGCGGGCGCCGTGTGCGGCGATCACTGCTCCCCCATCTCCGACACGACCATCATGGCCTCCGCCGGTGCGCAGTGTGAGCATCTTGACCATGTTTCCACGCAGCTTCCCTATGCGCTCACCGTCGCGATCGTCAGCTTTATCGGCTTCATCGTCGCAGGCTTTGTGCAGAATGTGTACATCACCTGGCTGGCCAGCGCAGCGCTGCTGCTCGGCGTGCTGCTGTTCCTGCGCGCAAGAGAAAGAAAACAGGCAGAATAACGAACGCATCCAACTCCCCCTCCGCACTTCACTGCGGAGGGGGAGTTTTCACGCATTTGATTTTACATTCCACGCAAAAATTTGACCAAAGTTTTACCGAACCGTGCTTTCGAATTTTAGACAGCGGCGATATCCTTATGACCGTAGACGAGATGTCAAACAAAGCAAAAAGGAGATCATCAAAATGAAAAAGATGAACAAAATTCTGACGACTGTACTTGTCATTGCCCTCGCCGCGCTGACACTGGCCGGCTGCGCGAAGAAGGACGCCTCCCCTGTCACGACCGACGGCTCGACCTCGATGGAAAAGGTCATCGGCACGCTCGGCGAAGCATTTAAGGAAAAAGAAGGCATTGACGTGACCTATAACCCCACCGGCTCCGGCTCCGGCATTCAGGCTGTTTCCGAAGGCCGCTGCGACATCGGCCTGTCCAGCCGAGCGCTGAAGGACATGATCGTGAACCCCGAAAACCCCGTTTCCGACCTGACGGTCGAGCAGATCGCCGATATCTACACCGGCAAGATCACCAACTGGTCCGAAGTCGGCGGCAATGACGCAGCTATCGTTCTCATCGGTCGTGAAGCCGGTTCCGGCACACGCGACGGCTTTGAATCCATCACGGGCACCAAGGATGCCTGCCAGTACCGTCAGGAGCTGACCTCCACCGGCGACGTCATCACCACCGTCTCCCAGAACCCGGACGCCATCGGCTATGCTTCCCTTGCAGCGCTGAAGGACAACGTCAAGGCTCTGACTGTCGGCGGCGCGGCCCCCACGGAGGATACCGTCAAGGACGGCAGCTATGTCATCCAGCGACCGTTCGTTCTCGTGACCAAGACCGGCGCGAAGCTCTCCGAGAACGCACAGAAGTTCTTCGACTTCGCCCTGAGCGCGGAAGCCGCCCAGTACATTACCTCCGCCGGTGCTGTCCCGGTGAACGGCTGATATGAAAAAGAAACAGACAATGGAAGACGTCGTACACGGCGTCTTCCTCCTGTTAGGATTGGTCACGGTCGGCTGCGTGCTGCTCATTACCGTGTACCTGATCCTGTCCGGCCTGCCGGCCATTACAAAGATCGACCTTGGAAACTTCCTGTTCAGCACGGAATGGGCCTCGACGGCCTCCGATCCGAAATACGGCATTCTCCCCTTCATCCTCACCAGCGTTTATGGCACCTGCGGCGCAATCCTGCTCGGCGTGCCCGTCGGATTCCTGACGGCGGTGTTCCTGTCAAAAATGGCCCCGAAGAAGCTCCGCTCCGTCATGGAATCGGCGGTCAGTTTGCTTGCCGGTATCCCGTCGGTTGTCTATGGTCTGGTCGGTATGCTGGTGCTCGTTCCCGGCATCCGGAAGCTGTTCCACGTGCCGGACGGCGCAAGCCTGCTTGCCGCGATGGTCGTGCTGGCAATTATGATCCTGCCGTCCATTATTAAGGTTTCCGTCAACGCGCTCGACGCGGTTCCGAAGGAGTATGAGGACGCGTCGCTGGCACTCGGCGCAACGCCGGTCGAGACGTGGTTCCGCGTATCGGCTCCGGCGGCCAGAAGCGGCATTGCCGCTGCCGTCGTGCTCGGCGTAGGCCGCGCCATCGGCGAGGCCATGGCCGTCATGATGGTGTCGGGCAACGCGCCGAATATGCCGTCGCTGTTTGAAAGCGTGCGCTTTCTGACCACGGCGGTCGCAAGCGAAATGTCCTATGCGTCCGGCCTGCAGCGGCAGGCGCTGTTCTCTATCGCACTGGTTCTGTACCTGCTCATCATGCTCATCAACGCGGCGCTCAACTTCTTCCTGAAGCGCAAAAAGGAGTGAAACCATGCTGACAAACAAGCTTTCCGCGGCCAGACGGGTGTATACCGCCGTTATGCGGGTTCTGCTGCTCCTTGCCGCCGTGCTGACGGCCGCGCTGGTCGTGTTCATGATCGTATATGTGCTCTATAAGGGCCTGCCGTATGTCACATGGCACCTGATCTCGACGAAGCCGAGCTATATCACTGGCGCCATCGGCATTCTGCCGGATATCTGCAACACCATGCAGATCCTGCTCGCTTCCCTGCTCATTGTCCTGCCCCTCGGCGTGGGCGCGGCGGTCTATCTGACGGAGTACGCGCAGAACAAAAAGCTCGTCGCGGCCATTGAATACGCCGCCGAGACGCTTTCCGGCATTCCGTCCATCATTTACGGTCTGGTCGGTATGCTGTTCTTCTGTGAATTTCTCGGTATGCAGACGAGCCTGCTGGCCGGTGCCCTGACGCTCGTGATCATGAACCTGCCGACCGTCCTGCGCACGACGCAGGAAAGTCTGCGGACGGTTCCGCAGAGCTACCGCGAGGGTGCGTTCGGCCTTGGCGCGGGTAAATGGTGCGTGGTGCGCACGGTCGTGCTGCCGGGCTGCATCGACGGCATTGTGACCGGCTGCATCCTCTCCGCTGGCCGTATTCTGGGCGAATCCGCCGCACTTTTGTTCACGGCAGGCTTTGCCCACACGCTGAACAAATTCGTGATCGGGCTTGCCAGCCCTGGCGCGACGCTGACGGTCGCGCTGTACGCCTACGCGAAGGAGGAGGGCGAATTTGACGTTGCCTTTGCCATCGCGGCCATTCTTATGATCTTAACGCTTCTGATCAATCTTGCCGCCGGGATCGTCGGAAAACAGATCCAGAAACGGAGCCGGCAATGAAATCTGTCAACCCCTGCGGTTTGATGCGGGCCGCACAGAGGCCGCGCTTCTGCGCGCGGCGGACTTCTGCGACAGCTGCATCCATGAAACGGCCAAGCGGCAGCCCGGCCACTGGTACGGGCTGGCCTTCGAGCCGGTATTGAAAGGAACTCGTGTATGAACGATATTATCACAGTCAAAGACTTACAGCTCTGGTACGGGCAGACGAAGGCGCTCAAGGGCGTGTCGATGAACATCCCGGAAAAGAGCATTACGGCCCTCATCGGCCCCTCCGGCTGCGGCAAATCAACGTTTCTCAAAACGCTCGACCGCATGAACGATCTGATCCCGGGCGTGCGCATTGAGGGCGAGGTCAAATATAATGGACAGGATATCTTCGCGCCATCCGTGGACGTGAACGAGCTGCGGCGCGAGATCGGCATGGTCTTCCAGAAGCCAAATCCCTTCCCCATGAGCATCTACGACAACATTGCCTACGGCCCCCGGACGCACGGCGTGCGCAAAAAGGATGAACTCGACGAAATCGTCGAGCAGTCGCTGCGCGGCGCGGCGATCTGGGACGAGGTCAAGGACCGGCTGAAAAAGAGCGCGCTGGGCCTTTCCGGCGGACAGCAGCAGCGGCTTTGCATCGCGCGGGCGCTGGCCGTGCAGCCGCAGGTTCTGCTGATGGACGAGCCGACGAGTGCGCTCGACCCCATCTCGACCTCCAAGATCGAGGAGCTCGCCACGAATCTGAAAGAGCAGTACACCATCATCATCGTCACGCATAACATGCAGCAGGCACTGCGCATTTCGGACAAAACAGCATTTTTCCTGCTGGGCGAACTCATCGAATACGATGATACCCAGAAGCTGTTCTATCAGCCGAAGGAGAAGCGCACCGAGGATTACATCACCGGGAGGTTCGGATAATGAGAAGCAAATTTGACCAGCAGCTTGCCCTGCTGAATGAAGAGCTGACGCAAATGGGCGAAACGTGCGCAAAGGCCATCGGTCTTGCCGCGCAGGCGCTCGAAAATCAGGACGCGGCGACCGCCGCACCGGTCGCGGAGCTGGAGGAGCAGACAAACGAGCAGGAACGGAGCATCGAAGCGCTGTGTCTGAAGCTGCTTTTGCAGCAGCAGCCGGTCGCGCGTGATCTGCGGCAGATTTCGGCAGCACTCAAAATGATCACGGATATGGAGCGCATCGGCGACCAGGCGGCGGATATTGCCGAGATCATCCCGTTTTTCCTCAGCCACAACACGTTTGACTGCACGCTCGTCTGCCGCATGGCGCAGCAGGCCAGCTCCATGGTCACGCAGAGCGTGGACGCGTTCGTCCGCCGCGATGTGGATCTGGCCCGCTCGATCGCAAAGCAGGATGATCTGGTCGACGAGGATTTTTCCAACGTCAAGCAGGCGCTGATCGCCGCCATCGCCCGCGAACCCGGTCAGGGCGAGGTCGCGCTGGATCTGCTGATGATCGCAAAGTATTTCGAGCGCATCGGCGACCACGCGGTCAACCTGTCCGAATGGGTCGAATTCTCCGTCACCGGCGTGCACAAGCACGACGGCGTGGAATACGAATGATCCCCTCTCTCAAAAAGCCGCAGGCCCCTTTTCCGGGCTTGCGGCTTTTTGCTGCGTGTATTATAATCAATAAAAAGGGGAGCTGTCTATGGAATATTTGATCACCCGGCTCACGGACAGGCCGGAATTGAAGGCGCAGGCCGCCGCATGGTTTCACGCAAAATGGGGCGTGCCGGAGCAGGCATATCTGGACAGCATGGATGATGCGCTGCGCAGGGCAGCCCCTGTCCCGCAGTGGTATCTGGCGCTGGAGGGGCCGCGCATCATCGGCGGCATGGGCGTGATCGAGAACGATTTTCATGACCGTAAGGACCTGACGCCGAATGTCTGCGCCGTCTATACCGAATCGGACTTCCGCCGCCGCGGCATCGCGGGCGCACTTCTGCGGTTCGTCTGCCGGGATATGCACGAAAAAGGCATCGACACGCTCTATCTGCTGACCGATCACACCGGCTTCTACGAGCGCTGCGGCTGGGAATTCTTCTGCATGGCCCAGGGCGACGGAGAAGAAGTTCTGTCGAGGATGTATGTACACCGATACCAGGAATGAGGCTGCTTATGAAAAAAGTCAGAATCACGGTCATGAAGATGGGGTGTTATCCCGATCTGATGGCGGAATATGAGAACCCGATGGAGCATCCTTGCGATATGGTGCTCGGGCAGGTGTTTGTGGCGGACGGGTGGAACCGGCCGGAGGAGCTTTGTCTGAGCGCGTGGGAGAGTATGTCGCCGTTTGTGCTGGCGCTGGCCAGCGGCGGGGAGAATCTCTATGCCGGGTGGATGAAAAATCCGCGCTCGGCTATGATCTCCTGCAACGACGGCTTCCGGCCCGTGAGCTTTTTATTGGAGACGCTCGACGCTTGACAGCTTTGCTATACTGAAAGCAGAATACAATACAGGAGGTTTTTCTCATAGGTAAAACACTTGTCGCTTATTTTTCCGCGTCTGGCGTGACGAAAAAGCTGGCGCAGACGCTGGCGGACGCCATCGGGGCCGATCTGTTTGCAATCGAACCGAAGCTTCCCTACACGCGTGCCGATCTCAACTGGATGGACAAGCAGTCCCGCAGCACCATTGAGATGCAGAATCCCGCATCCCGCCCCGAAATCGCAGGCACCTGCGCGAACATCGCGGACTACGACACCGTTTTTGTCGGCTTCCCCATCTGGTGGTATGTCGCGCCCACCATCGTCAACACGTTTCTGGAGAGCTGCGATCTGACGGGCAAGACTGTCGTTCCGTTTGCCACCTCCGGCGGCAGCGGCATGGGCGGCACAAACAAGGCCCTCGCGCCCAGCTGCAAGGGCGCGCGTCTGGTCGAAGGCAAGGTCTTCCGAAGCAGCACGAGCACGGATACCCTGCGCGAATGGGTCAAGACACTGAAATAAGCCGCATATATAAAACCAGCCACCGCTGCAGCGGAGACTGGTTTTTGCAATATGTCGAAGAACCGCTGTAGGGGCCGACGACTCTGTCGGCCCTGAAATGTTGCGAATTTGCAGCAGATTTCCGCAAAATTGGCCTGTTCTGCGGGCGGACAGAGGCGTCCGCCCCTACAAACAAGTGCGAAAGCGGCAGCGAGGTTTTTATTAAAACTCAAGCATTGCGGAACCGTGCCAAAAAGTCCTTTGTCTGCTGGTGCTGCGGGTCGCCAAAGATCGCTTCGGGGGAACCCTGTTCCAAGATCACACCCTCGTGCATGAACACGACGCGCTCGCTCACATCGCGGGCGAAGGCCATCTCATGCGTCACGACGAGCATGGTCATGCCCTCGTGTGCAAGGTCCTGCATGACGGAGAGCACCTCGCCGACCATTTCCGGGTCAAGCGCGCTTGTCGGCTCGTCGAACAGGAGCACCTCGGGGTCCATCGCAAGTGCGCGCGCAATGGCGACACGCTGCTTCTGGCCGCCGGAGAGCTGACGCGGCTTGGCGTTGACGTAGGGCGCCATGCCGACCTTTTCCAGATACCGCATGGCCTGCTCCTGCGCTTCCGCCTTGCTCCGGCCGAGCACCTTCATCTGGCCGACCATGCAGTTTTTCAGGACGGTCATGTTATTGAACAGGTTGAACGACTGGAAGACCATGCCGACGTGGGAGCGGTATTTTGCGGCGTTGACGCTTTTACCGGTGACATTTTCGCCGTGGTAGAGAATGTCGCCGCTCGTTGGCGTTTCGAGCAGATTCACGCAGCGCAGCAGCGTCGATTTGCCGGAGCCGGACGCGCCGATGATGGAGATCACGTCGCCCTTTTTGACATCAAAGTCAATATCGCGCAGAACCTCGTGTGTGCCGAAGGACTTGCTCAGGTGCCGGATCTCAAGAATATTGTCTGCCATATCAGCGATCCCCCCTGCTGCGTCCGAATTTAAGTTCCTGCTCCGTGCGCTCGCGGAACTCCTTGCTCTGCTCGTCATAGTTGCTGCCGCGCTTCGGGTGCGAATACGTGCCTGCGGTCATGGTCAGCGGGTCCTCCTGCACAAGCTCATAACTGTCGGAGCCGTCCATGAGCTTTTCAATCAGCCGCAGAATGCCGGATGCAATCAGCGTCATAGCCAGATACCCCGCCATTTCAATGACGGCGGACGGAAAATATTTATTGTTGATGCCGACGATATAGCGGTGCGAGGCGAAGAACTCCGTAAAGCCGATGATGAACATGACGGAGGTATCTTTTACGTTGATGATATAGTTGTTGCCGATCTGGGGCAGGATATTGCGGATGGCCTGCGGCAAAATGACGCTCGTCATGGTCTGGAAATGCGTCATGCCGATGGCCTTCGCGCCCTCGGTCTGGCCGGGGTCGATGGAGATAATGCCGCCGCGGACGGACTCGGCCATGTACGCGCCGGTATTGATCGAAACAATCAGGATGGACGCGGCCCAGATGTTATCGAAGCGCAGGGCATTATCCGTGAAATACGGCAGGGCATAGAAAATGAACACGGCCTGCAGCATCATCGGCGTGCCGCGGAAAACCTCGACGTAGATGCGGATGATGACGCGGAGGATTTTCAGAAGGATACGCTTGGGCAGCGGATCGTTTTTGGCGCACGGGATGGTATTGAGAATGCCGCAGAGCAGGCCGATGATACAGCCGATCGCGGTCGCGGCCAGCGCAAGGCCGAGCGTGTTGAGCATACCGTTCAGGTACATCATGCGGTACTTTTCCCACAGAATCCCGATGTCCTGCATGAGCTTGGCGAGCTTATCCACGAGGTAGTCTCCTTTCACTTTTGATTTGCCTGCGCCGAAGGCGCGGGCAAACAGTTAAACCTCCGGCTGGATGCGGATGGCTTCGTCCATGAGCTGGTTGAAGTCGTCCTCCGTCATCTGGGAGAGAACCTTGTCAATGGCGTCCTTCAGGACCGTGTTGCCCTTGCGGACGGAGATGCCGATGTTGACGTTTTCAGCGCGCTCAGCCTCGGAGGCAAACTGGAAATCGCCGGGCGTGCCGGAGAAGTTCAGAATGACGAGGTTATCGTCCTGCGCGGCAGCGCCCATGGCGGTGGGCATATCGGTGCAGATGAAGTCGACCGCGCCGGTCTGCAGCTGCATGATCATGGCCGGAGCCGTCTCAGCGGGAGCCAGAAGTTCGGCGTTTTCAATCTGCGGCAGGCAGGAGTCATACCAGATCGTGCCGGACTGTGCGGTGCACTTGCCGCCGGCCAGATCGGCAATGGACGCTGCGGAAGCATAGGGGCTGTCCTTCGTGGTGACGCAGACGATGGTGGCGTAGTAGTACGGGCCTGCCATGTCGACCTCCTGCATGCGGTCGGCAGTCATGGACTGACCGGCGATATTGGCGTCCATCGTGCCGGACTGCACAGCCGGGCAGAGGGAATCCCATGCGGAGGAGACGATCTCAAGTTGCCAGCCGTTGGCCTCGCAGATCTTCTGGGCGATCATAACGTCATAGCCGTTGGCGTAAGCGCCGGGAACGTTGGAAATGGGGACAGCGCCGTTGGAATCGTCCATCTGCGTCCAGTTATAGGGCGCGTAGGCGCATTCCATGCCGACGGTGAGAACGCCGTCTTCCACGCCGGTCACGGCTTCGGTATTCGTGTCTGCGGCGGCTTCAGCCGCTGCGGGGGTGGAGGCGGCGCAGGCCGCCATGCTCAGCAGCATCATGGCTGCCAGGACAAGGGCAAGGATTCTTTTCATTGTTTTCATTCACCTTTCGTTTGAAATTTCTTTCCCAGACAGGCCTTGCAGAAGCAACAAAAAAGTGGGTCGCTTCTGTAAAGCGATCCACGGAATGAACAGAAAACGGAACCCCGCCCCTGCCGTATCCATCGATAGCGCTTCACAAAGCTTTTCTTTGTGACAGTCCGGCAGATCTTATCTGCCGAGCCAACACCGCATTTGCAGGCAGCGCCTGCGGCATTTCGGCGGTCTCCCCTTTTCCGAACGGCCACTGCCTGTGCTTGCCGCCCGGTACTCTTGAAGCCCGCGCCTCTATCTGGAATGATTGTCTGGATTATAGCGTATCCGCACGCATTTGTAAAGCTGATTTTTCGTTAGAAAGCAAAAAATATTTTCTTATTTTTTGTATATTCTGCACGATACGACGCGCTGGCCGGTGAAAAATCAAATTTATGAAATTGATTTGCTTTTACAGGGATTCTTTGCTATACTATAGAAAACACATCATCAGGAGGTTCGAAGATCATTATGGCTGACGAAAAAACGATCCTGACCTATAAGGGGCGCCCCCTTATGCGCAAGGACAATCTTGTCTACTACGGCTCGATGGCCGATTCTCACATTGTCATGCTCCAGATCCTTGAGACGAAAAAGGTCGGCGAGGCCGACGTGGCCAGCAAGGTCTCCGTCGAGCTTCAGCTGACCGACCCGAATGTCCGCGCCCGCGACCGCATCGTCAAGAAAAGCGAGAAGGACGGGTTCTTTACCGCGCTCGACCTCGGCTCCGTGTGGCTGGCCCGCGCGCTGAAGGACGCAAAAAAATAATTATTGATCCGTGTTTAAACGAAAGGAAGCCGTGCATACTATCTGTGCGACTTCTTTTTCATTTTTCCATTCCTCATTGGCTCGTTTTCATGCGGGCCGGCCGTCGAAGCTTTGCTTCGGCGGTTATTTTTTACGCTTTGCGCACATACTACCGGAAAAAGCGGAAGGGAGCTGATCGCGATGCGCAAGGGCGCGCAGACGCTTGTGTTTGGATCGAAGCCGGTCATTTTGTCCCGCGCGGCCATCGGCGGCAAAAAAGAAGGCGAGGGGCCGCTGGCGGCATATTTTGATTTTCTCGGAAAGGACGCGAAGCTGGGGCAGAAAACGTTTGAAAAGGCCGAGAGTAAATTACAGGAGCTGGCGCTGGACGCGGCGAAGCGGAAGCTCGGCGTAAGCTATGAGGACATTGACGTGCTGTTCGCGGGGGATCTGCTGAACCAGTGCATTTCCTCGTCGTTCGCGGCGCGCGGCACGTCGATCCCGTTTCTGGGGCTTTACGGCGCGTGCTCGACCATGGCCGAATCGCTGCTTCTGGCGGCGGCGTTCGTCGATGCGGGCTTTGCGGACACGGCGGCAGCGCTTACCTCGTCGCATTTTGCCTCGGCGGAGCGGCAGTACCGCTTCCCGCTCGGCTACGGCGGCCAGCGCACGCCGACGGCCCAATGGACCGTGACTGGCTCCGGCTGCTGCATCGTGGGAAAAAGCGGCCACGGGCCGCGCATTGAGGCTGCGACCATCGGAAAAATTCAGGATTACGGCATCAAGGACGCCAACAATATGGGCGCTGCCATGGCACCCGCAGCCATCGACACAATGCAGGCACATTTCCGCGACCTGCGGCGGGTACCGTCGGACTACGATCTGATTGTGACGGGCGACCTCGGCATGCTCGGCAAGACAATCGTACTTGACCAGTTCCGGCGCATCGGCGTAGACCTCTCCTCGGTCTACAACGACTGCGGACTTCTCATCTTCGACACGAAAAAGCAGGACGTGCATGCAGGCGGCTCCGGCTGCGGGTGCGGGGCAAGCGTTTTGTGCGGGTATCTGCTGGACAAGCTTGAAAAACGGGAACTGCGGCGGCTTTTGTTCTGCGCAACGGGCGCGCTGCTCTCCCCCACGTCCAGCTGGCAGGGCGAATCGATTCCCGGCGTGTGTCACGCGGTCGCCATCACGGCGGAAGGAGTGTAGCGATGGACTATCTGAAAGCATTTCTCGTCGGTGGAGCGATCTGCATGCTCGGGCAGATCCTGATCGACAAAACAAGGCTTACGCCTGCGCGGATTCTGGTGTGCTATGTGGTACTGGGCGTCATCTTAGGCGGCGCAGGCGTCTATGACAAGTTGGTAGACTTTGCGGGCGCAGGCGCGACCGTCCCGCTGACAGGCTTCGGCAATACGCTCGCCAAGGGCGTGCGCGAGGCCGTCAAGGAGCAGGGCATTCTCGGCGCGCTGACAGGCGGACTCAAGGCCTCGGCAGCCGGGATCGCAGCGGCGGTCTTTTTCGGGTTCCTTGCCGCGCTGCTCTGCAATCCGAAGGATAAATCCTGAAAAAGCGGGCAAGCTATCCCTGCGGCTGCGCCGCAATTCATACTTTCAGGAGGCTCATCATGAGCAAGCAGAACAAAACGAACAAGACCGAATCGCAGAACACCTCGAACCAGACACAAAATCAGGACTCGAAGAACTGCAAGTAACCAGAACGGGAGAACGCCGGTGCATGGCGTTCTCCCGTTTTTTATGTCCGTGCGTCCACAGGGATGTACGGCGCCTGGATGAGCATGGCGCGGTAGGCCGGGCGCATGATGCGGTTGCCGGTGGCAAGCTCTTCAAGGCGGTGCGCGCACCAGCCCGCGATGCGGGCCGTGGCGAACAGCGGCGTGTACAGATCCTCCGGGATATCCAGCATGCTGTAGATGAGGCCGGAATACAGGTCGACGTTCGCGCACATGGGGATCAACTGGTGCTTGCGCGCCATGATCTTCTCGATGCCGCGCGCTTCCACGCGCTCCATCAGCTCCAGATCATGGAGCCGCCCCTTGGCTCCGGCCAGCGACGCGGCGTATTTTTTGATGACGACGGCACGCGGGTCTGACATGGTATAGACCGCGTGGCCCAGACCGTAGATCTTGCCGGAGCGGTCGCCCGCCTCGCCGTCGAGAATGCGATCCAGATACGCGTCCAGCGACGCGTCGTCCGGAGCTTCGCCGACGTGCTCACGGATATCGCGGAACATCTGCATGACCTTGGCGTTCGCGCCGCCGTGCAGCGGGCCCTTCAAAGAGCCGACGGCGCCGGCGATGGCGCTGTAGGTATCGGTGCCGGAGGAGGACATGGCGCGGCAGACAAAGGTGGAGTTGTTGCTGGAATGCTCGGCGTGGAGAATGAGCATGAGGTCGAGCAGATGCGCTTCCTCCGGCGTGTAGGCCGCATCGGGGCGGATCATGCGCAGAATATTCTCAGCGACGGACAGCTCCGGCTCCGGATTGTGCAGGATGAGGGAGTCTCCGTCAAAATAATGCCGCTTGGCGGCAAAGGCGTTCGCCGCGATGAGCGGGAAGCGCGCGATGAGGCCGATGGACTGCCGCAGAACGTTGTCCAGCGCGGTATCGTCCGCGCGGTCGTCATAGGAATAGAGGGCGAGGACGCTGCGGGCCAGCTGATTCATGATGTTGCGGCTGGGGGCCTTGAGTATCATGTCCTCGGTGAACCCGGCGGGCATGGTGCGTGCGCGGGCCATGACGTCGTTGAAGCGCTGCTGCTGCGCCTGCGTGGGCAAAGAGCCGAGCAGCAGCAGATACGCGACCTCCTCATAGCCGAACGTGCCGCTTTTCCGATGGGCCTCGACAATATCCTCGACGCTGATGCCGCGGTAATAGAGCTTGCCGGGCATGGGAACGCGTTCGCCGTCCATCATATAATAGCCCTGCACGCTGCCGACCTTGCTGACGCCGATGAGCACGCCCGTGCCGTCCGCGTTGCGCAGGCCGCGCTTGATGCTCTGGTCTTCAAAATACTGCGCGGGGATGGCATACTGCTGCGCAATGTTTTCACTCAGATGGGCGATGTCGGTTTCAAGAAGCGTTGCCATGGTTCGGGACCTCCTGCGGATTTGTTGCCCATATTATATCGAAGCGGCAGCAAAAATGCAAGAGTGCGTTTTCGATTATGCAGAATATTTTTTGAATTTCTTAGAATTCGTAAGCAATGCGATGAGCTGTGCAATATGAATTTCTAAATCATGCATTCTTCACGCCTGCTTGATCTCCGGCATCCAGCGGAAGCACTTGTAATAGATTACGAACAGCACGGACGTGGTCAGCCACGTTGCGGGATAGCACAGGGCGATGGTCCAGTTATTCAAATGCGGGAACGTTACGAAAAACAGCAGCGCCAGCCGCAGCAGGCAGGTGCCGAACAGCGTCAGAACCGTCGGCATGACGCTCCGCCCGCAGCCGCGCATGGCGGAGGACAAGACCTCCACACAGCAGAACGTCGGATAGAAAAAGGCCAGCATGGTGATAATCCGGCTGCCCTCGGCCATGACGTTCGTATCGTCGGTAAAGAACCGCACGGTCAGCCCCCGCGTCAGGAACAGCAGAGCGCTGAACAGCGCGGAAAAGCCGACATGCATCCACATGCCGGTACGGATGACGGAAGTAATGCGGTCAAGCTGCCGCGCGCCGTAATTCTGTCCGGCGAATGTCATGACCGTGATGCCGATGGCGTTGGACACGGGCCAATAAAACCCGTCGAGCTTCCAGTAGATCGACCAGGCCGCCGCCGTGTCTGTGCCGAGCAGATTGATGGCCTTCTGGATGATAACATTCGCGACGCTATACATGATGGTAGCCAGTCCCGCGGGCAAGCCAATCGCCGTCATGCGGCGCAGAAGCACGCTGTCAAAGCGCAGCTCCGACACATGCAGGCGGCAGTCGCCCGGAATACGCAGCAGCACCCAGATCACGAGCCCCGCGCAGATCAGCTGCGACAGGCTGGTCGCCATGGCCGCGCCTGCCGTTCCAAGTCCGAAAACAGCGACGAACAGCAGATCCAGCCCCGTGTTGGCCAGCGCGCAGACGATGAGGAAGTAAAGGGGCCGTTTGGAATCGCCCACCGCGCGCAGAATGCCCGCGCCCATGTTATAGACCATAGAGGGGATCATACCGGCAAAATACCATTGCAGATAGATGATGGAATCGGCCAGCGTGTCGGCGGGCGGGTCGAGCAGGACGAGCACAGGCCGGGCCATGAGAATGCCCAGTGCCGTCATGACCGCGCCGATCACAACGGAGAATAAAATTGCCGTGTGGACGGACTTCCGCACCATATCGCCCTCCCCCGCGCCGTAATGCTGCGAGACTACGACGCAGGCGCCGGAGGACAGGCCGACGAAAAAGCCCACGACCAGATTGATGATGACCAGATCCGAGCCGCCGACGGCGGCCAGCGCCGTCTTGCCGACCAGACGGCCGAGGACGACCGCGTCGACCATGGAATACAGCTGCTGGAGCAGCGACCCCAGCATGATCGGCAGGAAAAAGCGGGTCATATTCGAAAAAACAGGGCCGTGAAGCAGATCAGGGCCCCGGGAAACGGACTTTGTCATGCGGACAAACCTCCCGAAAAAGAATCCAGCCATACTATATTATAGTAACGGTTTCCCGGAAAAAAGCAAGAGGCCGCAGTTCTTAAATTTTTCTTGACGGCTCCGCATCCGGACGCTATAATACCCACAGGCCACAGACAATCGAACACAGGGGCGCTGGGCAACCGGCTGAGATTGCGTTTTCGCATGTCCCTTAAACCTGATCCGGGTAATGCCGGCGTAGGAAGCTGCTTCGTATATGAGAATTCTATCGACACGCTGCGTACTGCACGACACCAAAATCCGGTTGTGTGCGGTACTTTTTTATTTTTGGAGGGATTTTTATGAAAAAATCCAAGCTTACCCTTCGCTGCCTGTGCGAAGCGGCCATCATGATCGCGCTGGCACAGCTGCTCGGCTACATCAAGTTCTACGAACTGCCGCAGGGCGGCGCGATCACGCTGTCGATGCTGCCGATTTTCCTGTTCTGCTCCCGCTGGGGCTTCGGGCCGGGTATGCTGGCCTCGTTCGCGTTCAGCCTGCTGCAGCTGTTCCTTGACGGCGCATACGCCTGGGTCTGGCAGTCCATTGTCGGCGACTATATCCTCGGTTTTACCGTGCTCGGCTTCGCGGGCCTGTTCAGCAAAAAGCGCTTTGGCTTTTTCTATGGTGCGCTGCTCGGCTGTGCACTGCGGTTCCTCTGCTCGTATATCACGGGCGTGGTTGCCTGGGGCGAATATATGCCGGAGGTATTCTTCGGTATGACCATGACGACGCCGTGGTTCTATTCTGCACTTTATAACGGCTTCTATATGGTCACAGACTGCATCCTCGTTCTGCTGGTCGGCTGGTTCCTTTGGAAGCCGATGGGCAAGTACATCCGCGGCGATGACATCAAAGCGCTGCGCAGCAAGTAAGTATCCTCCTGAAAGCCCCGGCGGGGAAGGCGTTCGGTGCATACGAATTCGCCGAAAATTGCCGTAAAGCCAGTGCATCCTGCCGGGCGCTCAGGCTTTGGGCGTTTCCTCCACTTCCAGATACTCGGCTTCGCAGCGCTGCTCGGCGCTGATCAGGATCTGCTTGGCCTGTCCGTAATCTGCGCGCTCAATTGCCGCAATCGCCTGCTCCGCTGCTTCTACCATCTGTGCATATAATTTTTCGTATTCCATAATGGAACCTCCTGATTATATTTCTTGATTTTTCCATTATAGTATACTTCAATAAGTATGTAAATTAGCTCTTTTCTACAAATATATACTTATAGAATTATACATCTTGCCTCATACTTACAGTAGTATATGCATGAGGTGAGAGCATGGCATATTCAGACGCACAGAAGGAAGCGACGGCGAGATACAACAAGAAAGCATATGATTTCATCAGCGTTGTCGTTCCAAAGGGCAAGCGGAAGCGGATCGCAGAATATGCCGCCTCGCAGGGAAAGAGCATGAACCGCTTTATCAACGACGCCATCGACGCGCAGCTGCCGCCGGAAAAGCCGGAAGAATAAAATTCCCGTTTCGCCGCTCGAAAACCGGCGAAGCGGGATGTTTTTTTGCAAACGCTCTGGAAACTGCGCCCGTTTTATAGTAAACTAGTCACAGCTCTCCCCCGCGCGGCATAGACTAGCGCGGAGGGATGCGGAATGATCTGGATGATCGTGTGCGCGGTGCTGGCGGCTGCCGGGCTGATTTTGATCGTGTGGGCGCTTCTGGGCTGGTGCGTTCTGCCGCCGAGACGCGAGGCCGTCACGATCTACCGCCTGTCCGCGTCTGAGCCGCAGCTGGAGCGGCAGGTGCGGGCGTTTGTCTGGTCGCGTGAAAGCGGCCTTGCGGGCGGGCGGCTGATTCTGGCGGGCGGAGAGGAAGCGCCGGAGACTGCAGCGCTGGCAGAGCGTCTGGCCGCGCAGTATGCCTGCGTGGAATACCGCCCCTGCGCGGGATGTCGGGAGTAAGAAGCATGGAACAGGAATCGCAAATGATACAGGGGACCGTTCTGGCGGTCATTTATCAGAATCCGGAAAACGGCTACTGCGTGCTGAAGGTCCGCAGCGAGCAGGGCGAGGCCGTCACGGTCGTCGGCGTCATCCCCATGTGCGTCGTGGGCGAACGGCTGGCCATCGTCGGCCGCTGGACGCGCCACCAGTCGTTCGGGCAGCAGTTTGAGGCCGAGTTTTTAGAGCGCCTCATGCCGGAAACGACGAGCGAGATTCTGGCGTTTCTGTCTTCCCGCGCCGTCAAGGGCATCGGACCGAAGATGGCGGAGAAGATCGTCTCCCGCTTCGGCGAGAAGAGCCTGAACGTTTTGGAGCAGGACCCCATGCAGCTGACGCAGATCCCCGGCATCAGCGAAAAAAAGGCGCAGGAAATGTCCGAGAGCTTCCAGAAGCAGTCCGGCATCCGGCGCCTGATCGAATTTCTGACCATTTACCATCTGCCCGCCCAACTTGCCGTGCGGCTCTACCGCGCCTACGGCGAGCTTGCGCAGGAGGCGCTGCGCGACGACCCGTATCTGCTGACCGACAGCTATTACCGCGCGGATTTTTCGCAGGTCGACGCGTTTGCCATCGCCCTCGGCGTCAGCGCCGACGATGAGCGGCGCGTGGAAGCGGGTATTTTATTTGAATTATCCTATAATCTCGGCGCGGGCCATACGTTTATCCCGCAGGACAAGCTTCGCACAGCGACGTGCGCGCTGCTCGATCTGGACGGCGAGATGATCGACGCCGGGATGCTCCGCCTGCAGGAGCAGGGGCGGATGGAACTGAGCCAGCTCGCGGGGCTCACGGCCTGCTATCTGCCGGAGCTTTACGAGGCGGAAACCTACGTCTGCCGGAGAATTTTATCCATGGCGGACGGCGAATATCCCGAACCGGGGCGAATCGACGATCTGGTCGCAGAAATTGAGAACCGGCAGGGCATCGATTACGCGCCGGAGCAGCGCAGCGCCATCCGCGCAGCGGCCTCCCGGCAGCTTCTGATCGTGACGGGCGGCCCCGGCACGGGCAAGACGACGGTCATGTCCGGCATTCTGCGGCTGTTTGACGCGCTGAAGCTCAAGACGCAGCTGGCTGCGCCGACTGGCCGCGCCGCGAAGCGGCTTTCCGAGGTAACGGGCCGCGAGGCCTCGACCATCCACCGGCTTCTGGAGGCGCAGTTCGACGAGGCGACGGGCCGCATGGCCTTTTTCCACGACGAGGACGCGCCGCTTGCCTGCGACGCGATGATCGTGGATGAAACCTCCATGGTGGACCTGCAGCTCATGGCGTCGCTTTTAAAGGCGCTCAAGCCCGGCTGCCGCCTGCTGCTGGTCGGCGACCCGGATCAGCTGCCGCCGGTCGGCGCGGGAAACGTGTTTTCCGACCTCATCCGCAGCGGCGTGGCACAGACCGTCCGTCTGACGGAAATTTTCCGGCAGGCGCAGCGGAGCCTGATCGTCATGAACGCCCACGCGGTCAATCAGGGCGAGCTGCCCGTACTCACGGCGACGGATCGGGACTTTTTCTTCCTGCGCCGCCGCGACCCGGCGGCAGCCGTGAAGACCATACAGGAGCTTTGCCAGACACGGTTGCCCAAAAACATGGGCATCCAGCCGTCCGACATTCAGGTGCTCAGCCCCAGCCGCAAGCACGAGACGGGCACAAAGGCGCTGAATCTTGCGCTGCAGGCCGTGCTGAATCCGCCTGCGGAGGGCAAAAAAGAAAAAAAACACGGAGATTTTTCCTTCCGAACCGGCGATCGGGTAATGCAAATCCGGAATAACTATGATATAATGTGGAAACGGGCCGACGGGCTTGGCGCGGGAACCGGCATATTCAACGGCGATATCGGCACGGTCACGGACATCGACTTTCAGGAAGAGACGATGACCATCCAGTTTGACGACCGGACGGCGGAATACGCCTTCGATATGCTCTCCGAGCTGGAACCGGCCTACGCCATGACCGTTCATAAAAGTCAGGGCAGCGAGTACCGCGCGGTCATCCTGTCGCTCTGCGGCGGGCCGCAGATGCTCCTGACGCGCAGCGTGTTATATACCGCCATCACCCGGGCCCGCGAGCTTTTGATCATCGTCGGCAACGAGGAAACTGTCGCCGCCATGACCCGCAATGACCGCCGCCAGCGGCGCTATTCCGGTCTAAAGCTCCGGCTGGAGGGCAAGGCATGATTGTGCTTTCATGGCTTCTCGACCTGCTCTACCCGCCCAAATGCGTGCTCTGCCGGAAGCTCCTGACAGGCAAAGGCCCGGTGTGCCCGCACTGCATGGACAAGCTTCCGGAGTTTGACGGCGCAGCGCCGTCCGTGCGCTTTACGAGCGGCGGCGCGGTCAGCTTTTTCTATGAAGGGCAGCTGCGTGAGTCGTTCCTGCGCTTTAAATTCGGCGGGTCGGCGTTTTACGCGCAGACCTACGGCGCATGGATGGCCCACACGATCCGCGACAGGCTTGCGGGGAAATTCGACGTGCTCACATGGGCGCCGGTCAGCCGGGTAAGGAAACGCAAACGCGGCTATGACCAGTCGGCGCTTCTGTGCCGCGAGATCGGGACGCAGCTCAGGCTCGAACCCATACAGACGCTCCGGAAGATCAAGGACCCGCCCGCGCAGTCCACGCTTGCAGACGCCGCCCAGCGGCGCGCGAATGTCTCCGGCGCGTACCGGGCCGAGCAGCCGGAGCGCTTTGCGGGAAAGCGCGTTCTGATCATCGACGATATTGTAACGACCGGCGCAACGCTGGCAGAGTGCAGCCGCACGCTGCTGCAGGCGGGCGCATCGGACGTTGTTTACGCGGCGTTTGCCGCGCCGAGAAAACAAGACTGAAGGATACAACGCTATGAAATTGATTCGTGATATCGGCATCGACCTTGGCACGGCAAACGTGCTCTGCTATGTGGAGGGGCGCGGCATCGTCCTGCGTGAGCCGTCGGTCGTGGCCGTGGACAAGAATACCGGCAAGGTTTTGCAGGTCGGCGCGGCTGCGCGCAATATGCTTGGCCGCACCCCCGGCAACATCGTCGCCGTGCGCCCGCTGCGCGACGGCGTTATCAGCGACTATGAAATGACGGAGAAAATGCTTGAGCAGTTTCTCAAGAAGATCAACAAATTCACGCTCGTCAAGCCCCGCGTGATCGTCTCCGTCCCGTCCGGCATCACCGAGGTCGAGGAACGCGCGGTCATTCAGGCCGCCATGGAGGCCGGCGCGCGCCGCGTCTATCTGATCGAGGAGCCGTTCGCTGCCGCGCTTGGCGCGAAGCTGGCGATCTCCGGGCCGGAGGGCCATATGGTCGTCGATATCGGCGGCGGCACGACGGATATCGCCGTTCTGAGTCTGAACGGCATTGCGACGTCCTCCTCCATCAAAGTCGCGGGCGACACGTTTGACGAGGCCGTTGCGGCCTATATGCGCAAGCACTACGGGATGCTCATCGGTCTGAACACGGCGGAGGAGGTCAAGATCACCATCGGCTGCGTATACCCGCGCCCGCAGGAGCTTTCCATGCTCGTCAAGGGCCGCGACGCAAAGACGGGTCTTCCGAATGAGGTGACGATCTCGTCCACGGAAATGCTCGATGCGTTCAAGCGCCCGGCGCGGCAGATCGTCGACGAGGTGCTCGCCGTTTTGGAGCATTCCTCGCCGGAGCTGGTAGCCGATATCGCGCAGACCGGCATCGTCCTCACCGGCGGCGGCAGCCTGCTCTACGGCTTTGACAAGCTCATTTCCGAGCGCACGGAGATCGCCTGCTCCATCGCGGACGATGCGGACTCCTGCGTGGCCAACGGCTGCGGCCGGAGCCTGCAATGGATCAGCTCCATGCAGGAGGGCACGATCAATCTGGCCCGCCGCAAGCTGATGAAGGAGCAATAATTCAATTAAGACATACAAAAAGCCCGGCATGCCGGGCTTTTTCCGATTGGAGAACAGATATGAAAAAGACGCTGGACGCCAATCAGCTGAAGCTGATCGCGATTTTTGCCATGACGGTCGACCATATCGCGTGGCTGCTCTTCCCCGGCTATGCCAAAGGGGCGCTGCCGGTTGTGATGCACATCATCGGCCGTCTGACCTGCCCCATCATGTGCTATTTTATCGCCGAGGGCTATTATCACACGCGGAATATCAATAAATACACCTTCCGGCTGTTCCTGTTCGCCGTCATTTCGCATTTCGCGTATGGCTTCGCATCCAACGACTTTGTGGATGCCCGCTCGTTCATCCCGTTTTACTTTGGGGGCATCCTGAACCAGACGAGCGTCATGTGGCCGCTTGCGTGGGGGCTTGTCATGCTGCGCGTCGCGAACAGCGAGCGCTTTACGCAGCTGCAAAAGACGCTTCTGGTGGTTCTCATCTGTCTGGTCAGCTTCCCGAGCGACTGGAGCTGCATCGCAAGCCTGTGCGTGCTGGCCTTCGGCACGAACCGAGGCGATCTGAAGGCGCAGGGGCGGTGGATGCTGTTTTTTGTGGCGCTCTACGCGGTCGTATATTTCTTCGCGCTCGACAAGCTCTACGGCGTTTTGCAGCTGGCCGTTGCGCTGTCCCTGCCGCTGCTGGCCCGCTACAACGGCCAGCGCGGAAAAAACGCCCGCGTCAACAACTTCCTCAAATGGTTCTTCTATCTCTATTATCCCCTGCACCTGACAGTTCTCGGCGCGGTCCGGTATTTTGGGTAACACAAAACAGAAACCGGCTGCACCCGCGCATGTGGTTGTAGGGGCCGATGCCCACATTGGCCCGGCAGAATGTATCGTTTTATGGAAGTGTGCGGAAAATTCCTCGCATTTTTGGGCGGATGGATCTGTCCGCCCGCAGGATGCACTGGTTTTTTATGGGGACTCTGGAGAATTCGCGGCTCCCCAACG
>OGFF01001593.1_pt1 | contig 23320 bp, 16 predicted proteins | sample 1570751 | NCBI WGS metagenome assembly OGFF01 (sample SAMEA2581951, study PRJEB24529) | metagenome | biome: Human gut stool | place: China | collected 2011 | reverse complement strand
GGCAAACGCCCAACTTCTTGATTTTCAATCAAAGTCCAATTTAGAGCGAGTTAGTTTTGTTAATGCAGTGGTGACCATTTTCTTATCATCTGCAGAAGCATAGTGGTTGCTATTAATGCCAATGTAGATTTTAGTTCCATTCAGATCATCGAAACTTGTTCCATCTTCAGGTATCAGAGCATCATAAGCATCTCCATACTCCTTTACACTCAAGAACCAAGGCTTAGACCAATCGAAGTCTTGATAATAATCTGCCGCTTCAATCATAGATTTAGCAACAAGACCAGGAACATAGTCGAGCTTGTTCTTGGTATCTTTTCTTTGCTTGTTTGGTGTTCCGTCTGCATTGTAGGTTGCTAAGCCAAAAGGTTTAGTATTGGCATAGAAATCATTTGCACGTGAATTAATCGCCCACTGCGAATAGCGGACATCGGAATTGAATTTTACCCCCCATCGCTATCTGCCGCTTTCACTCCAATGACGCTGAGGCATGGGAGTAAAAGGAGAAGAAACAGGCGAGCGAAACCACCTCGGCTCATGTCGAGGAAGCGGAATGTCAGTGTTTTGTGTTTCATTTCACTTTTAGTTTTATTGTTTTTGTGCTTATTTAGCTGTTTTAAATTACTCATACTTCTATTGTAAGTCTATGCACCGCTGATTTTTTTTTTTAGTTATTTTTGATGGTAGTCTGTTTTAAACATCCATATAGAGCGGGTGCTGTCGAGAACTTATACGATGATTTTTTGTGCAATCGATTGCACTTTCTTTTCGGCTGCAAAGATACGAAAAATATGTTAAATAGGAATGAATCCATTTTGTCTAAAATTAGATTTTTTACGTAATCGTTTGCGTATGGCTTACTTTTGGTTCTTGCGATATGCCTTTTTCCTTATTGTCATGCTTTCAGGTATTTATACGCCTATTTATTGGTTATTGAAGTTTTCGCAAGTATAGAAGTTACTCAAGTTTCGCAAGTGGTTTAAGTACGGGCTGAAGGGGCAAAACCTCAGTTTAATAGTTAGCATGTCCCGGTAAGTCACTGAGATGTCTCAATGACTTACCGGGAAATCTCTGTAAGTCATTGGCAGGCCAGAATAACTTATCGGGCTTGAGTCCATTTTGTGAAGTTGTGAACGTCTATTATAATATATATTCTTTTATATGTTTTTAAGGCATTACCCATACAGCTGTTTTCTTTCTTTATTTATTTCTTTCGCGTATGCGTGTGAAAGCAAGAAACGAGGGTTCACCCTTCACATCAGCGTGGAAGCCCGATAAACAGAGGGGATTCAGGGCGTGAACCCACCCTTCACAGGTATTCACAAAAACGTCACAAATGGCGTAAAACGGTGAACCCTTGGTGCAGCAAAAGTCCGAAATGTGAACGCTTTTTTATAGTTTTTTGCCAACAGAATGAACACTTTGAATTAGTCAACACCCATATTGTCATGAGTTGTTACGTTAATACTGTGAGTCAACGTGTATTATTAATAAAGTGGTCAACTATATTTTTTTATAGTTTTTATCAGAATAATACAATAGGCTTCAACTGCTTACGAAGCCGCTTTAATTGCTCTACGCAATAGGCTTCATTGACTATCGAAGCGCTTTTCAAGGCCTTTCTATTTTCAATAGGGGTGCTGAGTAGTTATTTTTAGCCTCTTACTTTGTAGTCGTTAATAACGTGTATTTACACAAAATAAACGAATAGAAATGTGGTAATCCGTAGAGTTCTTGGTTTGAAATAAAAGAACAGAATGAAATCACTGCAAAAATAGTCGTATGATGCGACTATTTTTGCAGTAGTTCTTATATCATCGTAAATGACACATAACTTACCGCTTTATATGGTGGTAAGGGGGGGGACTACTTAAAAGTACAAAAAAGAAAAGTCCCGTAAATCTTGCGATTTACAGGACTCTGTGCGGAGAGAGAGGGATTTTATACCACTCTACCATCTTCTGTAACTCGTTGATATTCAAGTGCCGTCTTTAGCACAATGTAGCGTTATATCCTATTATTGGTACAAAATTAGTATAAAACAATTAGAATAAAGATAAATTCCTCGTGTTTAACACTAACTTTGCAAGTAAGCTACAAGGCTTCCTTGGGGATGACTCTATCTATTTGGGAAACAAGAAGTCTTTCAACTTTTTAATTCCCTGCTCATGTTTTTGAATGTTATGCTCCTTCAGATTTCTGATATTGAGCAATTTCCATTGTACAGAAGGATATTTGGACAAATCACCGGCACTACACAGACTCCAATCAGGGCAGCCTTCCTCAAAAGAAAGCAGGAAATCCTTGTCTGCCTTGGTCATGCCTTCTTGAACCAATTTGACCAACTGCAATCTTGCTTGCTTATAGTCCTTGTAACTAAAGGCTATGTCTGACATACCCTCAAACTGTTTCTCCAAAGCATCCGTTTGGTCTATCTCATTGGGCTGCAATGACTCGATGATAGGTTTGTCACTTCCTAAGAGGCACAGCATAAAGCCATCTTTAACATCCTCAAAAGAGCTAATGTCCATATACTTACAGTCAAACAGGTCACGAGGATGCTGTCTACTCAAAGCTGCAGTGATTTTTCCGCCATATAATTGGGTGAAAGAGACTGTTCGAGCCTTACAGCCCATATTGAACTCATCCTTGGCTTTGGCACACAATGACATATCCACTGTATCACCAATGATGCCTCGTTTCGTACCATTCACTTCTATTTTGACGGTTGCATCTCCTAACGTGCATAGGAGTTTCCATACATTCGGCTTGGGAACGACCACAATGCCTGGTATCGTTCTTTCCACGTTCCTCTTGACTTCAAGCAGTCTTTCATTGATAGTACATAAACTTGTAGTCCTATCTTGAATGGGAATATAGGTAAGGTCTATATCCACTGAATACCGTGGCAAATTCTTATGGAACAGATTAATGGCTGTTCCACCATGCACGGCAAATTCCTTGATGCGATATACAGACGGCATAATTCTTATCAATAATGCGACCTGCTTCTTGTACTTATCCCTCATATTCTTCTAAATCTTTTGGAATAGTCATGTTATATTTACGATTAAATGTACCATTGGTAGCAGCTTGGATTTTCCCAGTCCCGACATCTATCTTTTCGGGATGCAGTTCTTCGAACCAAAAATGACCTGCCTTTTCAGCCATATACAGAAACATCCTCTTTACTCTGTTGTTATCCAAAGTTTCCAACAAGTGCTGTACAACATCAGAACGTAGGGTGGTCAGTTGCTCCATAACATAGTACAGATCCATGTAGCTGTATGACTTTGGAGCCAAGATTAGACACTCCAAGAACGCTTGTTCTGGAGAAGAAACATATAACGTGCCACTGTCCGTAACTCTTTCTATTGTCTCTGTATACGAGAAGGCATTTGTGTGAAACACCCGGAAGGTAGCGTCATAGACATCACTTTGCATCCATAATGGTGTCTTGAACGTTGGTGCTGCCACCATCAGCACTGGTTTTCCCATTGGTACATAATGGTTGAACCCCGTATATTCCAAAGCAGACATTGCAGCCACTCTGAGGGTGCCACCCATCTGTTTGTTATATGACGCTATGGCATCATAAGCATTCAAACGGGCACCAGTGCGACACATCACACCTTTGCATATTGCTGTCAGCCATCCAGAGTCCCTGTATTTCTTTTGCAGTTGGACAGAATATCCTTTCTTCTTTAGCCAGTCAGCAAACAACAGTCCTGTCGGTGCGGTATTGGCAAGCAATTGGTTTATTTTTGTTCCGTATAATATATCCATAGTTTATTGCAAAGCTAAATATCTAACTGCAAAGATAGATGTTTTTATCCTTCCTTGCAAGAAATGAGCTAGAAAAATCGCCTTGAAATAAACCAAAAGTGTATTTTGACGCATAATTACCAACCGAAGAACTTTTCTCCATCATCATAAGTTTTCTCCCAATCGGATTTGGGCTCATTTAAGAAAATAGACCATTAAATAAAAAGTCCTGTAAATCTTTCGACTTACAGGACTTTGCGGAGAGAGAGGTTTGTGAACCAAACTCTCGTATCTCGTTGTATATAAACTTTCTATATGTTTTGACAAATCATCAGTGTAGCATTTTTGTAGCAGTATTCTGACTGCTTAATGACTACCATTCTGACTACCTATTGAAAGCTCAACCGCTCTCTTTTCTTGGGTACAAAGGTATATAAAATTGTACTGACCTCCAAATCTTTGTACCATAAATATTTAGAGATTTTACTGCTACACATTCCAGTGCAAGGTGCAAGCCCTTATATATAAAGGGTCTTGCACCTTGCACTGGAGGACTTGTGTATGATTGTCTGATATCGGTTGACCTTTTATAGCTTTATCACTAATAAAAGGTGAATTATGTTATTATTTATTTCTATATAAGTTTACTATATTTATCTTATGAGTGATATAGAAACCCTTTGCATCCGCCACCAAACAAAAAAATGCATCTGGTGCATGACGACTTGCAGAGGGTACATAAACTTGCGTGTGACGGGTTGCTCGTGCCAAGATGTTTCTATAACTTTATGTTTATGAAAGAGTTACTGGAATTTCTTCGAAATGAGAGATTGAACAAACATCTAAAACAGGCGTATCTAGCTGAGAGGTTGGGAGTTGATGAAAGCACAATATCCCGATGGGAGTCTGGTCAGATTACAATGGATTTTCTCCAAATAGTAAACTATGCGACTGTTTTGGAGATAAATGTTTACGAGATGTTTGCATATCTCGCAAGCAATGGACAAGATCTTCCCAGACCTATTGCAGAAGTACACGTTGAGGTGTATACAAAAGAAGCCTACAACTCTCTTATGCAATACCTTGCGAATTCTGGGATGGATATAACAATTAAAAACACCAATTTGAAAAGATGGAAATAATCGCAGTAGAAAGCCAAGCCTATCAGGAACTAATAGATAGGCTCAACCGAATTGAGCAGTATGTTGAGCGCACCTCCCGTCTTATCCAAGACATTGACGACGAGCTGGAGATGACCACGAAAGACCTTATCGGGACTCTGAATATTTCAGAGTCCACCCTTTACCGCTGGCGCAAGAAACAGTTGGTACGGTATCGCTACACGGAGGGTGGCGATGTACGCTACTTCTTCAAGTCTATCGTGATAGCCACGAAGTGTAACCGGCTCCGTGTATCAGGTATGAGAAACGACGAGATTCTTGGTCGGCTCAACCGTTTCAAGGACAATCTCATCATGAGTTCATGTCTTAACCCTAAAAACCGACAATTATGATAGAAAAGGAACAGATTCTTTTGCTTACACAAGGAGGTTTGAATGTGTTTTCACATTTCCTTGGCTTTGAGGTAAACCTTCATCGCAACTTCCGCAGTCCATTCTATGACGACAGGCGGGCTTCCTGCCATATCTACTACGACAGGAAAACTTCTTCTTACAAATTCTATGATCATGGAGATACCACCTATTCAGGGGATTGCTTTTGGTTTGTGGCAACCCTCCGTAATTTGAACCTGAAAACAAGTTTTCCCGAAGTATTGGAAACGATAGTACAAGAACTTGGATTGTACTCTTTATGTGATGGAGAAAAGCATAGCAGCCATATCACGTCAGCATATAAAAAAACTATTGTTCCCACTCCTAAGGCTGATATGAACAAGTGGACGGAAGAACGCCCATACAGTTTCGAGATACAGCCATTTGACGATGGGCTGCTGAACTATTGGGCGCATTACGGCATCCATGAGGATACACTCCGTCGCTTTCGTGTACGGAGTCTTAAGCGCTATGAAAGTGTATCTGCAGAAGGCAGGAAGTTTGAACTTTATGGATCACCTGCGGAACCTATGTTTGCCTATATCGGAAACGGCTATGTAAAGATATACCGACCTCACAGTCCAAAAATCCGCTTTCTTTATGGTGGGCGGATGCCTGCCACCTATTGCTTCGGAATGGAGCAGATTCCTGCCAAAGGAGATATGCTCTTCATTACAGGCGGGGAAAAGGATGTACTCTCATTGTATGCACACGGCTTCAATGCAATCTGCTTCAACAGTGAAACGGCACAGATACCGACAAGCATCATCGAGAGCCTTCAGCTTCGCTTTCGACATATCATACTTCTGTATGATGCTGACGAGACAGGCGTACGCGAGAGTCACAGACAAGCAGAACATCTGGCAGAATACAAAGTATTGAACCTTTCACTTCCGCTAAGTGGTACGAAGTCTGAAAAAGACATTTCAGATTTCTTTGCCTTGGGCAACGGTGCAAAGGAACTGAAAGAGCTGCTTGCCAAGATGTTCTCAGACCTATACAGCCAAACCATGATGATGTTACGTTCCTGTGAGATTGACTATGAGAATCCACCGGACATTTCCAAATCGGTTGTGGCTGTGAATGGTGTTCCACTAGGAACGCAGGACAATCTGTTCTGCATTACTGGAGGTGAGGGGACAGGCAAGAGCAACTATGTCGGAGCCATCCTTGCCGGAGCGTTGGGAGAAAAACGATTGCCGATAGAGAATACCTTGGGATTGGAGATTACCGCCAATCCCAAAGGCTTGGCAGTCCTGCACTATGACACGGAACAGTCCGAGGCACAGCTGCACAAGAACTTGGGTAAGACACTGCGTAGGGCTTCTTTGACGGCAGTACCGGAGTTTTGCCATTCCCTGTATCTTGCCTCTCTGTCCCGCAAGGACAGGCTGAAGCTTATCCGCGAGAGTATGGACTTGTTCCATCACAGGCATGGAGGCATCCATCTTGTGGTGATTGACGGAATAGCAGACCTGATACGCTCTGCCAATGACGAAACGGAGAGCATAGCCATAGTAGATGAACTGTACCGTCTGGCGGGTATCTACAATACCTGCATCATCTGCGTGCTGCACTTCGTGCCGAATGGTATCAAACTCCGTGGGCACATTGGCTCGGAACTGCAACGCAAGGCGGCCGGTATTCTCTCCATTGAGAAAGACGACAATCCCGAATACTCTGTGGTGAAGGCATTGAAAGTCCGTGACGGAAGTCCGTTGGACGTACCGATGATGCTTTTCGGCTGGGATAAGACAGAGGACATGCACGTCTATCGTGGTGAGAAGTCCAAGGAGGACAAGGAAAAGCGCAAGACTGATGAGCTTATTGGCGTTGTCAGAGAGGCTTTCAGAAAACCCCTCAAGCTCACTTACCAAGAACTTTGTGAGGTCTTGATGCGCGAGATGGAAATCAAGGACAGAACCGCAAAGAAGTACATCGCCTATATGAAAGAACAACGTATCTTGGCACAAGATACCAATGGTAACTATCAAAAAGGAGAACTATGTCGTACTTAGAACATCATACAGAAGATACATGGCAGAAACGATTGTTTGATAAACTGATGCGTGTCGAGGACAAACTCGACCGCCTGCTGATCCTGCAAGAGCAATCTGTTGATACAACAGTCCATCCTCCCTTGAAACCCGAATACTTGGATATCATTGATGTATCCAAGATTCTCAAAGTGGAGCAAAAGACCGTTTACAACTGGGTTTGGGCAGGAAAAATCCCTTATCTCAAAGCCAATGGACGATTACTTTTTCTCAGGGAAGAGATTGACGAGATGCTGAGAAGGCGAGATAGTTGGTGATGCGTATTTGTTGGTTTTTATTGTTGTTTTGTTGTGTAAATGCAAGCAGTTACATTACAAAATAACGGTTACAAAATTGATAATACGTACATTAATACTGGCATAGCTCGTTAAGCTCGTACTTTTCTCTGTTTTTTGTGCTGATTATGAGATTTTATATGTACCTTTGTTGTCGTGAATAATGCATTATTTCGCGACAAAATACAATTATAATTATGACAAAAAGCATTGAAAGTAAAATACTTATAAAATCAAAGAAGTGCGGACGAGGTTCTGTATTTTTTGTGGGGGATTTTATTTCGTATGGCAATCGAGATGCCGTTAATAAGGCTTTGGAACGTCTCGTAGAAAAAGGACAGATGCTTAGGGTTGCACGTGGCATTTATTGCTACCCCAAAATGGAAAAAGTATATGGCCTGGGTATGGTTCCTCCATCGCTTGAGGATATTGCCAAAGCAATGGCAAAAAGGGATGGCGCAAGAATTGTCCCAACGGGACTTTATGCCCAATACCAGTTAGGACTGACTCAACAGATACCGATGAACATAGCTTACTTAACCGATGGCGTCTCACGTACTATAAATCTTGGCGAAGGGAAAAACATAAAATTCAAGCGCGCCTCTCCCAGATATTTCTCCATCCGTAGCCGGTTGGCCCTTCTCTTAACAACAGCCCTTAAAGACTGGAAAGTAGAGAACCTGACTGATGAGCAGGTTGCTACCATTAAAATGAAGTTAAACGAAAATCCTCACCTTCAAGTTGCCGACCTCAAACTGATGCCTTCAAAGGTAAGGGAATTTATAGTTGGTCTATATGAATAGGTTTCTTGGATTATCCGATTCACAACGGAAAAGCGTCTATGAATCAATTGCAGATAAAGTCGGGTTACCCGCACAAGTGATTGAGAAAGATTTTTGGGTAACTGCAATCTTGCAAACTATCTTTTCACTTCCTATAGCAGAGCATCTTGTTTTCAAAGGCGGCACAAGTCTGAGCAAAGGTTGGAAACTTATAGAGCGATTCTCTTATCACAAGTAAAATATTATCCAAAGTACGACTTTTGCACGACTGATTATTAATTGCTTATCAGGGATACTTTTTGCCATCACTTTGGATAATATTACTACCGTCCTAAGTTTTTTAACCAACTTTTCAGTTCAGAATCAGATTCCCATGAAGGTTTGTTATCTTCCTCTTGTGGAAGGATTGAAGTATATGTTTTCTCCAAAGCTTCCCGCTTTTGTTTGGAGTCTGCACGTGCATATACTTCAGTTGTCTGGATTGACACATGACCTAAAATATCTCTTATATAAACGAGATTCACTCCTGCCTGTAACAGATGCATAGCTTTACTATGGCGAAGACAGTGAGGACTGATTTTTTCAGGGATGAGATTTTCTGTGGCAGTTCTGGCCATCGTTGCATAGTTTTTTAAGATATAGGTTATGCCTGCTCCTGTCAGTTTTCCTCCACGACCATTCTGAAAGAGAGGGCGCTGATTCATTCTCAGTTCAAGCAGATGGTTTTCTTCCATATATTTGCGTAGGATTGATACTTGGGCATCTTGGATGGGCACCAATCTTTTCTTGTTTCCTTTGCCAAAGAGTGTTACATAGTATGGCTTGGACAAACAGACATCAACCGGTCTAAGGTCTATGAGTTCTTGTACTCTGGCTCCGGTTTCATACAGCAGGGAGAGCATGGCGAGGTCTCTACGCCCCCGCATGGTAGTCTGCGGTATATGCGCTAACAATTCTTTAACAGCATCCATCGTCAGATAATTCATGGTACCCTTGATTGCCTTTTTCATCTTGACACCAAGTATTTCCTGCCATTGATATAGGCGCGTGACATCCTCGTACTGCATATATCGGCAAAAAGCATGGATTGCAGCCAGCCTCTGATTCCTGGTCGATACAGAACTGGACTTGTCAGTTTGCAACCAGTCCAAATAGTCAAGGACATTTTTGCGGCCCATATGTTCAAGTGTAAGTTTCTCAGCATCCACTTTTCTCTTAACCCTCATAAAGTCAAGATAAGAAGCGAATGCGGTTCCGTATGAACGCAATGTATTGGAGCTTACACCCCGTTCAGCCGAGAGATATTCAGTAAAGAATCCCCTCAGAAATTTAGCAAAGTCATTCTTCGTCATATTCTCTTACCATTTTTTCAAGTGAGGGGAATACATAAGATGATATGGCACCAATTTGCAGGTTCAGTTCAGGGAACATCTCAGAGGTTAGACGTATATAGGACTCTGTTCCCAATAAGGTTTTATGCCCCATGAACACGGAAAGGATCGGGAGCAGGCAATACATGTCCTTACCAGACTTTACCTGCTTCATTAGAGAATGGACTGCAAAAGTATGTCGCAAATCATGAACTCTTGGACCACGGTTTCCTCCAATAAAAGGAATATCACACAATTTGAGTATTTTCCTGAACCACTTGTAAGCAGTACCTTTCAGTACCCTTCCTCCTGTATGTGAAATGAACAATGGCGATTCTTTGTGCCGTATGCTCTTGAGAGGCATCCTGTCTCTGTAGGATATATACTGGTGTAATACAGCTTCCAAAGAAGGCGTAATGGGAACAATACGTTGCCGTTGGTTTTTCGATTTTCTGATGAGTATCGTACCCTTTTCAAGGTTGACATCCTCAATGTTCAAATTCAGAGCCTCGCCTATCCTGATTCCGGTAGCATATAATACACGGAATAAGGTGGGCATGGAAAACAGACATAAGGTGGGTTGAATGTTATGGAAGCGGAGGCTGTCTGCTGCAATGAAAAAACGTTCTATCTCCTCATGGGTGAAAACCCTTGGGATAAAGGACTTGTCTTTCTGCCTTGGCATGGGAGGAACATAGCAGACAAATCCGCAATGACACATATACCGGGAAAACTGACTTATTATGGACCATTTATCATACAGCGTCCTCTCGCTGTCATTCAACCGGCTTTCACGCCATGCCTTCACCAGTTCTTTAGTCAAGACTGGTTCGTGTAGGGGCATGATACGATAAATTTCGTCAAGCTCTTTGAATATGTACTCTATCTTGGATATTGTAAACCCCATCGCTGCTTTCATTTTCACAAAACTTGTAAAATAAGGAGCGAAGATACTCTTGAAGGTATAATTAATCATAGAATGCCCCTCCTTTCTGTAAATAAAAAGCTTCGTCAACTAAAGGGGTATCAAGAACACATTCACGCAAGTTCACAATGTCCACCCGAAGATATTCCATTGTGGTCTGCGTACTCTCGTGCCCTAATATACCTGATATGACAGGTAAGGATGTCCCTTGGCGGAGCATATTGCTGGCAAGTGAATGACGCATGGAGTGAGGCCCGAACCTGCGACTGGATATGTCAATTCCCGAGGACTGCATTATTCTTGTAATCACACCATTCAGACTGATGCGTGTCATAGGACGGTATGGTGCCGATGCCGTTAAGAAGACTTCTTTTAGATGGGATTTCGGACGGGAGTCTCTTGCATAGATGACCAATGCCTCTCCAATTTCCCTCAGAAGTGGAAGTTCCATTGGGGCTTTAGTTTTGTATTGGTAAAGGGTGATTTTGCCATTGTCCCAATCTATATTGTCCCATGTCAATGAGGCTATGTCTGAGACCCTCAATCCCAGTCGTGAAGCAAGGAGGAAGATTGCGTAATTACGTTTACCGACTGCCGATGACTGTTCTATAGAACCTTCTATTTGCTTGATTTCATCGCAACTGTAAACAGAAGGCAGTTTCTCGTGTTGCGGAAAATTGTTTCTTGTAAGCACATAACTAAGATTTGTTGATGTCATCCCTCTTTCATATAGAAAGGAGCAAAACTGCCGGATGGCATAGAAGTGTTCGCTTTTACATGTCTGCGCATGATCAACAAATTCCACAATGACTTTCTCTGTTATACCACATATGCTATCAATTCCTTTTTGACTGAGACCAGCTATGAAGTAACTCAATAGACGCCTGTGGTTATGGATTGTCGGCTCGCACCGTCGCTGTTCCCGTAAAAAGTCGAGATGTTGGAGAACTGCGTTGCCTATTTCTCCATCAAGAGGAAATTCGTGAAGCTTGACTATTCTTCGGCGAATTATTCCCGTTTGCATAAATTCCGTCAAAAGATGTATGCTCCTGCGATGGGCTCGTTGCGTAGAAGCTGCCAATCCCGGCAAGACATCTGCGAGAAATGACGTTCCAACTTCTGGAGAAAAATGGGTTGTCCCAGTTTTGTGCATGTACGTGACAATACCTTTCTGCCACCTTCGTTGATGCGTTTCAATACATTTCTCATCATAGCCATCCAAACGCATCTGCAAAACGCAATTGGCTATTAGAGAGTTTATTTCTGTACTTTTCATGTTACATTGAGAACACCATTTGAGGTGCACAAGTACAAAGTAACACAAATATTATCTGATAATATTATCAAAAGTGTTATTGATAATCAAATAAATGGAAATATATATCTATTGGCACTTTGGATAATATTTTACTTGTGATAAGAAAATTTATCACAACTTGCGATAAATTCTCGGAAGATATAGATGTTGCTGTCAATCCTGTTTTTCTTGGTGCTCCTGAAGGAGATCTCACAAAAAAACAAATCAAGAAATTGCGCAAGGCATCATCGCTTTTTGTTTTAGAGGAACTAACCCCTATGATTTGTGAAGAACTAAAAAGACAAGGCTTGCAGTTGTTTATCACAGTTAATGCCCAACCCAATGGCGAAGGTGACGCCACCTATCCCGAACCACGTCAGATTTATCTTCACTATAAATCAGTTTTTGACAAGGAGCTTACATATCTCCGCCCTGATATTGTATTGGAAGTGAGTGCACGTTCATTGCTTGAACCGACAGAATCAATACAAATTAAAAGTATTATTGGAGAGCATCTTCCGATTACACCATTGGCTGACAGTGCCGTTCATACTGCTATTCCCGCAAAGACATTCCTTGAAAAGGCGTTTTTGCTTCACGAACTCTTCTCCATTCCCGGACACGGAATGATAGCAGAGCGCAAGAGCCGACATCTTTATGACCTTTACGTCATGATGAATAAAGATTTTGCAAAGAAAGCCATTGCAGATGATGCATTATGGGAATCTATTCGTCATCATAGAGAAATTTATACTTCAGTGAAAGATGTGGATTATACTCCTGATGTACGCAAACGTCTCAGGATTGTCCCCCGGAAAGATATTCTTGAAGAATGGAAATCAGACTATCAGGCAATGATGGAATCAATGATTTATGGCAAAAAACCTTCATTCGAAGAACTATTAGATGCACTATCCGAACTTCAAGAAAGGTTTAGGATAAGCAAATAGTAAACAACACCAGTAATCTATTAGATTTTGGCAATAACAAGCGTTATTTGCCAAAATCTAATAGAGAGAACTAAGGAATAACATTAAAGATAATGGCGCCATTTCGGTTTAAAACTCTGCGAATGTTTCTCCTCTTCTGCATCCTGAACAGAAAGGTTATCATTCCCTTTCCCGACAGAATAATTGTTGCCGGACAGACCCTCTCCTTGTTTCATTTCATCCTTTGCATCTTGTTCCTCTTCCGGAGGTGAAAGTGTTAAGACTATTTTTCTGTCCAGCTCCGCAGCTTCACTTTTAAGTGAGCGAAGCTCGTCCTCTTTTTTCCACGAACTGTTTGCAATAGTAATGTAAACATCCTTATTGGCTGTTACTTTCTCCATTTCCTTCTCGTGCGATTCTATCACCTTTGGAATACGCTCCAAGGCATTAACGAAGTTCTGACATGCGAGTTTCGGGTCTGTTGCCAACTTTCCATTATTGTAAGTGTAGTAGATAGACTCCTGCCCTTTCACAAAGAAGCGGTTCACCGAGCAGTCGAACAAGTCCTTGGAAGTGCTCTCTGTCTTGACCATGATAGAGAAACCATAAATATCACCGATTTTGTTGTACTCGCCCTTGGTTCGTGCCTTCTCGTCTATTTCTTGTAAACGTGCAGCTATGACCTTGATGTCTGTACTGTCTTCCACACCTTTGATAGTCAGCTTATTGATGGGCACACCTTCTTCATCACGTTTCACACGCTTCTCAAAGAGAGCCAAGTCAGACTGTGCCTCCTTGATTTTGTCCGTATGAAAGGACACGGAACTGTCAATCTCTGCCAGCTTGCCCGTTGCGGCATCACGCTCACGGAGGAAATTCTTGCGCTCGGATTCCAAGGTGGTAATCTTCTTGTCCAGCCTTGCTTTCTCCAAAAGGTCAGTGTTGCCCGAAAGCACCGCTACGTATTCGGAGAAGTTCATGCCGCTGTCCTCGTCCATCGAGCCCTCGTCAATGGTACGACTGCCAAGCGTGTTTGTCTTTAGCTGATTGATGAAGAGCTGCTTGTTATGTAGCAGGTTGAACTTGTAACTGTCCAGCGACCGCTCTACGGCATAGATAATCACATCGACCTTGTTGTCGGCAAACTCCTTGGCAACAAGATTTCCTTTACGGATGGCACGCCCGTTACGCTGTTCCAGATCCGATGGCCGCCACGGCGTGTCAAGTTGATGGACCGCTACTGCCCGCTGCTGTGCGTTCACACCTGTGCCCAACATGGATGTAGAACCGAAGATAATGCGAATGTCCCCACGGTTCATGGCATCTACCATTGCCTTCTTAGCCTTCTCGTTTTTACATTCCTGAATGAAGCGTATCTCATAGGATGGGATATGGTAGTCTTCCACCAGCTTTCGCTTGATTTCCGAATAGATGTTGAACTCTCCGCCAGGCTTGTAAGTTCCCAAGTCCGAAAATACGAACTGCGTTCCTTTCTGTGCATCGTACTTTTGGTAATAGTCATTGAGCATCTTGGCACAATGGCTTGCCTTGTTGTCGATATGATCTGAGTATCCATTTTCATCTATCATGCGTAGATCAAGGCTCATCTTGCGGGCGTAGTCTGTTGCGATAAGCATCTTTGCCTTTTCCTCGCTCTCACTCAGAGGTGCTCTTCCCAAGATTGTGGCATCGCCACTCTTGGCAAACTCCATCAGCTTGCCGATAAACACCTCCTGTTCGGGTGTGGGTGGTATGTTATGCAGTATCTCATTCTTCTCCGGTCTGTCGATACCGATGTCCTTGGCAGTGCGAAAATCGCAAATCTCCGCATAGAAGGCGGCAAGTTCGGGCACCTTGATAAACGTCCTGAACCGCTCTTTCTGAATGATATCGTTCGTGATGGAGAACTCGTAATCTGTGGATTTCTTGGCAAAGACAGCAGCCCATGCGTCAAAACTATTGATGCCTTGCCTTTCCAAGGCTTGCGGGCGCAGATACTTGAAAAGCAGATAAAGTTCCGTCAGACTGTTGGAAATAGTTGTGCCTGAAAGGAAGGTTGCGCCCAAGTCCTTGCCCGACCGCTCCTGTATGGTGCGAATGGCAAAGAGCATGTTTAAGGCACGCTGTGAGCCATCAGGATTGCCCAAACCCGACACACGGTCATGGCGTGTGTTGAACATCAGGTTCTTAAATTGGTGGCTCTCATCCACGAACAAATGGTCGATACCCATCATCTTGAAGTCTACAGCATCGTCCTTTCTTTCGGCGATGCTGTCCTGTATGTTCTGTAACTTAGCTTCAAGCGTCTGTTTGCGTTTTTCCAGTCCTTTGAGCATACCACGGGAGATGTCTCTTCCTTGTTGTCGCAACACTTCGAGATTCTCTTCTACGGAGTCTAGTTCCTTTTGCATAATCGCTTCTTGTATCTCCAAAGCCTGCGGTATCATGCCGAACTGCTCGTGCGTGAGGATGATACAGTCCCAGTCGTTGTTCTTGATGTCGTTGAAGATGCGTTGGCGGTTCTGCTTATTAAAATCGTTCTTACCTGGATAGAGTATCTTAGCATTAGGATAAGCTTTCCTAAAAGTGTCGGCAATATCGAAGACGTTTGCCTTCAGACCGATAATCATCGGCTTGTTTGCCAGTCCCAATCGCTTCATCTCGTAGGCAGCCGTACACATGATGAGCGTTTTGCCCGCTCCCACCTCGTGGTCGCAGATGCCGCCACCGTTGGTTTTGAGCATCCACACGGCATCTTTTTGGCTCTTGTAGAGGTCGGCAATACCCAATCGTTTGAGGTCAAGGTCGGGAAACGTCTGGTGCGTACCGTCAAAATTTGGTCGCACAAAACAGTTGAAAAGGCGGTTGTACCTGTCGGAGAGCTGCTGTTTGAACGTGTCAGGTGTGCGTCCGAGCCAATCGACAAAGCCCTGTCTGATTTCCTCAATCTTGGCATTCGCCATCTGTATGGCATGTCCGTCCCTTACTTTAATGGTCTTGGTCTCTCCCGTAACCTTATCCGTCACTTCTTTGCTCTTGTTGATGTCGGGAATGGTATTGTGTAGGGCATGCTTCAAGAGATTGATGCCATCATAGCGACGGAACTCCCCCTGTACGGCATACTTGTGCCAGATATTGGCATTCTTATGGTCGCATGAAATGCTGTATTCGTCCATGTTGGAATGGTAGGATACGCTAATGTCCGTCCCGAAAAACTCCGAGGCAAACCTGCCATAGACCTTGGCAGGTATCCAGCGTTCACCGAGATTGAAGTCAAGGTCTGCAAATGGAATGGGTGTTGGCGTGGCTGCACGTAGGGCAGCAAGGCTCTGCTTTGCCTCTTCGTGGTCGGGATGGTCCAAGAGCCACGACTCGATGCGTTCCGCCTTTTCTATTACATTGCCCGAAATGAACTTGTCCGCTACCTCGTAAGCATTTTCTTCTGGATTGAAATAGATACGACCTTCCAAGGAAGAAATGATGTCGCTTTCCTCCATATCTGGTAAAAGCGAACTCATGTAGTCAAGTTCCACCGTGCCGTATTTGTTGAGCGATGCACCCAGTGCCTCCATCGGGTCTGTGGCAACGGTCAGTTCTGTGGTGGAAAATGCCGTAGGATGGTCAAAGATGTCCGCCTTGACGTACCTGCCGTTCTCAGAGCGTTCCAAGAAGAGCATTTCCACGCCTGTAGCATCCATCTTGATAATGTCAGTGTTCGCCTTCTGGTTAAAGTAGCCCCAGCGTGCAACATAGTCATCATACAGGTGGTTGAGCCTGCTGCGGTCTTCCCTGTCTTCTGCATGGTTCTCTGCCTCGTAGTCATAGAGACGATGATAGCACTCCCGTATCTCGATATAGGCTTTGAGACGGGAAAGCTGCGCATACGGCAAGTCCATCGGGTTGAAGGTCGGATGTCGCTTTAAGTCAGAAAGAAACCCCACCTGACCTTTCTGCACGACAATGGAGCCGTCTCTTAAGTGAGAGTCCGGCGAAGAGAGAAAAGGGCGTGGTGAAGCGTCAAACTCCTTTCTGACTTCCGCTATCGGTTTTGGCTTGCGCTCCTCGGCTTCGTTCATGAAGTCGAAAAGTGACGGTTCACGTGGAGAGGAAGAAGCCTTTTTCCTGCTACTACGGGTATGCCGTTGAGGAGCGGTTACTGCCTTTTGCATCTTGGACTCCGCTGGTTTTTGGGAAACAGTTTGTGTTACAGGACGGCGCGCCTGTGAAGTTCCTGAATTATCCTTGATTTCATTGTTCACACGGCTTACCTCTCTTGTCCAAAGGCTGTATTCCTCTGGGGCAAACAATGACAGCTGCTCCGGTTGTCCGATGTCTTCCATGTTATTGTCCACCACTGGATGATGATCATCGTCAAAGAATATTGTCTGTCCGTTCATCTCTCTTGGGGCTTCAATATCCGTACGGATTTCCGACCTTTCCTGTTCGTATTGTCGGTGAAGTGTCAAGGCGGGTACACCTTCGGGTGCAGGTTCAACGTTTATGGATGGTTGCTCTGACACAGATTGCTGTGGTACAGACTCCGATGATGGTGGTTGCAATGGAGTAGCCTCTCCATTGGAAACGGTATTTTCTGTTGCCTGTGCCTTGGTAATGATAAAATCGTTCGGCCCTATGACTTGTCCGATATTAATTCCTGTTTCAGTTTCTAATTCTTCCTTGGGCGTTTTGATTTCAGAAGTACCGTTCACAGTCTCCTTAACCGTGTCTTCTGTATTTGTTACCGCTTCTTCCTTGATTTCCTCTGCCACCACCTCTTCTTTGGTATATTGTCCCCTGACGATTTCTTCCAACTCTGCAATTTCGTGCAGTTTCTTAGGAGAGAAGTACAGATCACGTTCAATCCCCAGTCCTCTTACTTTCACGCCCTCCATCTCATCGAGGGACATATTGCCAAGTTCCCAGCCGTAACCCATCGTCACGGCACCGAAGCCAATACGGCTCTTAGGGTCATATTCCAGAAGGTAGGCTGTGTATGCTCCCATAGGGAAGAAATAGCGTGCATAGGCTATCTTATCGCCAATGAGTTCCTTTTCCGTGCTGTAAAGTTTTGGCAACTGTTTCCTGATACTGTCGGGCATGAGGTTATAGGCATCGTTTATACCCTTGTCTTCTGTCTTTATCCTCTCTGTTTCTTTTTCCCGACTTATGGTAATACCCAACTTGCGGAGCTGTTTCTCTGCTTCTGCCTCTCGCTCTACCTCTGTCATCGGTATACCTGTTTCATATAGCTTACAGTCGATACGTTGTCCCATTTCAAGGGAGAGTTGTGTTCGGAGACTTTCTGCCATTTCCTCAATCCCTCCCGTGAACCGATATTCCCATGCAGGTCTTCCATAAGGGTCTGTACCCATTATGCGCTCTGTAGCAATGGTGCGATGAGATATGTCTTTCCAATCTCCTACAAAAAGAGAGTTATGCTTGAAGACGACCGAAGAACCTTCTTCCTTGGGAACGGAAACGGTTTCTACGAACTGCTGTTCAATGCCCTTGCTGATTTCTTTACCAGTCTGCTTCTGCAGGACGATGAGGTCACTCCCCACATCCGTTCCTGCATTGTCTGAAAACATACCCGATGGCAGTCGGAGAGCGGAGATAAGGCGGCTGTTCTGCATGAGATAACGGCGTATGGCTTCATTGCGGGGACTGTCCAAGACGCCCTGTGAGGTGATGAATGCCAGCAAGCCGCCTTCCTTGATACAGTCCAGACCTTTCACGAAGAAATAATTGTGAATGGCGCGTGTGGACTCACGTTTGAGAGCGTCCTTGCCTTTGCAGTATTCACGGTCATAGACCATGAAGTCGCCAAAAGGAATGTTACTTGTAATAAGGTCGTACTTGTCTTTATCTTCTATCACTCCAATGGCTTCAAAAGGCTCGTTTCGAATGAACACGTTGCCTTTGCCATAAGGGTGCAGGGCTTGGCTGATACGAGCAGTAAGCAGGTCTTTCTCCATTGCATCTACGACTCCAGCCTGCCTTGCAAAGGTCTCAGCAAAGGCTCCCATGCCAGCCGAAGGATCCAAACATCGACGTATGGGTACATTTACAGAAGTGAAAGCATCGGCAATGGCGGTGACGATACGGGTATCGGTATAGAAGGAGGTCAGTACGCTTGCCTTGATGCTCTCCCAATACCGCTTGGCAGTGTTAGCATCTACGGCTTCACGATAAATCATCTGTTTGAGTTGCTGTGTCGGCTCAAAGAGATTCTGTTCAGACTTGCTCCAATAGCGTATATCATCGGGGTTGTCCGTGCGGTTGAGTACACATTTCAAGCCACCGAAGCCCTGATAGTTCCGTAAGATACTTTTCTCAGCTTCGGTGGCTTCACGGCGTTCTTTCTCTAATCGCAAGACCACACGGATGGCTTCCGTGTTGGCTTGCAGGACTTCTTTCTTATTGTATGCCATAGTGTTTTCTTTTAATAAGTGGAGGTAAAAAGGTCGGGAGATATAAGTATTACCTCCCGATCTATATCTGTAAATCTCCGTTTCTGTCGGGATTATTTTCCTCTTTGTTTTCCTTTCTTGTTCTCAAACTCAAAGGAAGTGGTGTAATCTTCGCCCAGAACCAGTCGGGCATTGAATTTCTTTCCTGCCTTGCTGGTCAGCCCTTTAAGAATAGGCGTACGACCAGAGCTTATCAAGTCATGGATATTATCTTCAGATAGAAGTATACCGCAGACTTCACGAAACACATGGAAGCCACAGCTTTCATGCCTGCACTTGGCTACCTTGGCATAGATGCCGACACTCTGCTGTCCGCATTTTGGACAGCGGTAAACAGGATAGGACTTTTGTTCAGGAGTAAGTGAAAGGAGTTCCTCACAGATGGTACTTACATAAGAGTTGATGCCTTGTGAGAACTTATCAGATGGCATCTTTCCTGCTTCAATAGCAGAAAGGGCAAGTTCCCAACTGCCTGTCATTTCAGCATTGGCAATTTTCTTATCTTTGACAATCTCATAGACTGCCAGGCCTTTCTCGGTAGGAATGATGGATTTCTTGTCCCTGCAGATATAGTCACGGAGGATAAGCGTCTCAATGATGTTGGCACGGGTGGCAGGTGTTCCGATACCACACTCTGCCATTGCCTTGCGCTTATCGTCTTCCTTCACTTCCTTGCCAGCGTTCTCCATAGCAGAAAGTAAGGCTGCCTCCGTATAGAGCGGCTTCGGCTTAGTCTTATGTTCCGTGATTTCTGCATTGACAAGTGGCAGGATTTCACCTTCTGCCAAGTTCGGCAATGAAGGTAAAATCTGTTCATCACCATCTTCTCTCTTCTCTGCTTCCGCTTCTTTACCTTTCTGTACAGCTTTCCATCCCAAGGAAATCTGCCTACACGCTTTCCAAGTAAAGATGTTGGTACCGTCAGTAAACCGCACCTGCATACGCTCTTCCCCTGAATCGGGGGAAAAGGTTTCTATGAAGCGATTGACTACCATTTGATAGACAGTTGTTTCCTCTGTCGACAATCCAGATGGTGTTTCACCAGTCGGTATGATGGCATGGTGGTCGGTTACTTTGGTATTGTCCACCGAATGGCGGTTAAGTGGATTTGATAGTGTCTTGCCTATCTTGCGCAGCAGGACGGGTACTTCCTCAAAGACATCCTCACTGATATATCGGCTGCCGGTGCGGGGATAGGTCGTGATTTTCTTCTCATAGAGGCTCTGAGCTATCGAGAGGGTTTTGTCTGCAGAAAAGCCATGGCGTCTGTTGGCTTCCTTCTGCAAGGCAGTAAGGTCATACAAGAGTGGTGGCGACGTATGCGTTACCTGTCTTGTGACCGACTCTACTTTAAGCCGGCTCTGACTGCGGAGCGTAGCAAGAGCGGTCTGTGCCGATGCTTCACTCTCATAGTCTTCACTGCCAACGGTTTTCAGCGACAAGCCCTCTTTTTCTGTGAGAATGGAGAGTTTCCAAAACGGTACGGAAGAAAAATCACGATTCTCTATGTACCGACGGCAGACCATAGCCAATGTCGGGGTCTGTACCCGTCCCAATGAATAGCCTCCCTTGCGGGCGATAGACAATGCACGGCTTGCATTGATACCCACGAGCCAGTCGGCTTCGCTTCTTGACTTGGCGGAGTAATAGAGATTGTCGTAATGGCTCCCAGGCTTGAGATTGGAAAGTCCCTCACGGATAGCTTTGTCCGTGAGAGAACTTATCCAAAGGCGGTCGAAAGGTTTGTGGCAATTGAGATAGGAATAGATGTATCTGAAGATAAGCTCACCCTCCCGGCCTGCATCGGTGGCAACGATGATGCGGTCTGCTTTGTCAAAACATGAGCGTATCACCTTGAGCTGTTTTAGTGCTGCTGGATCGGATATATACTCCTTGTCCTTACGTACTTGTCGTACCACTAACTGAAAAGGATTGGGACGAATGGGCAGATCTTCAGCTTTGTAGGCAGAAAAACCGTAGGTTTCGGGCATGGCAAGGGCGATGAGGTGTCCCATTGCCCAAGTGACGAGATACCCACTTCCTTCTAAATATCCGTCCTGCTTGCTCGTTGCCCTAACAATACGGGCTATATCTCTGGCTACCGAGGGTTTCTCGGCAATAATACAAGTTGTCATAGTCGATAATAGAATTAAGGGTTACATCTTACGTCCACGGGACTTCTTCTGCTTGTTCTCGTCCTGCTTCTGCTTCTGCTCGGCAGTAGGCTGTGTCTGTCCCGTCTTCAAGGGCTCTTCCACATTCTTGGTGGCTTCATTCGTCTTGCCGTGGTTGTTCACGGCTACCTGCGTTTTGTGTTCTTCGGCTACGGCAACCACCTTTTCTTTGCCGGTTTCCTGCTTCTTGTCGGGGTTCCACTTGTAGAAACGTGGGCGGTTCTGTTCCTTGTCCATGCGAACGTATGCGTTGAAAGGTTGTCCCTGTTTGTCCACCATATTCTTTAGATATAGTGTGCGACCGCTATCCAATGCTTCACGCTGTTTTTCTGATAACTCCAAGCCGCAGAGCTTATGAGGTACACCTTGCTGCTGTGTCTGCTGCTGCCGTTCCTTAAATCCACGGTTATTGTCAAAGATGAACTCAATGCCCTTTCGCTCGGCATTGACCTGCAGGGTTGCATTGAATGTCTTGCCACTCTTGGCAGTCATGCCTTCCACCTTCACGGCTTTGCCTTCCACAAGGTCCTTGTACTGGGCATCGGAAAGTGTCACGCCTTTGATTTCCCTGGGGATGTTCACACGGTCAGCACGCAGGGCTATAATTTCGTTGGTCTGCGGATCGATAGAGACGTAAGCAGAAAAAGGTTCAGCGTTCTTGGGAGTTACTTCGATAGTTTTACCGAGATTACCCGTAGCAAGGAGTTGCTCCTTTTCTTCGGGAGAGAACTTGTAGCCCATATAGGGAAAGTCAAGCTGTGGTTCTTTTCTCAAAGGATGAATTGCCAAACCAATATTGCCGCTCTCGTCCGTGCGGAAAGCAAGGCGTGCTTCGGTGTAGATGGTAGTGTCGCCGATAGGAACAGCAATTGTGATGAGATTGCTCTTCTGCCAGTTGAGCATTTTCTCTAATTCTCCGCCTTGTTCCAACCGTTCACGGGAAAGGCCAAGACTGTCGAGCATCTTCCAATCCACCTTTTCGGGGTTAATGGCGGTAGCATTCTTCTGCTGGGGCAGATAGTCCCCAAAGGGAATGCCAATCTCTGCCAGTTGCTGTTTGCTTTCGGGCTTTTCACGGCTTTGTAACATGGTGCGGAGGTTGTCCACGCCCTGCTCCACATTGTCTGCCAATACCTTGTACAGTCCAAAATGAGTCGGGTTGTTGAACTGTTTGAGGAAGTTGGCCATGAAGTTCTTCAGAAGTCCGTCCTTGTTGTTGAACTTCAAGAATGCCGCTTGGTTAGCAGCGCCAGCCTCTGTTGTTTTAAGGTTTCCCTTTTCGTCAACACTGGATACGACGGATAATTTACCCGCTTCCTGCTCATTCTTCACTTCCGTGCGGTCTTCCAAGACCAGCACGTAATTGTCATTGCTGTTTGATTCCATTGCTTGATAATTTTAATGATGAATACTGTTATCAAGCTGCTAAATTATAGGTATATAAAGAGATTGGAACACTTTTGGGAAAAGCGGGAAATAAAAGGAAAGAATATGAAGTTAACCATTATAAAGATTGATAAATAAAACATTATATATCCGTGTTAAATGAAAAAACCGAAAAATAATATATATCTTTTTTATAAGTTCATATAAGAGATACTGATAAAAATATTATTTTATTTGGCTAACTAACTAATTTTAGGTATTTTTGTCACAGGAAAATATTTATCCTAAAATCCGCAACTATCATCCAATACACGATTAAGGGTAGATTTATGAGTCGT
>OGFF01001591.1_pt1 | contig 23338 bp, 19 predicted proteins | sample 1570751 | NCBI WGS metagenome assembly OGFF01 (sample SAMEA2581951, study PRJEB24529) | metagenome | biome: Human gut stool | place: China | collected 2011 | reverse complement strand
ATTCGCCGCAGCATTTCTGCTCCACGAACTGCGGGTCACGGTTGTGCGGCGGGCGGCACTTAACAATGTTTGCGATATAGCAGTTGTGCCGCCCAAGGTCAATGATGCGCAGCATGTCATCCAAGAGCTTCCCGGCGGGCCCGACAAACGGCTCTCCGGTCAAATCCTCCTGCTCGCCCGGGCCTTCTCCGACGAAGAGAATTTCCGCGTCCGTCGGCCCCACGCCGAAGACGACGTTGTGCCGCGTCTGCGACAGCGGGCAGCTGGTGCAGGACAGGCAGGCGGTCTGAAGCGATTCCCAGTTCAGCATATGAAGCGCCCTCCTTTACCGTTGTTCCAGCTCATCGACCGGCAGGTCGTAGCCCTCGCGGAAGCGGCGGCGCTGGTTCTCCAATGCGCGGCGGCGCTGCTCCATGCGCTTGCGGCGGTAGCGGCGCTTGCGCAGCTGGTACAGCACGATCAGCACCAGAATCACGCCGATGGCGGCAAAGATCGCGATCACGACCCACTTCCACCAGTTTTTCTGGATATATGCCTCCGTCCCGGCTGCGGCGGACGAAAATTCCGAGCGCGCCACATCGGTGATGGCAAGCAGCTTCGTCTGACCGAGGATCTCACCGGCATAGGTAACGGTGGCCGAGCCGAGCACGTCGCCCTCGCGGACAGGCGCGTCAACGCTGTCGCTGTTAAGCTGGATATCTGTGACCAGCTTGTCGGGGTCATAGTCGTTCGGCAGCAGAACCTTGATCTCGTCCTGCGGCGCAACGGCGACCGCCTCCGCACCGGCAGAGTTGTTGATCTTCACCTGATCGACCGGATACAGCGGCGACATGATCGGTAAGTATGAGTAATTATCAAAGCCATAGTCAAACAGCCGTGCGCACTCCGTAAAGTTCTCCATGAGCAGATCGCCGCTTTCAAGCACCGTCGTGGCTGCGCCGCAGACGATGCCCAGAAGATCAAGACCGTCGCCCGTCGCCTCGGAAATGACGCAGCGGCCTGCCTGACTGGTATAGCCGGTCTTGATGCCGTGCGCGCGCGAATAATAGAGCGTATTGGACAGGGAGCGGTAGATCAGCATATTGGTCGTCTTGAGCTTGGGGATGTTCTGCCGCATATTGTCGTCAGGCAGCTGATATTCATAGGTGTCGACGATCTGGCGGAAGTTCTCGCTCTTGAGCGCGGCCTGCGTGATGATGGACAGATCGCGCGCAGTGGTGTAGTGGCTCTCGTCGTGCAGACCGTGGGGATTGCTGAAATGCGTGTTGAGACAGCCAAGCTCATAGGCACGCTGGTTCATCATGCGGACAAAATCCGCCACGGAGCCGGCAATATGCTCGGCAATGACGTTGCAGGCGTCGTTGCCGGAGACGACCATCATGCAGTACAGCAGATTTTCCAGCGTCATCTGCTCGCCGACCTGCAGCCCCGCGACGCTCGAATCGGCGTCCAGATCGTCGAGCGCGGAGGCCGAAACGGTCACAACATCGGACAGATTGCCGTTTTCCAGTGCCAGCAGGCAGGTCATGATCTTGGTTAGGCTGGCAGGATACACGCGCTCGTCCGCGTCCTGCTCATAGACGGCGCGGCCCGTGTTGAGGTCGATGAGAAGCGCGGCCTTGGCCGCGACGGAGAAGCTTGTCCGCGAGGAAAGCAGCCGATCCTCCGGGACGCTGTCGTCCTCTGCGGGAGCGTCCGCGCTGTCGGTCTGCGTCTGCTCCAGGTCTGCCGCCGTCTCGGCATCCACCGCAAGAAGCGGCAGCGTCAGGGAGGACAGCAGCAGGAGCAGGGAAAGCAGCAGGGAAAGAGCCTTTGTTTTTTTCATTTTTATCTCCATTTTATTCTGTTCGGATTGTACAGAAGCAAAAAAATATGGTATACTGTTTTACACATTATATAACAGGATGGCCCGGTATGTCAAATGGAGGCAGCTGTATGCGGAAAAAGCGTGTTGATCCGGCGCTGGTTCTATGGAGCGCGGCGATCGTTCTGTTCGCCGGCGCGTTCTTTCTCGGCCGCGCGACACTGCGCGGGCCGCTTCTCGAAACGCAGCGCACCGCGCCCGGCAGCACGGCGCAGGATGAATGGCGCAGCCGGGTCGAGGAAAAGGCGGCCACCGCCGCCGAAAAAAGCGCCCGCGTCTGCCTGAACACAGCGGCAAAGGAAGAGCTTCTGGCCCTTCCGGGCGTGGGCGAAAAGACGGCGGAGCGCATTCTCGCGTACCGGGACACGTATGGGAAATTTGTCACGGTCGAACAGCTGTTGGACGTCGAGGGTATTGGAGAGGGACTGCTGGAACAGCTGCGGCCATACGTCTATGTGGAGGAAAGCGAATGAAAATTCTGGTTGTAGATGATGAAAAGCTGCTCGTCAAGGGCATTAAATTCAATCTGGAAAACGACGGCTACGAGGTCGTGACCGGCTGCGACGGCATGGAGGCCGTGGAGCTGGCGGCGAGCGAAACGCCGGATCTGATCGTGCTCGATCTGATGATGCCCCGGCTCGACGGACTGGAAGCCTGCACGAAAATTCGGGAGTTTTCGCAGGTCCCCATCATCATGCTGACCGCCAAATCCGAGGATATGGACAAGCTGCTGGGCTTTGAGCACGGTGCGGACGACTATCTCACAAAGCCGTTCAACATTCTCGAACTCAAGGCGCGTATCCGGGCGCTTCTGCGCCGGGCCGGTACGGCAAAAAAACAGACGCCGGAGCAGACGCTCGTCTGCGGGCACATCACGCTTGACCGCAGCAGCCGCAGCGCGTTTCGCGAGGACGTGCCGGTCGATCTGACGGCGAAGGAATTCGACCTCATGGAGCTTCTGATGCGCAATCCCAACCGCGTATATTCGCGCGAGACGCTGCTCGACGCGATCTGGGGCTACGACGTCAGCAGCGAGATCCGCACGGTGGACGTGCATATCCGGCGGCTGCGCGAAAAGCTCGAAAAAAATCCTGCCCAGCCGGAGCATATTCTGACCAAGTGGGGAGTTGGCTACTATTTCAAGTACTGAACGGCGCAGGCGGCTCATGCCGTCAAGCTCGCAGATCCGCAACGCGCTGGCGTATATGGCCGTTACGGTCCTCGTGCTCGTGTTTCTGAATATTTATTCCGCCTCCGCCTCGCGCGATCTGATGTTCAAGGCAAAATGCTCGTCCGCGCAGGATAAGCTGAAGGTCGTCACGTCCTCGTTCTCCGGCGTGGACGCGCTGACGCAGGAGACGGCGGAGCAGATCATCGCCGTCATCGGCGATATGAACGTCACGCGCCTGATCGTGACCGACGCGTCGGGCCGCGCGCTCTATGATTCCGTCCCCGGCCAGAATGCCGAGGGCAAATTCGTCCTGCTTGAGCCTGTCGTGCAGGCGCTGGGCGGCAGCGACTTTTTTCACTGCGTCTATGAAAACAGCACGCTCAAGAGCTACGCTGCCTCGCCGGTTCTGCTGCATGATACCGTCGTGGGGTGCGTGTATCTGATGGAATACGACGCCTCGCAGGGCAGCATCATCGCAAGTCTCGAGCGCACGATCTTCCGCGGCTCGCTGGTGCTGATCGGGATCATCTTTTTGTGCGCGGTCGTGTTTACCGTGACCGGTTCGAGCCGTATGCGGCGGATCATGACCTCCATGCGCCTCGTGCGCGAGGGCGAATACAGCCACAAAATTCAAATGCGCGGCTCGGACGAGTACGCGACGCTGGCAGCAGAGTTCAATAAGCTCACCGACAAGCTGCAGCAGACAGAGATCACCGAACGGCAGTTCGTCTCCGACGCCTCGCACGAGCTCAAAACGCCGCTGGCGTCTATCAAGCTGCTGTCCGACTCCATCCTGCAAAACGAGATGGACGCAGACACGATGCGGGAATTCGTCGCCGACATCGGCGCAGAGTCCGACCGGCTGACGCGCATGGCGCAGAAGCTGCTCACGCTCAGCCGGGCCTCGGCTGACGAGACAGAGGGCGGTGAGCACGAGGTCGTCGACGTCGGGCAGACACTCTCGCGCGTGTTCCGTATGCTCGTGCCGCTGGCCGACCGGCAGTCGGTCAAGCTGACGGCCAGTGTGGAAAAGGGCTGCACGATTTTGTCCTTTGAGGACGATGCGTATCAGATCCTGTTCAATCTCGTGGAAAACGGCATCAAATATAACCGGGAAAACGGCAGCGTCCATGTCCGGGTGCGGCAGGAGGACGATACCGTTGTCATCGATGTGGAGGATACCGGCAGCGGCATCCCCGAAAACGCGCTGGAGTCCATCTTCAACCGCTTCTACCGCGTCGACAAGGCCCGCAGCCGTCAGGCCGGCGGCGCGGGACTCGGCCTTTCCATCGTGCATGAGATGGTCGGGCGGAACTTCGGCACGATCACAGTTCGTTCCACAGTCGGCGAGGGCTCGTGCTTTACCGTCACGTTCCCAAGCTTCGGTTCCGGAGAGGAGGGCGACCCGGATGCGTAAAAAGAAGCTCCGCCTGCTTGCCGTGCTGCTGGCGGCAAGTATGCTCTGCAGCTGCTCCGCACCGGTCTATCCCCGCAGCACCGATGAACCGCAGCTTCAGTTCTATTACTGCACCGGCGAAGGCGCGGATACCGGGATCGGCGCGCTTGCCGCACGTCCCGTGTCTGTGCCGGACGAACGCCCGGACGCTGTGCTGCAGCAATATCTGACCGCGCCTGCCGGGGAAGGCTTCTCCCTCCCGGACGGGCTCAGCAGCAGCTGCACCTTTGATTCCTGCGAGGACGGCACGCTGACGCTGCTTCTGGACGAAACCGCGCCGGAGGGTCTTCCGGCATCGCTGGCGGCAGCCTGTCTGACGCTGACGCTGACCCAGCTGGACGGCGTAGACCGCGTGCGCCTTGTGCGCACGCAGCGGCAGACGGAAGCCACTTATACGGCAGAGCAGTTTTTACTGTACGACACATCTGCCGATCAGCCGGAATATGTCGTGCGGCTGTATTATCCCGACAAAGATGGCCTGCTCGCCGCGCGCGATGCTGTTGTCCGTACCGCCGATCCGGTGCAGCTTCCGCTGCTTGCGCTGCAGGCGCTTGTCAGCCGCGAGGTTCCCGTGAATCTGACGCGGGCCATCCCCTACCGGACGCAGGTGCTCGATCTTTCCGTCACGAATGGCTCGGCCAGCGTAGTCCTGTCCGACGACTTCATGAGCTGCGACGTCTCCGCGCAGCAGGCAGCGAACGCTGTGCGCGCCATCGCCGCCACGCTCTGCGCACTGGACAGCATCACCGCCGTGCAGCTGTCCGTCATCGGCGAAACTGGCCTGACCTATTACGATATCTCCCAGCCCATCACCCCGCAGGCAGATTGGTATGCGGAGTAGATCGCATCGTATAGCCGTTGTCCTGCGTGTGCAAAAAGCGCGTTTGTTTCAAATCTGTTTCAAAATAACGCGGGATTTATGCGATACTGTCTGCAAAGGATATGATAGCATGACGATCCGGCAGCCCCCAAGCTCCTGCAAACCGTCTGGGGCGCAGGATACCGGCTGAACGCGGTGACAGGTTAAATAACAGATGCCCTGCAGGGAAGGCTTTGAAAATTGCCCGGCTCTTTGGATAGAGCCGGGCGATTTGTGTTCAGATGCCGCCTGCGATATAGTGTTTGCGTTTGTTTTCCTCCACGCGGTCTTCAATGGCGTGGGAGGCCTTGTAATAGCCCTTGCGGACTTCGCCGGTGATGAATTTCACCAGCACGATCGTCAGGCAGACTGCCGGCATGATCGCCAGCAGCGTCCCCAGCAGCAGGTACAGTGCCGCGTAGCTCTCGGCCATGCGCGCGGCGTTTTCCCAATAGGGGTAGATCACACCGTTCGTCGTCATGGCGCGCTTGCCGAACGCACCGATCACGGAAATAAGGCCGGAGACGGAGAAGCGTCCGGTATTCTGGACGATTGCGCCGCTGCCGATGGGGAATTTCTCCGTCATAAGCTTTTTCGCAAAGCCCGAAACGGGGTCGGGCAGGACGATCTCATAGCAGTCGATGGGCAGCTCCGCCATGGCGTTCAGTGCGCTGTAACTCATATAGATCATGGCTGTGGACGTGCTCGAACCGCTTGTATCGCCCGAGGCTTCGTTCCCGGCAGCAAGGGCGGCGTTCGTCGCAAAATCGGACTCGCTCTGCACCACGCCCGCGATGGGGAAAGTCCGCCCGTTGATCGTAACCTCCATTCCGGCCACGTCGCTGCTGCCGAACAGGTTGAACGCCGTCTGCGCGTCCAGCACGACGCGGTCGGCCATGTAATCCTCGTCCGAGATGTAGCCGCCGGACAGGAGCGTCAGCGGGTGGAACAGGAAATAGTTCCCGCCTGCACCGACCGCCGTGACCGTCACGCTGCCGGGCGATTTGCCGGAGACGGACAGGCTCGTCCGGCCGCTGTAGGCGTCGGTGTAGAGGCTGCCGCCCTCGGGCGCTTCCATGGAGTTCTGGACGAACTCGTTTTCAAGCGTCGCGCGGAACGAACGGATATCGTCAAGGGTTTTCGTCTCTGTGGTAGGCAGGAATGCGGAGATCTGCGCAAAGCGGTCTTCGCCGCTTCCGCGCCAGACATCGGCAGCGGACTGCGTGACGAGCATGCCGCGCACATGGCCGAGCATGGCGAAGCAAAATACCGACAGCGCCGTCTGGATCAGGCACGCGATCAGGAGGGCCAGCTTCCCTCCGTGGAGTCTCGGCAGCCTGTGCCGCCGTTCAAACCGGCCGCGCTGCTTCATCCGTTATCCGCAAGCCGCACTTGCTTGCCGGCCTCCACGGGCTTATTGCTGGTCGTGATGATGAAATCGCCCTGGCTGATGCCGGAGACGGCGGCGGACTTATCGTCGCGGGCCAGCTCCTGCACGGTGACGCGGGTGGCGATATAGCGGCTGCCGAGCGGCGAATTCTTCGACTGCAGGACATAGACGAATTTGCCGTTGGAGTCCTCGCGCAGACCGGAGAGCGGAATGAGCGCGTCGTAATTCGAGCTCTTCTGTCCGATGGAGAGCGTGACGTTCTGTCCGGCCTGAATGTCGCCCGTGAGCGTGAAGACGAGCGTGCGATTGCCCGAAGACTGGGAATTTGTGATCTGGTCGAGCGTCGCGACCGCGTCGCCGCCCCAGAAGTTGACCAGCTCGGCGGTATCGCCGACCTTGACCTTCTTGGCCTGCTCGTTTGTGACGTCAATTTTGACGGTGAAGCCCCGGTCAGTCACGTTGATGGTCGCAAGCGGCTGCTCCTCGCCGCCGATGGACTTGCCCGCAGAGGCGCTGATGGACGCGATGGTGCCGGATACGCTGGATTTGACCTCCAGCTCGTCGGCATTCTCGCGGAGCTTTGCGACCTCCTTCTGCTTGCGCTCGATGGCCTTCTTGGACGCCTCCATGTCGATGGAGGACGAATCGCCGAGATTCTGTTTGAAAATCAGGTCTTCAAGGGTTTTTTTCGTAGATTTGACTGTTTCCGCCGCAGAGGACGCTTTAGAGAGCTTATCGATCTCTGTTTGTTTATTTGCCGTAGCCGTTTCTGCCGTGGAAACCTGATCTGTACAGTTTTTAATCTGCGCGGTTAAATTATCTGCATTTCGCTTTAAACCATCCAATTCAGTCCGCGCATTTTCTAATGCATTTTTATTATAAACTACGCTAAGTCTTGAATACTCTGTGCATAAAGTCTCAAGTGTTTCCAGATCTTTTGTAATCGTATTGTAGGCAGTGGTTATCACTCCTGCGTTCTCTGCCAAATCTGGCGCTTTATCGGCCAAATAAGAGTACAATAAAGTGTCCTTTTGACAATATCCAGACGCTACAGGCTGCGCATAAATATGGACTTTGGAAACAACATCAGATGTATCCTTCTCGACTGAAGATTCTCTTTCGTTTGTAACCGCCAGCAATTGCTTATAGTATTCTCCGTACACAACGAGGTCTGCCTCGTACGCATACGTTGCTTTTTTCAATTCTGAGTATTTATCCTCGGCAGCTTCCATTTCCTTAACTTGAGCCTCTGCCTGAGAAACCTTGCTGTCTAAAGTCTCTTTCTCTGTTTGAAGCTGCTTAAGATGTTCTGAAATAGCCTTACTCTGTGCAGTCAGTGATTCCAGCTCGTTTTCGGCCGCAGTGATAGCCGTCGTTAACTGCATCGCGCTTACATTCGTATACTGATTGTAGACTGCAAGAGCTTCATTATAAGCTTCTCTGGCAACTTGCACGTCGCGGTTTTCCTGCGCCGCCGTGTTTCCGGCTTCAATCAGGCTCTTGTCGTAATTCTGCTGGAGCGTTTCCAGATCAGTCTCGGCCTGCTTCAGTTCGTCCGAATCCTCCGCTTCCAGCACGAAGAGGGTATCGCCGACGTTGATCTCCTGGCCGGTCTTGACCAGCACGCTGGAGACCTTGCGGGTCTGCTTGATCGTGACGTTATAGACCTCGCTGGCCTCGACGGTCCCCTGCCCGCGGATGCGGGCGTTGATCGCGCCGGAGGACACCTGCTGCGTGGCGACCTCTGGCAGCGAGGCGTTCATGATCGTTTTTGAGAAAAAGGTCAGCACCAGCAGCACGGCCAGCAGGATGATGGCCGCGGTTTTGACCCATTCGCGTTTTCTTACACCGTTTTCCATATCTCGTTTTCCCTTATCCTTTCACAGAGCCAGAATGTGCGATACCCTCCACCAGATATGCCTCGCCGTGCAAAAACAGCAGCAGACCGGGGATCATGTAAATAACAGCGGCGGCAAATGCAATGCCGATCTCACCCGCGTTGATGCTGGACAGGAACATCGAAAGCGGCTGCTTTTCGACGTCGTTGAGCAGGATCAGAGGCTGCTCGACCATGTTCCAGTTGTCGATGAACACAAGGATCGCAATGGAATAGAGGGCGCTCCGGCACTGCGGCAGGCAGATGTTCCAGAAGATGTGCCACTCGTTCGCGCCGTCGATCTTGGCCGATTCAATGACGGCCATGGGGATGCGGCGCATGAATTTGGTGAGCAGGAATACCGAGAACGGCGCGAACGCGCCGGGCAGGAAGATCGCCCACCGGGTATTGAGCAGGTGCAGCCAGTCACTGACCAGATAGTTCGGCACCAGCGTGACCTGATACGGCATGAGCATCAGGATTACATAGAAGAAAAACAGACTGTCGCGCACCTTGCCGCGCCAGCGCGTGAAGCCGTAGGCCGCAATGGACGCGACCATGAGCTGTGCAAAGACGATCGGTGCGGTCAGAATCACCGAGTTCCAGAATTTCAGCAGATAATCCGGACTTTTGAGCAGAACCGTGAAATACTGCGTGAAGCTGACCTTGTCGGGGATGAATTTGAGATTGATGGTCTTGGAGATATAGCTCTTGCCGTCGTTGGCGTTCTCGAAGACCTGCCCGTAGCTGGCTGTGATCTCGCTCTGGGTCATGAACGAATTCGTGATCGTCAGAACCGTCGGCAGCAGAAACAGGAGTGCAAAGACAGCGCAGAGCACAAAGCACGTCGCACGGGAAAAATACCGTTTTTTCTTTCTCATCCCTCCACGTCCTTTCCGAAGATGTTCTCCACAAAGAACAAAAGCGCAATGAGAATGACAATGACGATTGCCAGCAGAACCGCCGCAGCGGAAAGCCGCTGATAGTCGGCGGAATTGAACATATTGTTCATGAAATGCTGCATCATGTAAAGCCCGTCGTAGGGGTAATTGCCGGTGAGCAGGTAAATTTCCCGGAAGACCTTGAACGAGTTGATGATGGACAGGATCGTCACGAACAGCACCGTCGGGGACAGGTACCGGAGCTTGATGTGGAAGAACTGGTACGCCGCCGACGCACCCTCGACCTCCGCGACCTCGAGCAGCTCGCGCGGGATATTGCTGAGCGCGGCCATGAACAGGATCATGTTATAGCCGAGGTTTTTCCACAAAAACAGCACGACAATGACGACCATGCAGTAATCCGATTTCAGCCAGTCGATCTTGTCCGCGCCGAACACGGCGAGAAATTCGTTCACGACGCCGTTATAGTGGAACAGCACCTGCCAGATGAGGATGATGGACGCGATGGGCACCATCATGGGGCTGAGGAAGAACGTGCGGAACTCGCTCTTGAGCGGAATGCGCGCCTCGAGCATCAGCGCCAGTCCCAAAGACAGCACAACCGCCAGCGGCACGGAAAGGCCGGTGAACGTGAACGTATTCCTGACCGCGATCTTGAACGCGCCGTTCTGCCAGACGTTGATGTAGTTTTTCAGCCCCGCGAAGCTGTGGTCGGTCAGACCCGCGGTGAAGGAATAGTAGACGACGATCAGAAACGGGATAATATAAAACGCCAGCATACCAAGAAAGCTTGGCCCGGAGAAGCACATCGACGCGAGAAAATCGCGCACTTTGTTATTCATCCGCGTCCAAAGCCCTTTCCCGGACGGTCTTGTTTCATATTTCCCGCGCGACCGGAGAGATAGCTTCTGCACGTTTTTCGTGTCTCCTTTGCGTTGGAAAATGCTCATAACTCCCGACTGAATCTCAATCGGAATTTATCGGCATTTTCGTTTTTCAGGGAATTCGTATGCTCACGCATTCCAGCGTAGGGGCGGACGACTCTGTCCGCCCGCAGTATGCAGTGACTTTTCGGAAATCCACAGCAAATTCGCAGCATTGCTCGGGCCGACAGAGTCGTCGGCCCCTACAGGCTGCTCCGCAGCTTCCCCCTTGCCGCGTAAGGCGCGGCAAGGGGGAACTTTTATTGTTGTTTTACCGCTGCTCCTGCACATACAGGTTCACGCGGCTCTGGATCATGCTGGCAGTGGTCTGAACATCCTTGTCGCCGGCGAAGTAGGCGGCGACCTCATCGGTGATGATGTCGAGGATCTCCTGATCGTAGTCATAGACGCTGCGCGTGCTGTTGATCACGCCCAGGATCTGGTCAATGTCCTCCTGCGTCAGCGCATAGACATCCTTATAGACCCTTTCGCCGTTTTCCATGGTCTCATAGCCGCCCCGGATGACCTTGTCGGGCTCACCGTCGCCGTCCCAGTCGACCTGTTCGCCGTTTTCGTCCAGCTGGTACTGCTCGGTCATGATGTCGGTCATTTCCGCGTCAAACGCGGCCTGACTGATGGGGAAGCCGTAATAGTAATTGTTCTCGTCTATCGTGTTCATCTTTTTGATGATCGAGCAGACGAAGGCCCACGCGGCGTCGGGGTATTTCGTGACGGAGGAAATGGCCATCGGCATCTGAAGCCCGAACGAGCTGCCGGAGCCGTCCTCGGTCGGATATCCGGTAAAGGTGATCTTGTCGCGGATCGCGTAGACGTTCCAGATATAGGAGTCAAAGCTGTGCATCCCGGTCGTCGACATGAGCTGCTTGCCGTTCGTGATGCGGGTCGCGTCAGATTCCCACATCGCGTCGTCAACGGCGATATCGGCGGAGGAGGCATAAGCAATCGCGCCGTCACCGTCACTGGTTTCTGCCGGGAAGGAATTGCAGAAGGCCAGCAGCTGCTGGAACGCCTCGGAGTCAAACTCGCACTTGCCCGTCGTCCAGTCGACGAAAGCAGACAGGTTGCGGGACAGGCAGTTCGACAGAGCCGTGTTCTTCGTCCAGCCGTTGGAGAAGACCGTCGCGCCCTCCTGCAGCTGTGTCATGGCGTCCTGCACGGCAGCGACGTTCCATGTGTCATACTGGCTCGCGATGGAAGACAGCGCGTAGGCCGTCTGCACGGAGAAGCTGGTGGGCAGCTCATAGAGCTTGCCGTCCTTTTCCAGCGCACTCATGACCTGTGGGACAAAATAGTCGCGGCTCAGGCCGTTTCCGCCGTCCATAAATGTGTTGAGATCGGCAATCACGCCCTTGGCGGCGTACTTATCAATCGGCAGGTTGCTGGTCAGGAAAATATCCGGCACGCTGCCGCTGATGATCTCGGTGGTGAGCTTGGTGACGCCGGCGTTATAATCGTCGTCGGTCGCGTACTCGCTGTAGTCGACGACATTGATGCGGTACTCGTCGTTCGTCTTGTTGTATTCGACGATCATGCTGCGCAGGTCCCAGTCGAGATACATGCACGCGAGTGTCAGGACCTTCTTTTCCTTGATCTCAGACGCGTCCACACGGTGCAGGACGATCAGCTGATAGGTCGTGGGGTCGGTGCTCCAGTCCTGCATGAGGGCGGCCACGCGGCTGTCGGAGAGCATGGCATAGCCCGACATATTGTTGGTGTCAACGTCGCAGGCCAGCCAGTCGACGAGCTTCTCCTTCGTGTCCGTTTTGGCGGCATAGCCATAGATGTTATTATTGTAGGTGTAGTAGAAGTCATAGGCATCGTCGCCCGGGAGGATGCTCCCCACGTTGGGCGGCAGCTTGACCTTCTCGCCCCAGTCCTTCGTTTCCAGATCGATGGGGACGAAGTACTGGCCGTTTTCATCGGCGGCATTCACGTCGTCCGTGTAATTGTACCACATAACGCCAACCTGCTGTGCGTTCAGCCGGTACAGACTACCGTTATACTGGCTGCCGTCGAGCTTGAACTGCACACTGCCCTCGGCATTGAGGACATAGACGTTATTATAGTCGCTGACGTAGAGATTGCCGGCCGCGTCGACAGCAAACGACGAAAGATTGCTGCTCATGCCGTCCTCGGTGTCATCTGCATTCGTATCGGAAAGATCGATGCTTGCAATCGTGCTGCCGTCGGCAGCAACGTGCACCAGATAAGCGCCGCCCACGTCCGTGGAAGGGTAATCCCATCTGCTCTCCGTTTCAGGGTCAAAGTCGTCGGGCAGGTCAAACTGCGTGGCGTAGACATTCACAAGCAGCCACAGCGTCCCGTCGTCCGAGCCGATCATGTTATAGCAGTCGACGCTGCCGTCCGCGCCCTCCGGAACCTGCGGCAGATCCAGATTGGTCAGTTCCGTGCAGGTACCTGTATCGGGGTCGATGGTGAGCATGGACAGCCGCGTGTTGTAATACGACCAGGTTTCGCCCGTAACGGGGTCAGAGTTGACGATCTCCTCGCCCTGCATGCCGACCGAGGCATAGAGCGTCGTTCCGGCGGCGCAGATCTGGTTGACGTACTGCACGCCGTCCGGAACGGCAAGGTCGAAATAATCGGCCTTATAGGCGTATTTTGCCGTTGTCTGGGAGGGCTTGGTCTGGTCGATCAGAGAATTGCCCGGATCGGTCTTGCCGGGGTCCTTCGTCCCGTCCTTTGAGCAGCCTGCAAACAGGCCCACGATCATCAGCGCCGCAAGCAGCAGCGCAAAAATCCGTTTTGTTTTCATGTAATACTCCTTTTCATTTCATGCCCAATGTCCATAATCTATATCTTGTGCTGACGCACAGTACAGGCGGCCTATCTTGCCGTCTGTATCATACCAAAACAAAGACGTAAAAGAAAGCCCGGCGTTGCATTTTTCATATTTTTTTAAGAACTGACCTCGGCTGCCCGGATGGGCAGGATGACCTCGGCGGTAAATTTTCCGTTTTCCGTGTAGCGCTTGAAGCCGCCGGCCATCTGGGCCATGATCTTTGCACAGGTGCGCAGGCCGATCTTATTGGACTCGATGCGGCCGGAGGCGGGGTTCACGCTGTTGGACAGGCAGATGTGCAGCGCGCCGTCTTCGATCAGGGCGGCGATGGCGACAGACTGGGCGGGGTCGGCATATTTGCGGATGTTGTCGAAGAGATTGTCGAGCACCCGCTTCAGATACATCACGTCGGCCTCGATCTGCACCTCCTGCTGCGGCAGCAGCAGCTGCACCGTGAAGCCCTGCTGCTGCAGCTGGACGCGGCTCTCACCCAGAAGCTGCTCGAGAAGCAGCCGCGCGTCATAGATTTCCATCTGCATGGGCAGCTCCTTGCATCCAAACAGCAGCGAATACCGGAACAGCTCGTCTGTCAGCGTCTTCAGCTGCTCGGCCTTGCCGTAGGCAGCGTCCAGATAGCTTTGCAGCTCGTCTTCCGAGCGGTACTGCCCGTTTTTCGCAAGATCGAGATAGCCGAGCAGCGCGGTAAGCGGGTTGCGGATGTCATGCGACATGGCGGTGATGAGGTCGCTGTTCTGCTGCAGGGCACGCTGCTCCTCGCTGGTCTTGCGCAGGAGCGACAGGCGCATCTGCTCGACGCTGGCTGTCAGTTGTGAGATCTCGTCGCGGCCCTTCGGCTCGAGCTGCAAATAGAGATTGCCCGCGCCGATGGACTGCACCTCCTGCGAGATGGCGACGACTCTGCGCGCGATGCGGCGGTTATACGCCAGCAGCGTCAGCGCCAGAACCGCGCAGCCCAGCAGCAGCGAAACGATCCACAACAGATCGTAGAGCCCGGAATCGGAATTATCATAGATCACGGCGTAAAACGTGCCGTCGCGAAACACGATGGGATAGACGACGCTGGCCATCTGCTCCTTGAGCGAATACGCGTCGACCGCCGCGCTGTCCGCGCCCCACCAGCCGATCTCGAGGATCTGCCGCTGGTCGTGGTAAAGCATGATATAATAGTTTTTTCTCGACTCGCCCCAGCGGGCCAGCATATCCGTGTCGCGCGTGGAGATGCTGTTCTGCCGCACAAAGGACTGGAACTCCTGCGCAGCCCTGTTCGTGCGCTTCAAAACAGCCTTGTCGCTCATATAGCTGCGTTCGATGATCTGCTCGCCGGTGAAGTTCGCCAGCAGGCAGACGCACACACCCAGTACCAGCCCCAGCAGCAGCACAAACAGCGGCTTGACGCTCAGCGAAACAAAATGCTTCTTCTTTTCAGTCAATCTGATAGCCCTTTCCCCAGACGGTGCGGATCAGGCGCGGGTTGGCCGGATCCTCCTCCAGCTTCTTGCGCAGGTTCACAATATGCACCATCACGGTATTGTTTGACGCCGGCATATATGTCTCATGCCAGACCGTCTCATAGATCGTGCGCACCGGCACGACGCGGCCCCGGTTCTCCGCCAGGCAGTGGAGAATGGAAAACTCCGTCTCCGTCAGCTCCAGCGGCTGGCCGTTTACCAGCACGCGCCGGTTTTCCTCGTCGAGCACGATGCCGGGCCGGAGCGTCCGCCCGCTCGATTTGCTCTTATACACCCGGTAGCGCCGCAGCAGCGACTCGACCTTCATCATCAGCTCCGCGTGGGAAAACGGCTTGGCGAGAAAATCATCCCCGCCGGAATCATACGCGCGGCGCTTGTCGCCCTCCTGCGTCTTGGCGGTCAGAAACAGGACCGGGGCTGTGGAATACGACCGGATGCGGCTGCACGCGTCATAGCCGCCCAGCTCCGGCATCATGATATCCATTAAAATAAGATCAAGCTCCGGGTGCTGCCGGACCTGCTCGACCGCCTCCGCGCCCGTCGCGGCCTCCAACACGGTATAACCGCCCGTCTCCAACAAGATCCGGCAGATACGCCGGATATCCGGCTCGTCGTCTACCACCAGAATGCGGATCGCCTCTTCCATGGCTGCTCCCTCCTTTTTGTGGCGCTATTATATCACACTTCCGCAAGCTTCCGGGCAGAATTAAGAATTTTTAAGACATTTTTTATCCCGTGCGCAAAACTGCGTGACGAAACGGGGAAAGCGTGCTATACTATAATAACTTGAGCATAGATGCACGCGCCCGTGCATCACCTCACAAATCACCCGCCATAGGAACCGCAAATGGAGCTTTTATATACCGACAATCGAATCGTCGTCTGTCTCAAGCCTGCGGGCGTTTTGTCCACTGATGAGCCGGGCGGTATGCCGGAACTGCTGCGCCGGGCGCTGGGAGAAAGCGAAACCGGCTGCGTGCGCGTCGTGCACCGGCTTGACCAGCCTGTCGGCGGCGTGATGGTCTACGCGCGTTCGCGCATGGCCGACAGCATTCTGTCACGGCAGGTACAGGAGCATGAATTTGAAAAGGACTATCTCGCCGTATTGGAGGGGATCCCGGACGCGCCGGAGGGCGTTCTGGCCGATCTTCTCACGCGCGACGCGGCAGCAAAACGCACCTTCGTCACGCACACCCCCGGCCCGGACGCACGGTCTGCCCGGCTTTCGTACCGGGTGCTTGGCGGGAAGGACGGGCGCGCGCTTGTGCGTATCCGGCTGGAAACCGGCAGGACGCATCAGATCCGCGCGCAGTTTTCCTCCCGCGGCCTGCCGCTCTGCGGCGACCGGAAATACGGCGCACAGTCAGACGGCCCGCTCGGCCTCTGGTCGTATCAAATCGCGTTTTTCCACCCGCAGACGAATGAACGCCTCGTCTTCGCGCATGACCCGCCGCAGGCTGAACCGTGGCTCGCATTTTTTGACACTCTGAAAGAGAAATAGGAGGGCACCATCCCCATGGCAGCAACAAAAGCAAATTCGATCGTGATGACCGAGGGCAGACCCCTGCCGCAGATCATCCGCTTTTCCGTCCCGCTGGCGCTGACCGGCATTTTACAGCTGCTGTTCAACGCCGCTGACGTCATTGTTGTCGGCAAATTTGACAGCAGCACGGCCCTTGCCGCCGTCGGCGCGACAACGTCGCTTATCAACCTGCTCATCGGCGCGTTCATCGGCATTTCCGTCGGCGTCAATATCCTTGTCGCCCGCTATCTCGGCTGCCGGGATGACGAGCGCGTCTCCCGCTCCGTGCACACCTCGGTCGTGCTGGGGCTTGGGCTTGGCGTCGTGGTCTTCCTGCTGGGCTTTTTCCTGGCCAGTCCCCTGCTGCGCCTGATGGATACGCCGGAGGACGTTCTGCCCCTGTCCGACCGGTATCTGCAGATTTACTTTATCGGCGTACCCGCGTCGCTTCTTTACAACTTCTGCGCAGCGGTACTGCGGGCCTTCGGCGACACGAAAAAGCCGTTTTTCTTTCTGTCCATCTCCGGCACAGTCAATGTACTGCTGAATCTGTTTTTCGTAGTCGTCTGCCGGCTCGGCGTGGCGGGCGTTGCGATTGCGACGGTCGTCTCACAGTATCTTGCGCTGGCGCTCGTGCTCATCTGCCTGATGCGGCTGGAGGGCTGTGCGCAGCTGGAACTCAAAAAACTCCGCTTTTACCCGGACGAGGCCCTGCGCATGATCCAGATCGGCCTGCCTGCGGGTCTTCAGTCCGTGATCTTCAATATTTCCAATGTCATGATCCAGTCCTCGATCAACTCCTTCGGCGCGGACGTGGTCGCGGCGAACACGGCGGCAGGCAATCTCGACTCGTTCATTTATACGGCCTGCAACTCCGTTTATCACGCCTCCATGACCTTTACCAGCCAGAATCTCGGCGCGGGCAAGCCGGAGCGCATCAAGCCCGTCTACCGCGACTGCATTCTGACCGTGCTGCTCATCGGCGTGCCGATGTGCGCGCTGCTGTACTTCTTCGGCCAGCCGCTGCTCGGCATTTACATTGCAAAGGACGACCCGGCCTATGCCTCCGTCATTGCCAGCGGCATGGTGCGCGTGACGTATATGGGCATGACCTATTTCGTCTGCGGCATCATGGAGACGTGCTGCGGCATGGTGCGCGGGCTTGGCCGGAGCTGGATGCCGATGGTCGTGACGATCTTCGGTGCGTGCGTGCTGCGCATCATCTGGATCTACACGATCTTCCAGACGCACCACACGCTTGACGTTTTGTATCTGTCCTACCCTGTCAGCTGGGTCGTGACGAGCGCGGTGCACGTGCTCTGCTTTGTTCTGATCTACCGCCGCATGATGGCGCGGTGGAACACGCATAAGGAGGAAGAAAATGCGGGTTATTGATATTGAAGACGTTGTCTATGCCATGCGGAACCAGACGCAGTTCGTTCTGCGCTGTGAGGAGGTCTTTCACGACAAGATCAGCTCCGCTGCCGCCGCGATCCTGAGCGCACAGCCGCGCAAGCCCTTCGTCTGCCTGACCGGCCCCTCCGGCTCCGGCAAGACGACGACGGCGATGCGCCTGCAGGCGTATCTCGAAAATCTGGGCGTCAAGGTCTGTCTTTTGAGCATGGACAATTTCTTTCTGCCGCTCTCCGAGCGGCCAAAGGACTTGACCGACTGGGAGTCGCCCCTGTGCGTCAACCGGGAGCTGCTGCTTGACACCATCGACCGGCTGTCGAACGGCGAGACGGTGCAGGTGCCGTGGTATGATTTCCCCAACAACCGCACCGGCGGCTACACCCCCATGGAGGGCAGCCGCGAGGCCGTCATCATCGCCGAGGGCATCCACATGCTCAATCCCCTGCTCTTCGATCCCATCCGCGACCGCGCCACCGGCATTTACGTCGCGCCCAGAACGCGTATCATCACGCCCGGCGACCGCATCATCCACCCCGAGCAGGTGCGCGTGGCGCGCCGCATGATCCGCAATTATCAGGGCCGCGGCAATTCCCTGCGCGACACGATCCTCCGCGCCGAATCCGTCAACGCGGGCGAACAGAAGTATATCGCGCCCAACAAACCCAACGCCTCCGTCCACATCGACTCGTTCCATGATTACGAGCTGTGCATTCTGGCAAAATACCTGCGCCAGATCCCACAGTTCGCGTCCGATCTGGACGACGCGTTTATTGCGGAGCACGGCCTGACCGTCCTGATGGACGTGGTGCGGAGCCTGCCGCCGCTCGATACGCCGTATGTCCCGCGCGACTCCATCGTGCGCGAGTTTGTCGGCGGAAGCATTTTCCAATACTGACACAAAGGAGAACACACACATGACAGTCGTTGAACGCTTTTTGAAGCTCGTTTCCTATCCCACGACCTCGGACGAAGCGTCCGAGACGTGCCCGTCCACCGCGCGGCAGCTTGCGCTTGCACAGGAGATTGTCCGCCAGATGCAGGACATGGGCATTGCCGACGCGCACGTCGATCAGGACGGCTACGTCTACGGCACCGTGCCGGCGAACTGTGACAAAAAAATCCCCGTCTATGGCCTCATCGCCCACATGGACACCTCGCCCGACGCGCCCGGCGAGAACATCCGCGCGCGCATCACCGAGCCTTATGACGGCGGCGATATTGTCCTGAACGAAGAGAAGCACATCATGCTTTCTCCGAAGGAATACCCGCAGCTGAAAAACTCTGTTGGCAAGCGCCTGATCGTCACCGACGGCACGACGCTGCTCGGCGCGGACGATAAGGCGGGCGTGGCGGAAATCCTGTCCGCCGCACAGCTGCTGCTTACATCCGAAAAGCCGCATGGAACCGTCAGGCTGGCCTTTACGCCCGACGAGGAGATCGGCCGCGGGGCCGACCGGTTTGATGTGAAGGGCTTCGGCGCGGATTACGCCTATACCGTCGACGGCGGCGCACTCGGCGAGCTGGAATATGAGAACTTCAACGCGGCCAGCGCGAAGATCGAGATCTGCGGCAAGTCCATCCATCCCGGCTCCGCGAAGGGCCAGATGGTCAACGCCGCGCTCGTCGCCATGGAGCTGCACGGCCTGCTCCCGGCGCTGGAGACGCCGTATTACACGGAAAATTACGAGGGCTTTTACCATCTTGTCGCCATGCGCGGCGAGACGGAGCAGGCAGAGCTGCAGTACATCATCCGCGACCACGACCGCGCGAAATTTGAAGCGCGCAAGGCCGTCATGGAAAAAGCCTGCGCGGAAATTGACCGCCGCTACGGCGCGGGCACCGCTGTTCTCACGCTGCGCGACAGCTATTACAACATGAAGGAGAAGATCGCCCCGTGTATGTTCCTGATCGAGAACGCGAAAAAGGCGATGGAATCCGTCGGCGTCACGCCGAAGGTCGTCCCCATCCGCGGCGGCACGGACGGCGCACGCCTGTCCTTTGAGGGCCTCCCCTGCCCGAACCTGTGCACCGGCGGCGAAAACTTCCACGGCCGCTTTGAGTACATCCCCGCAGACGACATGGAAACCATCACGAACCTTCTGGCCCAACTCATGTGGCAGCTTGCCGAGTGATCTGCAAACCAAAAAATCCGCTCCACGGCGGATTTTTCGGCATATTAAGAGCAAGGATGATATTCGCATGGATTTGGAATACAGTAAGGCCGTCGGCGCGGCGATCCTGGCCGCACGGCTTGCGCGGGGCACGACGCAGGAGCAGCTTGCGGCAAAGGCACAGCTTGCAGGCTGTGATCTGACCCGCAGTGCATTGGCAAAAATCGAATGCGGCCAGCGCAGCGTTTATCCCGATGAATGAAAAGCGCTCCACGAAGCGCTTCAGATCCCCTATGAGGCGCTGCTGCAACGACAGCAGCAGCTTATCCATATAGCCAACGGCTCCCGTATGCAGCTGCATACGGGAGCCGCTTGTTCTGTCGGCGCGTCAATAGCGGAGGGATTCTGCCTCAGAATTCAGCGCGCGCTGAACTGTGCAGGATACAGAAGTCTCTGTGACAGCGCATAGAATAAGCCTTATGAATGCGCTTCAAAATAAGCGCGCAGGCCGTTCAGAAGGGCGGTCTGGTCGCCGGGGTCCGGGAGGCCGGAGACAGCGGCGACGCCGATGACGCTTCCGCCGCGGATGCGGATGGGGAACGCGCCGCTGCACGCGGCGTAGTCACTGCGCGGCAGCCGCCAGTCGCGTTCCTGATCCTCGCAATTGACCTCCAGCTCGTAATACGCGCGCTGGGAGCTTTTTTCAAGCAGGTTGACCAGATTCCGCTTGCGCCGCAGCCACTGCTCGTGATATGCGCCCGTGCCGTCCGGGTAATAGCGGAAGACGATCACGTGATTGATCTCGATCTCCACGGCAAGCGGCGCGCCCATCTTTTCGCACGCGTCCACCAGCGCATGGCCAAGCTCCCACGCGTCGCGGTGGGAAAAGCTCGTGAACTGATAGGCCTGCTCATCTGCGATGCAGGCCTGCAGCGCCTTCTGCGCCTCAGCCCTGTCCATAATAGGCGTTCGCGCCGTGCTTGCGCAGGTAATGCTTGTCGAGCAGCACCTGCGGCATGGGGCCTGCGGCGGGGTTCAGCAGTTTGGCGTGGAAGTTCATGAACGCGACCTCTTCAAGCACAACGGCGTGGTAGACTGCCTCGTCCGCGTCCTTGCCCCAGGTGAACGGGCCGTGGTTGTGGACGAGCACGGCGGGAACCTGTGCCGGGTCGATGCCGCGGCGCTTGAATTCCTCGATGATGACAAGGCCGGTGTTCTTTTCATACGCGTCCTTGATCTCCTCCGGCGTCATGCTGCGGGTGCAGGGGATCTGGCCGTAGAAATAATCGCCCTGCGTGGTGCCCATGGCGTCGATGCCGGCGCCGGCCTGCGCAAAGCTGGTCGCCCAGCGGCTGTGCGTGTGGACAATGCCGCCGATGGACGGGAAGGCCCGGTACAGCTCTACGTGCGTCGGCGTGTCGGACGAGGGCTTGAGACGGCCCTCGACGCGTTCGCCGGTCTCCAGACTCACGAGCACGATGTCGTCGGCGGTCATCTCATCGTACTCCACGCCCGACGGCTTGATGGCGATCAGGCCGCTTTCGCGGTCGATGGCGGAGACGTTGCCCCAGGTAAAGGTGACAAGATCGTGCTTCGGCAGGGCCAGATTGGCTTTCAATACCTGTTCTTTCAGTGCTTCCAGCATAGTGTTTTTCCTTCCTTCCAGTATTACAGGCTCATTTCCGAGCGCTTGATAATGTGGTTCTGATAGATCTCATTGAGTTCGACAAAGTAGCCGCTCCAGCCCCAGACGCGCACGATGAGATTGCGGTAATTCTCCGGGTGCTTCTGCGCGTCAAGGAGCCTGTCGCGGTTGACGGCGTTGATCTGCATCTGGTGTCCACCCATGTCCATGAAGCTCTTGACGAACATGGCGCATTTGCGGATGGCGTCCTCATTGCGGAACATGGTGTCGGACAGCTCGACGGTCAGCGGGCCGCCGTTGGCAACGCGTGTCAGATGCGGCTTGGCGAAGGATTTGATGATGGAGATCGGGCCTTCACAGCGGGCAAAGAGGGACGGCGAGTAGTTGCAGGGCAGCGCCTCATGCGCGCTGCGGCCATCGGGCGAGGCAGGCGCGTCCTTCGAATGCCAGATATAATACATGGCCGAGGCCGTGCCCGCGCGGAAGCAGCCGCCGCGGTCGTTTTTCTTCCCTTCCAGCGCGTCGGCATACCAGTCGAGCAGCTGCACGGCGATGGAATCGACAAAATCATCGTCGTTGCCGAACTTCGGGCCTTCGTAGCGGAGCATATTCTGTTCGCGCTCATAGCCCTTGAAATCGGCATGCAGCATGGCGAGCATGGTTTCCGGTGTGAAGGTCTTCTCGTCGTAGACGTATTTGCGTACAGCGGCCATGGAATCGGCGGCTGTGGCAAGCCCGTCGCCGTGGAAGCCGTAGTTATTATACTTGCCGGGCTTCGAGATATCGCGCATCTTTTCGAGGCAGTCCGGGCACATGAGGCTCACGAGGGGCGACGGCTCTTTATAGACGTTTTTCGTCTCCGCCATGAGCGCCCCGGCCTGCGCCTCGATATTCTGCTTCACAAGCGCCGCGAAGTCTTCATATGTTTTGCACTCCGGCAGATACTCGCAGGCGTCCTGCACGGTCTTGAGGAAGTTCAGGCTGTCCCAGTTGACAAGATCCATATAGCCCGTCACAAGAATTTCCCAGCAGGCGGCCAGCGTGTAGTTATACGCGTCCCGCTTCTCATAGCCCCAGCGCAGCAGCGCAGGAATGACAATTTCGTCGTTCGTATACTGTGGGAAGCCGAGGCCCTTCTGTGTGAGCGTCGTGGCAAGCTCATAGACAGACAGCGGCGTGTTTTTGTGTACGCGCAGATTGACCTTGGGGTCGATGAGGCACAGCTCGCGGCTGGCGATCAGGCACAGCTCGGACAGGTTGTTATACGCGTCGGAGCCGTCCTCGTTCGAGCCGCCCAGTACGATGGTCTGCCCGTTGTCGCCCTGCTGGATGCCGATGTAAAGGTCGCTGTCGCGGTTGCAGGAGACGAAAAACTCCTCCAGCAGCTCAAGCGCCCCGTCCTTTGTCAGAAGCCCTGCGTCCAGATCGTGCCGGTAATAGGGGTACAGGAACTGGTCGATACGGCCGATGGTATTGTGATAGTTGCCGTTGCACCACATGGCGTAATGCAGCAGGCGCAGGAACTGCAGCGCTTCGAGAAGCGTCTCGGGCGCATTGGCGGGGATCTTGGAAAGTGTGTCCGCAACCGTCTGGTTGCCTACGCGCAGCGCCTCCTCGCGGTAGCGCGCGGCGAAGTCCGTCACGATGGAAAGCACGTCCAGCATGGCCTGCAGAAATTCCTTCTGCTCCGCCGTTTCTGCCTTTTCCAGCTGCGTGCGAATCTTTTCGGCCTTTTTCGTAAAGCCGTCCGCCATCAGCATCCCGTAATCGGGGCACATATTGAATACGCGGCCGTTTTCATGGAACGCGTGCGTCTCGTGCAGCTGCCTGTCCTCTTCTTCTGTGTGGATCTCCGGAATGGTGCGCACGGTGCGCAGCAGCGTGATGCGCTC
>OGFF01001589.1_pt1 | contig 23356 bp, 19 predicted proteins | sample 1570751 | NCBI WGS metagenome assembly OGFF01 (sample SAMEA2581951, study PRJEB24529) | metagenome | biome: Human gut stool | place: China | collected 2011 | reverse complement strand
CGACGCGCCGCACGAGCGTCGTGCGGTTCGGGCCTCTGAATTCCTTGTCAATGTAAGTGATCGCGCCGTAGGGGCAGACCTTTTCACAGTTGGAGCAGCCGTTGCACATCATTTCGTCCGGCTGCGCCACGCACGGATTGCAGGTCAGGCTGTCCTTGCACAGAAGGCCGATGACCTTCGAGGCCGCCGCTCCGGCCTGCGCGACCGTCTCGGGGATATCCTTCGGGCCTTGGCACGCACCGGAGAGGAACACGCCCGCCGTCGGGCTTTCGACCGGACGGAGCTTCGGATGCGCCTCGGTGAAGAAGTCGTTGGTATCCATCGAAGCCGTCAGCATCGTGGCGAGCGGTCTTGCGCTCTTGTCCGGCTCGATGGCCGCGGCCAGCACGACCATATCGGCGTCGATGTGCAGCTGCTGGTTCCCGATCAGATCGGACGCCTGCACCTTGAGCTTTCCACCCTCGGGCACGACCTTGCCGACCATGCCCTTTATGTAATGCACGCCGTATTCCTCGACCGCGCGGCGGTAGAACTCGTCAAAATTCTTGCCCGGCGTACGCACGTCGATGTAGAACACATAGACGTCGGTATCGGGATATTTTTCGCGGCAGAGCATGGCGTGTTTTGCCGTATACATACAGCAGATCTTGGAGCAGTACGGCTTGCCCTTTTCTCCGCCGTCACAGCGGGAGCCGACGCACTGCACGAACACGATGGTCTTGGGATGCGTTCCGTCGGACGGACGCAGCAGCGTGCCGCCGGTAGGGCCGGCCGCATTCATCAGGCGCTCGAATTCGAGGCTCGAGACCACGTCCGGACTCTTCGAGTACGCAAACTCGTCGAACTTGTCCAGCGAGATGGGATCAAAGCCCGTCGCAGCGACGATCGCGCCGTATTCGCGCTCCAGAAGCTCGTCCTTCTGCTTGTAGTCGATGGCTCCGGCGGTGCAGACCTTCGAGCAGACGCCGCACTTGCCGGTTTTCAGCATGGTGCAGTAATTGGGGTCGATGGTCGCCACCTTCGGCACCGCCTGCGCAAACGGGATATAAATGGCGCGGCGGTTGTCCAGGCCGAGGTTGAACTCGTTCGGCACCTTTTTCTGCGGGCACTTTTCCGTGCAGAGTCCGCAGCCGGTGCAGACGTCCTCGTTGACATAGCGCGCCTTTTTGCGGATGGTCACATGGAAGTTTCCGACGAAGCCCTTGACCGCCTCTACCTCGGAATACGCATAAATGTGGATTTTTTCATTCTGCGCCGCATCGACCATCTTCGGCGTCAGGATGCACGCCGCGCAGTCGAGCGTCGGGAAGGTCTTGTCGATCTGGGTCATTTTGCCGCCGATGGTCGGCTTTTTCTCCACAATATCGACCTCAAAGCCCGCGTCCGCAATGTCCAGCGCGGTCTGGATACCGGCGATGCCGCCGCCGATGACAAGTGCGCGCTTGGTAACGGGGCTGGTGCCTGCCGTGAGCGGCGCGTTGAGCTGCACCTTGGCGATGGCGGCCCGTCCGAGAATGACGGCCTTTTCCGTCGCTTCCTCGCGGTTTTTATGGATCCACGAGCACTGCTCACGGATGTTTGCGATCTCGACCATATAGGGGTTCAGCCCCGCCTTCTCGCAGGTCTTGCGGAAGGTCTGCTCGTGCATACGCGGCGAACAGGAGCAGATGACCACGCCCGTGAGCTTTTTCTCATGAATGGCGTCGCGGATCATGTCCTGACCGCTCTGAGAGCACATATAGGGATAATCGGTAGCGAAAACAACGCCCGGCTCCTGTCCGAGAGCCTTTGCGACCGCTTCCACGTCTACCGTTGCGGCAATGTTGGTGCCGCAGTGACATACGAATACGCCGATCCTCTGCATTGTTTTCCCTCCTTACTTCTTATATTTGCGGAATGCGCTGGTGATGGCCTGCTGCGGCAGGCTCTCGTCCAGCAGCGCCGGGATCTGCTCCGGCTTCAGGTGGTCGCCGCCCTGCTTCCGGACGGCGGCAAGGCGCACCGCCTCGATGAGCGCCGCCGGCTCCACGCTGCGCGGGCAGCGTTCGACGCAGGCAAAGCAGCTCAGGCAGCGGTAAATGCCTCTGGAATTCAAAAGCTCATCGATGCGGCCATTCTCCACCATGTCCACAAACTGATGCGGATGGTAGTCCATTTCGTCATACGCCGGACACGCGCCGGAGCATTTGCCGCACTTCATGCACTTTCTGGGATTCACACCGGCGATGCGGGTGATGTCGTCCATCAGCTTCTGATTCATTCGGCATCCTCCTTCACGCCCAGCGCCTCGGCCAGCAGCTCGGTGAAATAGTACACCGGCAGGCCGTCCACGGCGTTTTCCTTCAAATTATACATGCAGAGCGGGCAGGCCGTGATGAGCGCCTCCGCACCGCTGGCTTTGGCATTGTTCATAATTTTTTCGACCTGTTTTTGTGCAAATTCCTTGCCCTCGATGGTCGAGTAGCCGCCGCAGCACTCGTTGCGCAGCCCGTAATAGACCGGCTCTGCGCCGATGGCGCGGATGAAATTCTCGATGATCGTCGGATTTTCCGGATCGTCAAAGCCAAGCTCCCGGCTGGGCCGGAGCAGCAGGCAGCCGTAGTACGCGCCGATCTTCCGTCCCGTCAGAGGCTTTACGACCTTTTTTGCCAGCTCGTCAAAGCCCACGCGGTCGCGCAGCACCTCGAGATAGTGCAGCACGTTCGTCTCGCCGGTATACGGCGTTTCGAGCTTCAGATAGTTCTGTACGCGGGATGCCAGCACCTCGTCGTTCTTCATATCGCCGTTCACCCGCTTGATGACGTGGTGGCAGGCGGAGCAGAGCGTGACCAGCTCGTTTCCGAGATCGCGCGCGGAGGCCAGCGCACGGACAGACGAAAGCCGCGTTGCGATCTCGTCGCGCGCCATGGGATACACCGCGCCGCAGCACTGCCATTCCGGCAGCTCCTGAAGCTCGACGCCGAGTGCCTCAAAGGCCCTGCGGCCATAGATATCCAGCTGCTTTCCGCGCGTTTTCAGCGTGCAGCCGGGAAAATAAGAGAATGTCATGTACGTTCCTCGCAATCTCAGACCATCTGCTCTGGATGGAATACTTCGTCAAATTTCTCCGCCGTCAGGAAGCCGAGCTGCACGCATGCTTCCTTGAGCGAAATGTTTTCCTTATACGCCTTTTTGGCGGTCTTGGCCGCGTTTTCATAGCCGATATAGGGGTTGAGCGCCGTGACCAACATCAGGGAATTGTGCAGATTGTGGTGCATCTTCTCGCGGTTGGCGCGAATGCCGACGGCGCAGTTGTTGTTGAAGGAGGTGATGGACTCCGCCAGCAGACGCGCCGACTGAAGGAAATTGTAAATGCAGACCGGCATGAACACGTTCAGCTCAAAGTTGCCCTGCGAAGCGGCCATGCCGACGGCAACGTCGTTGCCCATGACCTGTACGGCAACCATCGTGACGGCCTCGCACTGGGTCGGATTGACCTTGCCGGGCATGATGGACGAGCCTGGCTCATTCTCCGGGATGAAGATTTCACCGAGGCCGTCGCGCGGGCCGGAGGCCAGCCAGCGCACATCGTTTGCGATCTTCATCATGTCCGCCGCCAGCGCCTTGAGCGCGCCGTGTGCAAACACAAGCTCGTCCTTGGAAGTCAGCGCATGGAATTTGTTCTCTGCGGTCACGAATTCGCGGCCCGTCAGGGCGGAGATCTTCTCCGCGACCAGCTTATCAAAGCCCTTCGGAGCGTTCAGGCCCGTGCCGACGGCGGTACCGCCGAGCGCCAGCTCCTTGAGCGGCTGCAGCGCGATCTCCAGCAGCCTCCGGTCCTTTTCCAGCGAGCTGCGCCAGCCGGAGATCTCCTGCGAGAATTCGATCGGCGTCGCGTCCTGAAGGTGGGTGCGGCCGGACTTGACCACGCCGCGGTTTTCCTCCTCCAGGCGGCGGAAGGTGGCCGTCAGCAGATCGATGGCCGGAAGGACCTTGCCCTCGATGGCCTCGACCGCCGCGATATGCATCGCCGTCGGGAAGGTATCGTTGGAGGACTGAGACATATTGATATCGTCGTTCGGATGCAGGAGCTTTTTGCCTGCAAGCTCATTGCCGCGGTTGGCAATGACCTCGTTCGAGTTCATGTTCGACTGCGTGCCGGAGCCGGTCTGCCAGACGACCAGCGGAAAATGCCCCAGAAGCGCGCCGGAAATGACCTCGTCGGCCGCCTGCTCGATCACAGTCAGCTTTTCCGCCGTCATTTTCTCGGGCTTCAGCTCGTGGTTGGCCTGCGCCGCCGCTTTTTTCAGGATGCCGAACGCATGGACGATCTCCTTCGGCATGGTCTCGATGCCGACGCCGATGGGGAAATTCTCATGGCTGCGTTCCGTCTGTGCGCCCCAGTATTTGTCGGCGGGGACTTTGACCTCTCCCATGGAGTCATGCTCGATCCGGTATTCCATTTCCTTGCTCATTGCGTCTCCTCCAATAAAAAGTTTTATGTTCCTAATCGATATAATTATAGCGAATTGACAGGGAAACAGAAATGCTAATTGCTTGCTTCCCATATCAAAAATAATATATCCATAAAGGTTTCCCTTCCTTTTTCGCGCATTCTGTCCGGATGTACCGTATCCCGGCACATTTGCGCGAAGCGACCACGCAGACTCCGGCGCTTTCTTCACCGACTGCCTGTTTACGGAGCGCTGGCCCCGGCGGCAGCGCGCACGGGCTCCTCTTTTGCAGCGCCCAAGCGTACCTGCACAGGCTGCCGGGCCAGTGTATCCCTTTGCCGCCGAAGCGCCCCGCAGAAAGGGCATATCATTTTTAGCATCTTATCCCGCTGCCTCTTTATACGCCGTTCCGGCACGTTCGGAATGCAGAAAAGCCCTCCGACGCGGGAATTCTCCGTGCCGGAGGGCCTGAGTTCGTCAGAGGGCGGATATTTCAGAGCGAGCTGCGATATTTCAGGAATCTGCGCCGACCAGGCGGTTGAGCCAGGAAATATACGCCGTATTGTTAATCATATAAGGATAGTTGATAACGATCAGATCGTCGATCTCCTGCTCCTTCGCAAAGGCTGTCAGATCCATCGACGGCTTTCCGTCACGGTTGAACTCGCGCGGATCGATGACGATGATCTTGCTGTAATGGCTGGTCAGGAACGGGACAAAGGCATTGCCGTAGGACTCCTTCAGCACGATGCAGGCGCCGCCCTCCGCTGCCGACTCGATCACGCACACCGGCGTGTCGCCGCCGATGTAGCAGAGATACTTGTTCGAGGTCGATTCCGGCAGCTGGGTATAGACGACGCTGACCGGGACGCCGTTCTGGAGCGTGGAGTCCGCATAATACTTCGCGTGCGTTTCGTAGATCGGGAGATAATACGTCAGCGTGTCCGGGTTGTCATAGAGCGTCTGGCTCTGCGGATAGCCCTTGGTGAAGGTATACATGGAGCCGACGAAATTCTCGTAGACGCCCGTCTGGAATTGCTCCAGCGCCACGGCCTCGAAGCCCGCCGCCTTGCAGAACTGCTGATAGGCATAATACGCGCCGAGCTGCGTCCAGTGGTGATCCGTGCGGAAATAGATGTATTCGTCCGCATGGTCGCGCAGGCCCGTATAGGCGTCCACCGTCACGACTGCGTCGTCCATTGCGTCATAGCAGCGCTCGATCATGGCCTTCTGGCTGTGGATCCCCGTGTGCATACTCTCCGGGGAATAGAACTCGCCGCCGTTCGGCGTCACGAGCGAGATCGTGCGCACGCCGTCTCCCATGGCCTTCGCCAGAGAATTGACCGCCGCCGCATAGCTGTCGATGATGCTGTCATTTGCCGACGGGATCTCCATGGCGCGCGTTCCGACCACGATCACGTTTCCGGCCCAGCTGGCATCCTCCTCCGTAGGCTCGTCCAGCTCGGGAGGCGTATCCTCCTCCGGCTGCGCGGGCTGCTCGCTGCCGGGCGTCTGCTCCTGCGGGGTCTGGACATTGTTTTCCGGATCGTCCGTCGGCTGCTCCGGTATCTCCTCCGGCTCCTGAACATCCGGCTGCGCAGGCGTCTGCTCCGGCTGCGTCAGCGAGGCATCAAGACGTTCGCCGCCCTGCTCGGCTCCGGTGCTGCCGCTTACGATCAGCATGGTGTTCTCCTCCGAGCCGGAGTAATAATAAAATTTATTGAGCGTTTTTCCCGCCGTCAGAAGCGTGTCGCGCATCGGAAAATGATCGGTATAATACGCCTCCAGCGCCGGAAGATAGCTTCCGTCAAAGAGCGCCGCAAAGGAGAACTCCGGCCTCTGCGCAAGCTGCTTGCCGTCCACACCAGAGACCGTCTCCCCGTTTCCGAACAGCGACCAGACGCCGACACCCAGCATCAGCGCCAGCAGCGCGCCAAGCAGCGCATAGTAAAGCTTTTTCAAAGCGGCCACCTCCTCAGAAACGTAAATACAGAAATGCGTTGAAGGTCGAGCTGACCAGCGCCACGGTGCAGAGCGCCAGAAGCAGCAGGTCGTACACATAGGTCACGGCCACATAGATGCGGGACTTCTTCCCTCCTCCGTCCTTCGACGCACAGAGCATCCCGAACGTGTTGCCCACGATCTGCGGCAGCGGTGTACTGCCGAGGATGCAGAGGATCAGGAGCGGAAGATTGTTGATGAAGCTGATGCGCAGCTGCTCGTCCGCAAAGCCGGTTCCGGCCGCGCCGAGCATCACGCGGAAGCTCTCCAGCAGCCGCGTCCCGTCGGTGAAATAGAAGATATTCCACCCGACGACCAGCAGCAGGAACGTCGCCGCCCAGCGCAGGACGCCGGGGATCTTTTCAAGATACTTTCTTGTGAACCGCTCGATCACCAGCAGCACGAAAAAGTAAAGTCCCCACAGCACGAAGTTCCAGCTTGCACCGTGCCACAGGCCCGTCAGCGCCCAAACGATGGCGAGATTCAAAACGACGTGCCGCCGGTTGCCGCCAAGGGGAATGTACAGGTAATCGCGGAAAAAGCTGCTGAGCGAGATATGCCAGCGCCGCCAGAATTCCGTGATGGACTTCGCCATATACGGCAGCCGGAAGTTCTCTGGATACCGGAAGCCGAAAATGCGTCCGAGGCCGATCGCCATATCGGAATATCCGGAGAAATCGAAGTAAATTTCAAAGGCATACAGCAGCACCCCAAACCAGACGCCAAGCGTGGACTGTGCCGCCAGATTGCCGTCGAGCAGCTGCGACGCGGCCTTTCCCGCATAGTCCGCGATCAGTATCTTTTTTGCAAGACCGATGCAGAAGCGCGTCACGCCGTAGAAAATTTCCTCCGGTTCCGTCTTTCGGGCGCTCATTTCCTTCTCCACATCGCTGTAGCGCACGATCGGCCCGGCAATGAGCTGCGGGAACAGGCTGACGTAAAGCAGGAAGCGCGGATACGAGTGCTGAACGCCGACGCTTCCGCGATAGACATCCACGATATAGGATAAGATCTGGAACGTATAGAAGGAAATGCCGATGGGCAGCGCGATCTTCGGCACCGGCAGCGATAGTCCTGCCAGCGCATTGAGGTTTTCCACCAGGAAGCCGGCGTACTTGAAAACCGCCAGACAGCCAAGGTCAAACACGATGGCGAAGACCAGCACGGCCTTTTTGTTCAGCCGCTCCATCAGCAGCCCGAACGCCCAGTTCGCCGCCGACACGCCCAGCATCAGCAGGACATAGACCGGCTCGCCCCACGCATAGAATACGAGGCTGAATACCAGCAGCACCGCGTTCTTTGCGCGGATGGACGGCATCAGAAAGTAAAACAGCACGCACAGCGGCAGGAACAGATACAAAAACGGCAGACTGGAAAACAGCATATCAGAACACTCCGAGGGTGGAAATTTGTTGGCTTTTCGATTTACATAAAACCACAATTACTTTATCAGACCCCTTTCCCTTTTGCAAGCCTTTTTTCTGCCCGCTTCGCATTTCTTCGCCGTTTTTTGACAGGCTTTTTCTTCCGGCTGCGGCTTGCTTTCAGGGTGCCCGCGTGTTATAATGCGGATAGATGTTGTTTTATGTGGTTTTTGCGGCATTCGCTGCGGCGTTTTCCGTCTTTGACGGCAAGGCCCGCGCTACGAAGCGCCAGCTTTTTACAGATCGGATGGGATCGGACTATGCTTGCAATTGAACGGAAAAACGAGATTCTCGGAAAGCTCCGCGCGGAGCAGCGCGTGCTCGTCAGCGAGCTTGCAGCCTACTACGGCGTCACGGAGGAGACCATCCGCCGTGATCTGGACAAGTTGGAAAAGGAGGGCTTCGCCACCAAGACCTACGGCGGCGCAATTCTCGGCAACAGCACCAAGACCGACCTCTCCTACACCATCCGCAACAAGACGAACGTAGATGCCAAGACGCAGATCGCGGAGCTGGTCAGCACGCTGATCGACGACGGTGACCATCTCATGCTGGATGACAGCTCCACTTCGCTCTATATCGCCCGGCGGCTCAAGGAGAAAAAGGGCCTGACCGTCATTACGAACTCGGTGGAGCTGGTGGTGGAGCTGGCCAACGCGGAAAGCTGGACCATCATGCTGACCGGCGGACGGCTCAAGGCGGAATCTCTCGCGCTCATCGGCGACCAGACACAGCAGATGCTGCGCGCGTTCCATGTAGACAAGGTCGTCATGTCCTGCAAGGGCATCGACCCGGACGCCGGGATCACAGACTCCAGCGAGTTCCATGCACAGACCAAGCAGTCCATGCTCCGCGCCGCCAAGCAGCGCATCCTTGCGCTCGACGGTACGAAATTCGACAAGATCTCCTTCGTGGAGATCGCGCCGCTTCAGGCGATGGACATTGTTGTTACCAATATATGTCCCCCGGATCGGTGGATGCAGTTTTTTGAGCAGGCCGGTGTGCGCGTTCTCTATCCGACGGAAAAGAGCGCAGAATAAAGCGCCGGAATGGCGTAGGGCGTCTCCGATGGCCATATCTTTTCTGTCTTGCCAGAAAAAAGTATGCCGCCGGAGGCTGTTTCCCATGCGGGAAAGAAAGCGGGGTTGAAGCCGCTTTCCCAAAAAAGCAGAAAAATGCACGCCGTTATCGGCGTGCATTTCTCTTTTTATTCAACGATCTTATAATAAGCTCTCGCTGTTACACGATAGACGATCAGGTACAGCAGGGCAAACGCCCCGAACGTCCCAAGCGAACATCGCAGGATAAGCATCACATCGTTCTGCTGGAAGAAGGTCAGCAGCATCCGGATGAGGCGGAAGTCAAACGCCACATGCACAGCGGAAACCAGCAGCGGCGCAAAGAACACGATCAGAAGCTGATGGTTGACCGAGCGGCGGATCTCGTCCTTTTGCAAGCCGACCTGCTGCATGATCTGGAAGCGGGCGCGATCCTCATAGCCCTCGGAGACCTGCTTGTAATAGATGATGAGCACCGTCGCCATGATGAACAGCACGCCGAGGAAAATACCGAGGAAGAAGAAGCCGCCGTTCATGGCGATCATCTCGCCCTTCTGCGCGTCGCGCGGCTCGGCCATATAAATGTCCCAGTGCCCGACGTCACTGTCGGAGGCGATGCCAACAAAATCCAGATTGTTCAGCGCCTTGCCCGACATATCGGAGGTGTAGTACTGCCCCGCAGCACGCGCCTCGTCGTAGCCGCAGAGGCGCAGATTCTCCTCCGCGCTCGCGCCGGTATCGAGATAGGCATACCATTCGATGCTGCTGCCTCCGCGCTCGCCGTAGGCTTTCTCCTGAAGTGCCCACAGCCCGTCGAGCGCCGCGTCATCCGGCACGACGAAATAGTAGATCGTCGCGGCATAGACCTTATACTGCGGCAGACCTTCAAACTCCGCGTCTGTCCCCGCAACCTTGAAGTATTCGATGCCGACCGGCTCCGCCGTCTCGCGCTCACGGAAATCAAGCATCAGCGTATCGGAAAGCTCCTTCGGCATTTTGCCCGCCGCAAGGACTTCGTTTTCGTTCAGATCGACATGCTTTCCGGTCATCGACTCATAATCCTTTGCAGGGAGAAAAACAAGCATGGTCGAGTTGGAAAAAGAATCATAGCGGTCGTTCACGCTCACCGTCTGGAAGCAGCTGCCCGTCCACTGCGCGGTAAAGCAGAGGCTGGACGCAGCCCTCACATCCGTCGCCGGGACGCCAAGCCGGTCACAGGCATCCACCAGCCGCTCCAGCGTCTTTTCTCCGTCAAAGCGCTTCTGTCCCGGCTCCAGCTCTGCGTCATACCGTATGTTTACGTTGATGTCCGCCGGATAGCGCACATTGATCGAGGCCTCCGTTCCGAGATACAGCGACAGCGTGCCGGATACCATGACCAGCACCATCGTAGACAGCACGCAGATGTTGGCAAGGCCGACCGCGTTTCGCTTCATGCGGTAGAGCATACCGGAGACGCCGATAAAGTGGCCCGTCTGATAATAGTAGCGCTTGTTGCTGCGAAGCAGCTTCAAGACCGCGATGCTCACGGCCGTAAACAGGCAGTAGGTGCCGATAATGACCAGAAGGACCGCCACAAAATAAAGGCCGAGCGCCTCCATCGCGCTTTTGACGGCCACTGCGATCCAGTAGCCCGCGCCGAGGCAGCCCACGCCGAGCAGCGCCAGCAGCCAGCGTGTTTTCGGCTCGCGTTCGGCGGCGCTGCCGCTGTGCATCAGCTCGACCGGACGGAGCTTTGCCACGCGGCCAAGATTCACCAGCAGCGTCAGCAGCAAAATCGCGCCGAAGAGAATCGCCGTCAGCGCCATGGCGGCCGGCGAGAGCTGGAATGGAAACTTGACATCCACGCCGCCCATCAGCTTCGTCACGAGCATGGTCATGAGCTTCTGCAAAAGCGTACCCAGCGCAATGCCGCCCACAATACCGATCAGCGCCACATACAGCGTCTCAAAGCCAAGCATGGCGGCAATGTTCCGCTTTCCCATACCGAGCACATTGTAAAGGCCCAGCTCCTTGCCGCGCCGCTTCATCAGGAAGCTGTTTGTATAGAACAGGAAAATAACCGAAAACAGGCCCACCACGACCAGACCGATGCTCATATAGATCGACAGATAATAATACCGCGTCTGCGTGGATGTCGGCTTTGTGTTGGCCAGCGCCGCCAGAATGTAGAACGCCGCCGCCGTGCCGAGCACGGTCAGGATGTACGGCAGATAGAACTGCCGGTTCTTGTGCAGATTCTGCGCCGCAAGCTTCGGATAAAACAGCTTATTCATGGCCTTCTACCCCGCTTTGCAGGACTGTCAGCGTGTCGGCGATCTTGCCGTACATGGCCTCGCGGCTCATTTCTCCGCGATAGAGCTGGTGGAACACCTCGCCGTCCTTGATGAACAGGACGCGCTTGGCGTGGCTGGCCGCCTTGACCGAGTGCGTGACCATCAGGATAGTCTGGCCGCTGTCGTTGATCTTCTCGAACAGGTCGAGCAGCTCGTCGGTCGCGCGCGAATCGAGTGCGCCGGTCGGCTCGTCGGCCAGCACCAGCTGCGGATGCGTGATGAGCGCCCGCGCGACGGCGGCGCGCTGCTTCTGACCGCCGGAGACCTCATATGGGTACTTATCGAGGACATCCTCGATGCGCAGCTTTTCCGCGATGGGCTGAAGCTCCGCGCGCATGTAGGAATACGGCTTCTTCGCCAGCACCAGCGGCAGAAAAATATTGTCGCGCAGCGTGAACGTGTCGAGGAGGTTGAAATCCTGAAACACGAAGCCCAGATTGTCGCGCCGGAAGGCACACAGCTCGCGGTCCTTGATGGATGTGAGCACCTTGCCGTCCAACAGCACCTCGCCGGAGGTCGGCCTGTCGAGCGCCGCGAGGATGTTCAGCAGCGTCGTCTTGCCGGAGCCGGACTCGCCCATGATCGCCAGATATTCGCCCTGCTCGACCGAGAAGGTCACGTTCGAGAGCGCCTGCACCGACGCACCGCCAAAGCGCGAGGAATAGATTTTTTTCAGATTATTGACTTCCAGAAGTGTCATTTTCTTTCTCCTTTACATCATAAAAAGCGCGGTATCCGTATTTTCGCTTTCCAGATACGCCGTCATGGAACAGGCCATCCGGTCCAGATCGCGGTCATCGGTCAGGAGCCGCGCCAGCCAGTCGGAAAACGTCTCGCCCTTTTCCTTGGATTCCTTTTTCATCTGCTTCCATTTCTTCAGCATGAAGCTCACTCCTTTGTTTCACTTTCTGGAGTCATTATACAAAGAAGCCAAGCTGCGTGCCATCGATTTGGCTTACAGTTTGGCTTCCGCAGCTTACAGTTTTGTAAGCTAGGCGTTATTCATGCTCCCGCTCTGTCCGCGCAAGGCCGATCGTGACCGTCGTCCCCTCGCCGACGCGCGAGTCCATCGCGATGGTGTGGCCGAGCTTCCGGCACACGCGCCTGCACAGATACAGGCCCAGTCCTGTCGCCTTTTTGTCGGCGCGGCCGTTGTAGCCGGTGAAGCCCTGCTCGAACACGCGCGGCAGATCCTCCGGCTCCACGCCGATGCCGGTATCCGAGATCAAAAGCGCGGGCGCGTCCGTGCAGCTGACCGTGACGGTGCCGCCCTCCGGCGTGTACTTGACCGCATTGGAAAGCACCTGCTCGATCACAAAGCCGAGCCACTTCTCGTCCGTCAGCACCGTCTTCCCTACCGGCTCGTACCGGAGCGTCAGATGCCTGCGGATAAACTGCGGCGCGAATTTCCGCACGGCCGGGCGCAGGATCGTGTCCAGATCGCAGCGCCGCAGCAGAAAATCGCTGCTGTCGCTGTCCAGCCGGACATAGCCCAGCGCCATGTCCACATACTGCTCGATGCGGAACAGCTCCTGGCCCAACTCGCCGTTTTCCGCACCCTCCTGCTGCAAGAGCAGGCGCATGGCGGCGATGGGCGTCTTGATCTGGTGTGCCCAGAGCGTGTAATACGCGCTCAGATCGGCCATTTTCCGGTCCATCCGCGAGACGGCCTCCGCCCGGTCCTGCGCCATCGCGCGGATGAGCGCCTGATAATCGTGCTCCAGTGCGTCCGCGCCGCAGTCCGGCAGATTCTGCGCGGCAAGGCGCGCGTTCCGGCAGATCTCCGAAAGCAGCCGGTGCTTGCGCCGGAAGCGCAGAAAATCGCACACGCCGACCGCCAGCACACAGACCGTGCTCAGCAGCGCTGCGTACCGGACGTTCTCCGCCGCCATCCCGCCGAGATCCGCCATCGCGGCATACGCCGCGCTGTTGAGCGCCAGCAGCACGATCACCCACATGCGGGTGCGAAGATACATCGCAAGCTCCTTCATCGGACCGAATACCCCAATCCCTTTTTCGTCGCAATATAATCCGTCAGGCCGATGCCCTCCAGCTTCTTGCGCAGCCGCGCCACATTGACCGTCAGCGTGTTTTCATCCACGAAGCTGTCCGATTCCCAGAGACGCTGCATCAGCGTCTCGCGCGGGACGACCGCGCCGCCGGCCTGCATGAGCACCTGCAAAATGCGGTACTCGTTTTTGCTCAGCTCCAGCCGCCGTCCCTCATAGGAGACCGACGTATCGTTCGCGGACAAGATCGCGCCGCCGCGCTCGAGAAGGCTGCTCTGGCCCGCGAATTCATACGTCCGGCGCAGCATCGCCTGCACCTTGGCCGTCAGCACGTTCAGGTCGAAGGGCTTGGCGATGAAATCGTCGCCGCCCATATTGATCGCCATAACGATGTTCATATTGTCCGACGCCGACGACAGGAAGATCACCGGCACCTTCGACAGCTTCCGGATCTCGCTGCACCAGTGATAGCCGTTATAAAACGGAAGCGTGATGTCCATCAGCACGAGCTGCGGATCGTAGGCGGCAAACTCCTGCAAAACGCAGCGGAAATTCTGCACCACGCGGCAGTCGCAGCCCCACGCCTCCACGCTCCTTTTGACGGCGGAGGCGATGACTGCATCGTCCTCCACCACGAAAATTCTCATATTCTCCATCGTTTATTTTCCGTCCTCTTTTTCCGGCTCCAGACTCTGTCCGCAGAACTGACAGAATGCACCGTCGTTTCGGTTCAGCGCCCGCCCGCAGTGCGGGCAGCGCAGCCAGCGCCGCGCCGTATACACCGCCGCTGCCAGAAAGAACAGCACCAGCGTCACGCATACCACGGCAGCCGGGATCGTCCCAAAAAGCGCAGGCATGAGCGCGGCGATCACCGCGCATATTCCAAAAGCCCGCACCCATTTTCTCGCCGTTCTGATCGACATATCAGATTTCACGGAAATCGCCTCCTGTCAATTCTGACGCTCCGCCGCCTGAATTTGTTCCAGTGCCGCCTGCTCCCGCTTCTGGCAGCTAAACAGAATGATCTGCCGCGTTCCGGCCTCCTGCCGCAGGAGCGTCAGTGCCGCGCGCATCCGTTCGTCGTCAAAGCGCACCAGCGCGTCGTCCAGCACGATGGGCACATCCTCGCCCAGCGCCAGCTTGCAGATAGCCAGCCGCACAGCCAGATAGACCTGATCGGCGGTTCCGCCGCTGAGATACAGCAGCTGCCGCGTGACCAGCTCGCCTTTTTCACGCGCCTCTGCGCGCAGATCACTTCCAAGTAAAATCGTGTCATAGCGTTCGCCGGTCATTTCTCCGAGAAGCTTTCCCGCCAGCGCGCTGATCTGCGGCGAAAAGCGCGTCTGCAATTCGCTGTTCGCGTTTTCCAGCGCTCCAAGCGCCAGCTCCAGCGCGTCATAGCGCTTTGTGAGCGCCTCCGCGCGCGCAGTCAGTGCCTCCCTTTTCGCCTCCAGCTCCGCCGGATCGCCCAGCGCCGCCACCCGTCCCCGGCTCTGGTCGAGCTGGGAGCGGACGTCCGCCAGCGAGGAATTGAGCCGCAGAAGCTCGTTGGATACGGAGCCAAGCTCATAGCCCGTCAGATCCATCTCCGGCGCCTGCACCGGCCTCACGCCGCTGAGCGCCGCGCAGACCGCCTCATAGCGGCTCTTCGCCGCGTTTTCCTCCTGACGGGCCTTTTCCACTGCATCGATCGCCGCCAGCGCGGCGGCAATGGCCCGGTGCGCCGCTTCCGTGTCCGCGGCCGCCTCCGGCGAGAGCATTGAGATCTGACCGAGGAGCCGCGCCTTCTGCTCGGCAACACGGCGGCGCTCTTCCTCAAACGCCGCGCAGCGCGTCTCATGCTGCTTCGTTTTCTGCGCATAAAGACGCAGCTGCGCGCAGTATTCCGCCGCCAGCGGCACCAGCTCGCCATACGTCTTTACGCCGTATTTCTGCAAAAGCTCCTGCGCGCGCGCAAGCTGCGCGTCCAGTTCCCGGTTTTTTCTCCGCAGCAGGAGCATCCAAATCAGCGCCCCCGCCGCCAACGCTGCCAGCACAAGTCGGAGAACGAGCCGTAGCGTTCCTCCTTCGATCAGGAACACCGCCGCCTGCAAGGCCAGCGCAAGCGCCAGCAGCGCAAGTGCGGGATAGCTGCTGCGGCGCTTTCCCTGACTCAGGCGCTCCGCCTCCTGCGCATCCTTCTGCGCAGCCGCGACGATCTCCTCCTCGGGAAGGCCGCGGAAGGCCGCCGGGCACTCCGGCGGCACGGGTGCCTCCTCCGCTTCCGCAGGAAGCCGCCGCGTCTCCGCCTCCAGCAGCGCAAGCTGCTTTTCCAGCTCCTGAAGCGTTTCCCGCGCAGGCAGCGCCGACGCCGCCTGCTCCGCCTGACGGCGCGCGTTCTCCGCTTCCTTGAGCGCCTGCTCCGCCGCCGTCTTTTTTTCCAGCGCACGATTCGCCTCCCGCGCCTTGAGTGCGGCGACGAGCGTTTGCAGCTTTTCCTGCTGGGCGAGATACGCCTCCCGCCGCGCCGTCAGCTCCATGTCGCTTCGGTGCAGTCGGCGGATCTGCTCGAGCGTATTCTCCGTCTCCTGCAATTCCATGAGTGTCTGCGGCAGAAGCCCCGTCCGGTTGTGGCGGCAGCGGTTGCGCCAGTCGCGCAGCGTTTTCTGTGTGTCGGAGAAGCTGACCGTTTCATCTCCCGCCGTCACCAGCGAGGAGAGCCGCTTTTCCAGCTCCGCGTCCGAGGTCAGGGCCATCGCGCCCTGACCGATGAAGGCACTGCGCTCGAAAACGCTCCGGCTGACGCCCAACAGAAGCTCTCCGCAGTTTTCGCCCGTCATACCCGCGACCGCCTGACCGCTGGCCGTCTCATAGGCGCGGAATTCGCCCATCGGAACGCGGCCCTTTGTGCTGCGCTCGATCGTGATACGCTTTCCCTGCCATTCCAGCTCCACCCGTCCCTCCATGGGCGCACCGCTCCATGGCTTGAACTTCGTCTTTACCGGGAGATTTGTCTTGGTCGTGCGCTCGCTGGAATCGACGCCGTAGAGCATCGCCATCAAAAACGCCGCCCACGTCGATTTTCCGGATTCATTCGGAGCCGTTATGACGTTCAGTCCCTCATCCAGCGTCAGCTCCGCGTTCTGAAGGCTCCCGAAGGAGGCCGAAAGCTTCAAAATTCTCACAGCTCCGGAGCCTCCCTTCCGTCCATGGCCGCAAGCCCCAGCCGGGCGGCGTCCGCAATGCACTGCTTTTCCTCCGGCGTATCCGCCGCGTCATAGCGCTGCCGCAGCTCCCGCAGGAAAATGCCGCGCAGCGTGTCCTCTCCGGCCGCCGCCCAGAGATCCTGCTTCGGCGTGGTCCCGTCACGCAGGCTCAGGCTGAAAAAGCGTCCCTCCAGTGCCCGGTAGACCTCCGGCAGCGCGACCGGCTCCGCCTCACCGGTAAAAATGATGCGGTAAATGTCGTTTTCCGTGCTCTCCGGCAGTGCATTTTCCGCCGCCGTGATCGCGTCGTCCCCCGCCGGGACGGTCAGTATCTCATATTTTCTTCCCGACAGCGGGCAGAATTCCAGCTTGCAGCCGCTCGCGTCCAGCGTCCCAAGATAGACGCCCTTCTCGCCCAGCTCGTCGAAGCCGCGTCCCATCGCGCAGCCCGGCCATGCGTAGGCCGTCCGTCCCTCGGTCAGAAGCCCGCTTGCCGCATGGATATGCCCCAGCGCCAGATAGTCCAGCCCGGAGCCTGCGATCTCCGCCTTGGAGATATAATTGTAAGGGCTTTGGTTGTTCACGGCGTCGCCGTGCAGCACCATCAGCTGCGCCAGCCCGTCCCGCTCTGCCGAGAAGCCCGTCAGCAGGTCTCGCGCCTCCGGCCCGGTGAACGCCGCACCGTAGACCCGGCAGCCAAGCTCCGGGAATTCGAACGCAGAGACCGCGCTCTCCGTGAAAATATGTACGTTCTCCGGCCATTCAGCCGTCCGGTAGGCGGAGCCTGCGGCCGCGTAGTCATGGTTTCCCGGCGCAATGACGATCTGCGCGCGGCAGGCCGCAAACGCCCGCGCAAGCGCCTCGACCGTCTCCGGATAGACGTTATCGCTGTCAAAGAGGTCGCCCGGCAGCAGCATCAGTCCGCAGTCATACGCATTGGCCAGCTCCGCCAGCTGCATGGGAACGGCGCGCTGCTCCTTCCGGCGCTGCGCCGCGCGTTCCGGACTCAGGCCGGAAAACGGCGAGTCGAGATGCAGATCCGCCGCATGTAAAAACCTAATCATCCACCGTCACCCTTTCCACGGACGTGCATTTTCCGCTTGCGCTGTCGATCGTAAACACCGCGCCGCACAGCCTGCACGGCCCCGCCGGCCATTCAAACCGCGAGGTCAGCTCTCCCCGGAACAGCGCGATGGACTGCTCCGGCTTCACGCCGAGCACAGAATAGACCGGCCCGACCATACCGAGGTCAGTGAGATAGCCCGTGCCCTTCGGCAGAACGGTTTCGTCCGCCGTCTGCACATGGGTGTGCGTTCCCCAGACCGCCGCCGCGCGTCCATCGAGAAAATACGCCATGGCGAGCTTCTCCGAGGTCGCCTCCGCATGGAAGTCCAAAAGCAGCGGAATATCGCCGACATCCTTCAATATTTTCTCCGCCGTATGGAACGGATTGTCCGGCCCGAAGTTCATATTGCACCGGCCGATCAGATTTGCGACCGCCACCGGCCCGATCTGCGTCTCATATACGCCCCAGCCGCGCCCCGGCAGGCTCGGCAGGAAATTCGCAGGACGCAGGATGTACCGGCTTTCCTCCAGATAGTCGCAGATCTCCCGCCGGTTCCAGGTGTGGTTTCCCAGCGTGATGACATCCGCGCCCGCGTCCAGTATCTCGTCCGCCTGCTGCGGCGTGATGCCGACGCCGGAGGCGTTTTCGCCGTTTACCACGCAGAATTCGATATGATGCAGCTTTTTAAGCGCCCGGAGATGCCTTTTCACGCTTTTCAGCCCGCCTGCTCCGGTGATGTCTCCGACCGCCAGTACATGAAATTCCATTTGCAATTCCCTCAGCTTTATCGTATTTTTTACATTATACCATTTCCAGATCCCATTTACCATGATATACTTAGAAAAATATGAGACCCGCTGCAACCAAACGCAGAAAAAATCGTTCTGACAGATAGGAGGCACCGCTTTGGAGGACAATCGGATCATCGATCTCTACTGGGCCCGCGAAGAGCAGGCGCTCACGGAGACGGAACGGAAATACGGCGGCTACTGCCGCACCATTGCGCGAAACATCCTGAAAATACACGAGGACGCCGAGGAATGCGTCAGCGACACATGGCTCAATGCATGGAACGCCATGCCGCCCAAGCGCCCCTCCGTGCTTTCCGCTTTTCTCGGAAAGATCACGCGAAACCTCGCCTTTGACCGCTGGAAGGCCGCACACGCTGAAAAGCGCGGCGGCGGTAGCCTCCCGCTGGCGCTCGACGAGCTGGACGAGTGCATCGCCGCCAAGGGCGGCGTGGAGGCCGCCTTCGACGAAAAGGAGCTTTCGCACGCCATCGACACCTTCCTCCGGACGCTTCCGGAGCGCGAATGCAGCATCTTCCTGCGGCGTTACTGGTTCGTCGATTCCGTGCGCGACATTTCCGAGCGCTTCGGCATAAACGAAAACAGCGTCAAATCCATTCTCTTCCGCACGCGTGAAAGGCTGCGGAAGCACCTCGAACGGGAGGGCTTTGCTCTATGAAGAAAAAGGAAGCGCTCTTCCGCGCTATCGGCGGAGTCGGAGACGATCTCATCGCCCGCGCGGAGCAGCCTGTTTCAAAAAAGAATACCGTCTGGCTCCGCTGGACGGCGCTGGCCGCCTGCTGCGCGCTGGTCGCCGGTATCGCTGCCTTCGCGCATCTGACGTTTGGACAATCAAAATCCACAGATTCCGTCGCAAACATGAAACAGTCCGCCATGCAGGCGGAGAGCTTTTCCGTGGAATCCTCCGCACCGGAATCGGCAGAGGCTGTCGAAGAGGAAACCGCCATCGCCGCGGACGAAGCGCCCATGGAGACTGAGCAGCCCGAAGAAGCGCCCATGGAGGCGCCTGCGGGCGCCGCAGAGGAGGACTCCCACAGCTTTATGAAGGGTGCGCTTTTCGACGCGCCGTCCTTCACCTTCGCCGGGATCCAGTATGTGCAGGCGGAGGAAGCCGACGCGGAGCCCCAGCCTGGCGAGCTTCTCGGCCGCGTTGAAGAAAGCGATTCGGAATCGCTGACCGGCTGCGAGATCTATGCCTGCGAGAGCTTCGATCCCGCTGACCGCGTTCTGCTCCTGCTGGACGGCGACTATCTGCTGTTCCGAAACGCGGAGACACTCTCTCCGGCTGAATAACTGCGGAATAACGGCATATGCCTTTATTCATAGAAACCCCAATTTGCTGAAAACCGGCCCCATCCGTTCGGATGGGGCCGGTTTTCGGTCTATCTTCTTCGTCTGACGCTGGGGTAAAGCGCCGCGTTGGTGTGCGGCAGGAACTGCGCCGCCGTCATATTCTCCACAAACTTCTCCATCGTACCGAACTGGACATATGCCGTCTGCCCGGCAAAATAGCGCACCCGGTCAAGCTGCGTCCTGTCCGTCAGGAGCTTTTTCACGCCCGCAAGGGAGCTGTTCCCCAGAATCCTGAATTTCTCCCGGGGAATATCCGGGTACATGCCGATGGTAATGGCCGATTCCAGATCGAGATGCGTCCCGAAACCGCCGGACAGGTAGAACGTCCCCACCTCGTCAAGCGAAACGCCCGCCGCCTCCAGCAGCGTCTGCACCATGGTGAACGCCGCCGCCTTGCAGCGGATGAATTCCGCAATGTCGTCCTGCGTGAAATAGAGCGGCCCGCGCTCGGACATGGCGTAAATGATCGCAGGTACGTTCCGGTGGCTGTCCTCCTCCCAGACGGGACGGATCTGCGGCGAAGCGTCCGGATTCAGTGAGCCGTCGCCGCTGATCCAGCCGCTCAAATAGCCCTCCGCCAGCAGATCGACGATCCCGGAGCCGCAGATTCCCTTCGGAGCCGCGCCGCCGATTGTCTCATAATGCAGGCGGTTTTCCGCATCGATCCGCACGCGGCACACCGCGCCCGGCTCCGCCCGCATTCCAGACTTGCTGACCGCGCCCTCCAGTGCAGGCCCGGCGGCTCCGGCCCCCGCAAGGAGATATTCCCGGCACCCGAGTGCCAGCTCTCCGTTCGTTCCCACGTCGAGAAAAACCGCCGGATCGTCTCTGGCGTCCAGATCGGTCAGCAGGAGGCCGGACGTGATGTCGCCGCCCAAATAGTTGGCCACCGCCGGCATACAGAAAATATTGCAGTCAAGCGACAGTCCCAGCTCACGTGCGGAATGCACGCCCGGATCGAGAAAGACCGGCGTATAGGGGCTTTGGAAGATCTGCCACGGTTCGCAGCCGAGCAGCAGATGCATCATCGTCGTGTTTCCCGCAGCGCCCAGCGCCGCGATCTCCTCCGGCCGTACAGCCGCCTGCTCACAGCACTGCGCGATCAGGCCGCGGATGCTCTCCAGCACCAGCTCCTGCAAATGCCGCAGATGCTCCGGCTCGTCCTTCGCGTAGAAAATGCGGTCAAGGATATTGTCTCCGACGGCGCACTGCCCGTTGAAGCAGCCCGCGCGCGAAAGCACCGCGCCGTCCGGCAGATGCAGCAGCTCCATTTCCAGCGTTGTCGTCCCGATATCGAGTGCCAACGCGAAAAGGCGCTGCGACGTATCGCCCGGCTCCACACGCACCAGCTCCCAGCCCTCGTCCGCCGGGCTGAGCGTCACGGTCACGCGGCCCCTGCCGTCCCGGATCGCCGGATAGAGCGCCTGAAGGGCTGAGAGCGTCACGCGGACATGCTCTCTTCCGAGCGCATCCAGCAGCCGCGTCCGGCTATCCCCCGGCGCATCCGCCGGCGGCTCCTGCAAGGTAATACAGATTTTTTCCGCATACGCTCCCATAACGTTCCTCCCCGTATTTGCCGCACTTCTTTTTCGTATACCCAGTATAGCAGACTCCTGCCGGAATATCCAGCCTTCCTTTTGCGAAACGTTTCGTCTCTTTTGTTTCCCTTCATGTCTTTCATCGGCACTATTCTTCGGCACTTTTTACAGAAGCCGACGCATTTTTTCTACAAATACTGTATTGACGCGCAAAGGAAAATACCTTATGATAGAATCGACGTTGGAAGAAAAGGAACGCCTTTCTTTTGCGTCTAAAAATACGAATCGTTTCGATTCCAGGAGAGCTTATGTCCACGATCAAAGATGTTGCGCAGCGGGCGGGCGTCGCGCCCTCCACCGTATCCAAATATCTCAACGGCGGCTGCGTCCGCAGCGAGAACAGCGACGCCATCCGCGAGGCCATTGCGGAGCTGGAATACCGCGTCAATCCCTTTGCGCGCAGCCTCAAGACGCAGCGCAGCCGCTTCGTCGCGGTGCTGCTGCCGGATATGACCGCACCGTTCTACGGCGCGGTGCTCGCGGCGCTCAATAAGGTGCTGCGGCCGGAAGGCTATCATACGCTCGTCTCATGCTACAGCTCTAACCACGGCCTCGAGCGCGACAATCTCCAGTTTCTTCTGAGCATCGGCGCCGACGGCCTGATCTACACGCCGGAGGATCTCACGGCGGAGGAGTTTACCGAGCTGACCGCCAACAGCGGCGTTCCCATCGTTCTCCTCGACCGCAGCATTTCCGGCGTACAGGCGGACACCGTTCTGGTCAACAATACCGATTCCGTCTATCAGGCGGTCTCCCGTCTGATGGAGCAGGGTCATGAGCGCATCGGCATCATTTCCGGCCCGAAATCCGTCTTTACCGCGAAGGAGCGTCTGATCGGCTATCTGCGCGCACTGTCCGACCACGGCGTGATCTTCGACGATTCGCTTGCCGTCAGCGGCGAAAACACCTTTGCGACTGGCTATCAGGGCCTGATCTCCCTGATGTCGCAGCCAAGCCCGCCCACGGCCATCTTCTCTACCAATTACGATATCACCGTTGGCCTGATCACCGCCGCGCGTGAGCGCGGTGTAAAGATCCCGGACGAGGTCAGCGTATTCGGCTTCGACTGTGCGGAGATCTGCCGCATGATGACGCCGCCCATCCCCGTCGTTCAGCAGCCCGAGCAGGAGCTTGGCCGTCTGGCCGGTATGCGCCTGATCGAGCGCATGTCCGGCAGCCGCGATCCCGCCCGGATCACGCGGCTCCCCTGCCGGCTGATCGAGTAGTCTGCATAACGCGCCCGCGTTATCAATAATAATTCGAATTTTGTTGCCCGCAGATATGCGGAGAAAACAAGCAGGAGGAATATTCAATGGCAAACAATCGTTATATCGGTGAGTACCCGGTCATCGGCATCCGCCCCATCGTCGACGGCAGACGCGGCCCGATGCAGCTGCGCGAGAGTCTCGAGGATCAGGTCAAGGCCATGGCCGAGGCCGCAAAGAAGCTGTTCGAGGAGAATCTGTATTACTCGAACGGCGAGCATGTGAAGGTCGTCATGGCAGACACCTCCATCGGCCGCGTACCGGAGTCCGCTGCCTGCGCCGAGAAGTTCAAGCGCGAGGGCGTCGCCATCACCCTGTCCGTCACCCCCTGCTGGTGCTACGGCTCCGAGACCATGGACATGGATCCCATGACCATCAAGGGCGTCTGGGGCTTCAACGGCACCGAGCGTCCGGGCGCCGTGTATCTGGCCTCCGTTCTGGCGACCCACGCACAGAAGGGTCTTCCCGCCTTCGGCATCTACGGCCATGAGGTGCAGGACCGCGATCAGGTCACCGAAATTCCCGACGACGTGAAGGAAAAGCTGCTCCGCTTCGGCCGCGCGGCCGTCGCCGCCGCCACGATGCGCGGCAAGAGCTACCTCCAGATCGGTTCCGTCACCATGGGCATCGGCGGCTCCATCATGGATCAGAACTTCATGGAAGAGTATCTGGGACTGCGCGTTGAGTCCGTTGACGAGGTCGAGATCCTCCGCCGCATGGAGGAAGGCATCTACGACCATGAGGCATACGAAAAGGCGCTGGCATGGACGAAGGAGCACTGCAAGGAAGGCCGCGACGACAACCCCGAATACGTCGACT
>OGFF01001582.1_pt1 | contig 23432 bp, 18 predicted proteins | sample 1570751 | NCBI WGS metagenome assembly OGFF01 (sample SAMEA2581951, study PRJEB24529) | metagenome | biome: Human gut stool | place: China | collected 2011 | reverse complement strand
GTCTGGCAAGCCTGCTGGATTCCAAGATACCGGGAAAAAGTATGTTCCGAACATTTTTCCTCTGCCCCATGATGGTTCCCGTGGCTTCCGTCGTGCTGATATGGCAGGTAGTGTTTGATTATAACGGTACCCTCAATGCGGTGCTTGGCGAATGGTTCCAGGCGCAGCCAGTTGACTGGATGAAATCCAGCAAGTGCCTTATGGTGGTCGTTCTGCTGTTTTTGTGGAAAAATCTGGGATACAACATGATACTTTTCCTTGCGGCGCTCAATAATATCCCCCGTGACTGCCTTGAGGTTGCGGAGCTGGAGGGCGCAGGCCCCTTGTACAGGCTTCTGCACATAAAGCTCAGGTATCTTTCGCCGACTATCCTTTTTGTAACTATCCTCTCGCTGATAAACTCCTTCAAGCTTTTCCGAGAGGTGTATCTGCTGACAGGCGATTATCCCTTTGAGGATCTTTACCTGCTGCAGCACTTTATGAATAACACCTTCAAGTCGCTGGATTATCAGAAGCTTTCTGCGGCGGCTATGATAATGTCACTGGTAATGGTGGTAATTATCGGAGCGCTGTTCATCATCGACAATAAATTCGGAGAGGATGTGGAAGAATGACAAAAAAGAAGAAGCCTTCTCCCCAGAAAATACTCAGGCAGATATTGCTGGTGCTCATGACCATATTTGCCGCTGTTGCCGCAGTGATATTTTTGCTGCCCACTGTGCTTACCATAACAAACTCATTTATGTCCCAGACGGAGATAAACGCAAACTACGGTGTTGTCTTTAACTCCGTTACCGACAGCAAGACCTTTATCTCAAAGACCGTCAATCTGAAATTTATTCCCGACATAGTAAGCTTCAGCCAGTATTTCTCGGTGCTGTTCAAGACTCCCGATTATCTGCTGAAATTCTGGAACTCAGCAATACTTACAGTGCCTATCGTAATATTCCAGACGGTGGTGGCGCTCTTTGCTTCCTACGGCTTTTCAAGGCTCACGGGAAAGCTTAAAGAGATAATATTCTTTGTCTATATCATACTTATGCTCATGCCCTATCAGGTAACGCTGGTTCCAAACTATCTTGTGTCCGAAAAGCTGGGCATTCTCGATACCAGATGGGCGATAATCCTCCCCGGAATTTTCTCGCCATTTGCGGTGTTCCTGCTAACAAAGGCAATGAAGCGTATCCCAAAGACATATTTTGAAGCAGCTATGCTGGACGGAGCCAACGAGTTCCAGATATTCACGAGCATCTGCTACCCCATGGTAAGAAGCGCAGTTTTCTCCGTGCTCATGCTGGTGTTCATTGACTACTGGAACATGGTCGAGCAGCCTCTTATACTGCTTTCGGACGAAAGTATGCACCCGCTGTCGGTTTTCCTGTCAAAGATAAACTCAGGCGATACGGGACTTGCATTTGCGGTGGCAGTTATCTACATGATGCCGTCGCTGCTCATGTTCCTGTACGGTGAGGATTACCTGGTTGAGGGAATCACCTACTCAGGCGGAATTAAGGGCTGATCTATTACACGAAAGGAATGATCATAAAGATGAATAATGAAAACAGATCTCCGAGAAAGGAAGTCATCAAGAACATTGCCATTGTTTTTCTGGCAGTTCTGCTGGTGCTTACATTCTTCTCAAATACTTTTATGAATTACACTCTGCCGCAGGTATCTGCCGTTTATGTCAGTCAGGGTACTATCTCCGAGCAGATAAGAGGCAGCGGAACTGTTGAGGCTGCCGAGAGCTACGAGGTAAAATTCGACCAGACAAGAACTATCAAGAGCGTTGCCGTAAAGACAGGTCAGACCATAAATGCAGGCGATACTCTGTTTGAGCTGGAGGACTCCGACTCCGACGAGCTTACTCAGGCCCAGAAGGATCTGGAGGACAAGGAGCTTGATTACAAAAAGGCAGTTCTTGCCCAGTCCGACAGCTCTAAGTATCAGTCCGATTATCTGGAGATACAGAAAGCCGAAAAGGAGCTTTCCGAGCTTCAGGCAAAGTATCAGACTGCCCTTGCAGGCACTGACCCTCTTTCCTCCGCACTCAATGATTATAATTCCCTGAAAAGCAGATCGGATAAGCTCACCAAGGAAAAGGAAGACCTTAGCAATCAGCTCAGCGCCGTAAATGCGGATACATCCGATGATATGATAAACCTTACAGGTGCGTATTACGACACCCTCAGAGCTGACAAGGACCGTGTTACCGAGCTTGAAAAAAAGGTCGAGACAGCTCAGTCCGATTATGACGAGCTGAGCAAGGACGTTGGCGCAGATACCGACTATGCTTCCAAGATTGAGGAGACAAGAAAGTCTATCGAGTCCGCAACAGTTGAGCTTAATCAGCTTTATATCTCCCTTTACAACGCAAAGGCTGATGATGATACCACATCTATCTCAGCTTCCATCGCAACAAAGTCGCTGGAGATAGACCAGCTCCAGAGAGACCTTTCCAATTATCTTGCAAAATCCACTACCAGCGGAGTTCTCAAAACAAAGCTGAAAAATGCTGAAAGCACACTCAATAAGGCAAAGAAGAACCTGAACAGCGCAAAGGACACCCTGAGCAACGATGTTCGTTCCATAAAGCTTGAAATAAAGGCAAAGCTCGACAAGGTAACAGCAGAGCTGGACGATGTTACATTAAAGCTCACCAACGCAGGCACTGCAAAGGACGATGCCACCGCAGCAGGATATCTTTCCGCTTCACAGCTGGAGCTTAAAATATCCGAGCAGAAGGACACCGTTGATAACCTTTATGCAGCACTTGAAATAAAGAAGCAGACCGACAGCGTTACCAACGAAAGCAATCAGCTTGACCTTGAAGCAAAGAAAAAGGACATCGAAAGACAGAAGGAAAAGGTAGAAAAGCTTAAGAGCGAGGCATTTGACGCAGTCGTTACCGCAAAAATGGGCGGTACTGTTGAAAGCGTTTCCGTTACAGCAGGCAGCGAGGTTGCTGCGGGCACAGTGGCAGCAGTAATCAGCGTGTCCGACCTCGGCTACACCGTTTCTTTCTCCGTAAAGAATGACCAGGCTAAGAAGGTCAAGGTTGGCGACAAGGCAGAGATAACAAGCTGGTACTGGGGCGACAGCTTCTCCGCAACTCTAAGCGAGGTAAAGACCGACACTGCAAATCCCCAGACACAGAAAACTCTCGTATTCAACGTTACAGGCTCCGATATCTCCACAGGTCAGACCATTACCCTTTCCATGGGCAGCAAGGGTCAGCCTTATTCCGCAGTTGTTCCCAACGCAGCGGTAAGAGAGGACTCTAACGGAAAGTTCGTCCTCGTTATGGAAGCAAAGAGCAGCCCTCTCGGCAACCGCTACAAGGCTGTGAGATATGACATCGAAGTCCTTGCAAAGGACGACAACAACACCGCTGTAAACGGTCTTATGGGAAGCGAGTACGTTATCACCACATCTACCAAGCCCATTCAGGCAGGCGATCAGGTTCGTCCCGCCGAGAGCTGATCGGGGTGACGTGAATGAGCAGACTGAAAAAATTCAATATAATTCTGCTGATAATAAACGCCGTTCTTCTGTCGGTATTCGGGATAATTTACCTGCGGATATCATCGCTTTCAAGGGATTATTCATCTGACAAGGCAAAGGAAATGTGGGATAACGACAAGTATAAATACTCCCAGATATCACTTTATGTGTCTCCCTCCAATGGATTTGACATGATGGGGATATACTCCATGAGGAAAAGCGTCGAGGAAAAGCTGAAAGAAAGCTCCGTCCTTGATGCGGAGGATAATCCCGAGGGCAGGCTTTGGATAGACTGTGCCTCAGGCGATTCCACACTTACCCTTGCAGGAAAAATGGGCAGCTGCGATGTTGCTGTAACAGGCACGGTGGGGGACTACTTCATCTTCCACCCGGAGGACATAATGTACGGCAGCTATTACACATCGGAGGACATCAACCTTGACAGGATAATCCTTGACAAGCAATGCTCATGGCAGCTGTTCGGCTCCATGGACACCGTGGGAATGCCGCTGGAAATAAACAACAAGGTGTTTTATGTGGCAGCTGTTGTGGAGTCACCCGATAATGAGGTTGATAAGACCGCATACGGCACAAAGCCCAGAGTGTATATGCCCTATGAATCGTTAAAGCAGCTGAACGACAGCTTTGTGCTCACATCATATGAGGTGTGCCTGCCAAATATCGTCAAGGATTACGCTTACGGGGTCATGAAGGATATAAACACCGCCCCCGAGGATTCAAGCGTTCTCATCGACCAGACAGGCAGATTCGGTCTCCTGAAGCTTTTCACAGGCTTCAGGGAGATACGTGAGAGCGTTATGGTAACGACGAATATCAGCTATCCATGGTACGAGAACCGCACACGCAGCGCCGAGATAATCGGAAAGATACTTGCAGGTCCTTCGGTATATCTGCTGATAATCCCCGCAATATCGCTGGTTTACGGACTGTTTATGCTGGCAAAGCTGGCAGGCAGGGGCGGCAGAGCAGTCAAGGAGCACATTGACGCACGTTATCAGAAGAAGATATCGGAGGAGTATTACAAAAAGCACCCCGATGAAAAGCCATAAAGGAGCAGATATGGACGTTTCATGGAATCCATGGCACGGCTGCAAAAAGATAAGCGAGGGCTGCCGCCACTGCTACGTGTATCGCACAGACGAGAAACACGGCATGGACGGCAGCCTGCTGTCATATAACAAGGATTTTGACCTGCCCGTGCGCAGGAAAAAGAACGGCGAATATAAGGTGCCCTCGGGAGCAGTGCTTTTCACCTGCTTTACCTCCGACTTTCTCCTTGACGAGGCGGACGAAAGGCGGGGAGAGGCATGGCAGTTTATGCGTGAACGCAGCGATGTGGACTTTATATTTTTCACCAAGCGGATAACCCGTCTGGCGCAATGCCTGCCCGAGGACTGGGGAGATGGCTACGACAATGTTATCATCGGCTGCACCTGCGAAAATCAAAAGCGTGCCGATGAACGGCTGCCGGTGTTCCTTAGCCTGCCAATAAAGCACAGGCTCATAGTATGCGAACCTCTGCTGGAGAGCATAGACCTGAGCGCATATCTTGACCCCAAACGGATAGAAAGCGTCTCTGCGGGCGGAGAATCGGGCAATGAAGCAAGGATATGCAGCTATGACTGGATACTTTCATTGCGCTGCCAGTGCGTTGACGCAGGGGTCAGCTTCACATTCCACCAGACAGGGGCAAGATTCCTCAAAGACGGCAGACTTTACCGTATCAAGCGCCCTTATCAGAAATCGCAGGCAAGAAAAGCGGATATTGACTATACGCCGTGACATTTTAAATCTTAAATTTCTGTAAAAGCTATTGCATTTTCGGTTGGAATTGGTATAATAAGTAGTATATAGTTTTATTCTGGTAAAATAAGAAAGGAAAGATAACTTTAATGCTCAACACATATTTTTCAGTTCTGGCAGCTGCAACAGCAAATACAGCTGATTCACAGGCAGCAGCAACTTCTCAGCTGGTATCCTCCATTGTAATGCTCGTCGTTATCTTGGCGCTCTTCTACTTTATGCTTATCCGTCCCCAGAAGAAGAAGGACAAGGAGCAGAAGCAGATGAGAGATTCTCTCCAGGTGGGAGATCAGGTAACAACCATCGGCGGCATAGTTGGATTTATCGTTCGTAAGAATGACGATACCGTTGTTATCGAAACAGGCGGCGACAGAAGCAAGATCATCGTTAAGACATGGGCTATCTCCGAGAATCAGACCCAGCACGATGAGCAGGACGAGCTTGGAAAGAAAAAGTAAGAGTAAAAAAGCAGCGCTTGAGCGCTGTTTTTTTTGTGCGGGTACGGACAAATTAACCTTTTGCTTTCATATCAATAAAAAAATGTCCTGCAGAAGATCTGCAGGACATTTAAATTTATACGTGTTACTTAGTGTTTGAAAGCTTCCAGCGGAATGTTGCAATTCGCTGTGCCTTGGTGTTATCATAGGAAATGTTGCTGCACGCAACGCTCAGATCATTGTACCTGTAATCGGTACGTGATTCCTTTGAGCCGAATATTGCGGTAACTCCGCCCTTGGCAGCATCACTGCCGTAGTTTCTGGACATTACTGCACCGATCTTGTGATCGTTTCTCAGCAGCTCAATGATGTCCTTTGCAGCAATGGGCTTGGTGTCGCATACGTTGTAAATACCCTGATATGTAATAGTGTCGGGGCAGGTAAGTATGCCGTATATGAAATCCACAAGATTGTAAAGACAGGTGAAAGTGTATCCGTAATCGCCGTAGCCGCCGTAAACGAACGCACAGCCGGTCTTTTCATCATAAACCTTTGCTTTCAGATTTTCGGTGAAATCCTTGGTGTAAATGGGGCATATGCGCATGATAACGCCCTTTGTGCCAGTGGATTTCTTGAGAGCATTTGCAAGAGCCTTTTCAGAGTCGGCCTTGAGCTTTGCATATATGGAGGACGGCCTTTCGGCAGCTGCCTCACGTATAGGCTCTCTTGTACGCTGAGGCGCATAGATCTGGTGTGTACTGAGCATAAGTATGTCAGCCACTCCAGCAGCTTCTGCAGCCTTGTAAAGATATTTATCCACAGCGGCGCTGGTTTTTTCCTCATCGGAGGACAGAACGTCCGGGAAGTCGTTATCAACTGTGCATGCAAGGTGGATAAGCATATCTATCTTGCTGCCGTTCAGAACGCCTGTTATTTTTTCCTTGTCGGTAATACTGCACTGAACGAAGCTGAAATTGTCATTATCTTCAAAAGGAGCGGGAGCTGTATCGGTTCCTATAACGTTATAGCCTTTCTGCAGGAGCATTTCCACAACAGCCTTTCCTATCATTCCCGCAGCACCGGTTACAAATATAGTTTTCATAAAATCTCTCCCTTCCGATAAAATGCCGATAAATAGTATATATTTATCTCATTTATTATATTATACCATCTGTATCAGAAAAATCAATAAGATTTTGGTTTGTATTTCTTAAATTTATTGGAACATAGCATAAATATTGAGCAATTTCTCTTGAAGAAATTGTAAAAAAGTGATATACTGAATGTTATCACAGCTTGAAGCAATATGGCGCAATAACTTTCACCAATAAAGTTAATCTGCGTACAATATGAGATTAAAAGCTTATTTATAAATGCAGCATAGGAGTGTTTTTATGCAAAGCCCTTTTAAATATTCTGACACAAATAAGCGCTACCGAACCCAAAGCAGCTACCTTAAACAGAGGTTCGGCTGCAAGGTGATGAAGATATCCCTCAACTGCGGCTTTACCTGCCCGAATATCGACGGCACAAAGGGCGTTGGCGGCTGCACATACTGCTCTGCGGGCAGCGGGGAATTTGCGGGGGACTGTGCACTTTCGGTCACAGAGCAGTTTGAACAGGTCAGGGCGAAAATGAACATGAAATGGCACGAGGGGCTGTATATCCCGTACTTTCAGGCAAACACCAACACCTATGGCCCTCTTGAAAAGATAAAGACCATGGTGGAGGAGGCGCTGACCCTTGAAAATGTCTGCGGCATTGCCATTTCCACCCGTCCCGACTGCATTTCGGACGATGTTCTGGACTATCTTGCCGATGTTAGCAGGCGGACATATCTTACAGTCGAACTTGGTTTGCAGACTGTTCACGATAAAACTGCCGAAAGAATAAACCGCTGTCACACATATTATGATTTTCTGGAATGCTATAAGCGCCTGCGGGACAAGGACATAAACGTCTGCGTGCATCTTATAAACGGCCTCCCCGGGGAAAACCGTGAGATGATGCTCGAATCGGCTTACGAGATGTCAAAGCTGGAGCTTCACAGCATAAAGCTCCACCTGCTGCACATCATCAGGGGCACTGCCATGGCGGAGGAATATCTGAGAGGGGAGTTTGCCGCCCTGACGCTGGAGGAATATGTGGATATCATCTGCGCCCAGCTGGAGCTTTTGCCCCCTGAGCTTATTATCCAGCGTGTTACGGGTGATGGCGCAAGGGACACTCTGATAGCCCCGCTGTGGAGCCTTAAAAAGTTTGTGGTCATGAACGAGATAGACAAAAAACTTGCCCGTGACGATACCATGCAGGGCAGCAAATACTGCGGAAAATAATTTGAAAAAATATTTTCAAAACCCCTTGACACTGACGCTGCGTCATAGTATATACTGAGTTTACGGAGACAGGAAAGGAGATACTCATGTATAAGATCAGTGAATTTGCAAAGCTTACAGGTGTCAGTGTGCGCACACTGCATTATTATGATGAAATAGGGCTGCTAAGTCCATGCTCTGTTGACGAACAGAACGGCTACCGCTATTACGATGACAGCTCCCTTGCACGTATGCAGGAGATACTTTTTTATCGTGAGCTTGATTTTCCGCTGAAAAGGATATCTGAGATCATTCTGTCTCCCGACTATGATAAAGGTTCGGCGCTTATGCGTCAGCGTCAGCTGCTGGTGCTCAAAAAGGAAAGGCTAGAGCGGCTGATATGCGCCATTGACAGTGCCGCAGAAGGAGAGGTAACAGATATGAAAGCATTTGATAACAGCGAATTTGAAGCAGCCCGTGATGAGTTTGCAAGAGAAGCAAGGGAAAGGTGGGGCGATACTGAGGCATACAAAGAGTTTGAGCAGAAAGATGCCCGTCGCTCCGATGATGGCAGGAAAAAGGGCGAGCGTGTGACAGAACAGCTTACAGCGGAATTTGCGTCCCTTATGAAGAGCGGCGCAAAGCCATCTGACAGCAGCGTGCAGGCTCTTGTACAGCGCTGGCAGGATAACATTACCGAGAACTATTACACCTGCACCAAGGAGATACTTGCAGGTCTGGGTGCAATGTACTCAGGCGATGAGCGTTTTGCCGGGAACCTTGACCGCCACGGAAAAGGCACGGCTGAGTTTATTGCCAAAGCTATTGAGATATTCTGCAAATAATAAGAACAGCTCCCGCACTGCTGCGGGAGCTGTTTTGCTGTATTACTGAACGGGTGCCATTGCCGTCTGCTGGGTCATGGGGAGCATTACCGTAAATACGGTTCCCTTGCCGTCCTCGCTGTCAACGGAAATGCTTCCGTGGTGGAGGGCTGCGATGTGCTTTACAATAGAAAGTCCCAGTCCCGTGCCGCCTGTCTGCTTGGAATGGCTCTTGTCAACACGGAAGAAACGCTCAAAAATGCGTCCCTGATGCTCCTTTGGTATGCCTATGCCGTTGTCTGCCACGGTTATAACAGCCTTGTCGCCTGCACGGCTCACATCTACAAGCACCTTTCCGCCTGGGCGGTTATATTTCACGGCGTTTTCGGTAAGGTTGTATATCATTTCGTAGATGTAGCCGCCGTTTGCCTGAACTGTAACGTCGCTGCCACTGACAGAAAGGTCTATTTCCAGACGCTTTGCCTTTTCGGCGAGATTTTCGGCGACCTCCTTTGCAACAGCTGAAAGGTTGGTCTCGGTGAAAATTTCCGAGTGATTTTCCTCTATCTCCGACAGCCTGATGATGTCGTTTATAACGTTCAGTAGGCGGTTGGACTCTTCATATATGCGCTTGCCGTATCTGCGGATATCGTCGCCGTCGGTTATCATTCCGCCGCCCAGCATTTCCGCAAAGCCCCTTATGGTGGTAAGGGGAGTTTTCAGCTCATGGGAAACATTTGCGGAGAAATCACGGCGCATTTCCTCTGCCAGATGTATCTCCGTTTCATCGACGATGATTATAACAGCGCCCGAAAGCTTATCCTCGGAGCTTATGCGGCTGATGAACGCCCTGAGGAAACGTCCCTCGGAGGAAAATGTGCCTGTAACGCTGGCAGCGCACTTTGACTGCTCAATAAGCTCCATGAAATCTGTATTCCGGCAGAATTCAATGATGTTTCGTCCGCTTTCCGCAGGAAAAACGGGGTTTACCAGATCGCAGGCGCTGCGGTTGATAGAGATGATATCATCGTTGCGGTCAATGAGTATCATGCCCTCGGTCATGTTTGCGGTTATGAGACCAATGGTGTTCTTTTCGGCGGAAAGCGAGGCGATGTAGTCCTTTATCTCACGCTTCATGCGGGCCACAAGCTTTACCATGGGGAGCAGCTCCTCATACTCGCTGTAATCGGCGATGCTTTCCTCAATGGTGTCATCAAAAACGTCCATGGACTTAATCATTTTGCGTATAGGGGTGACGATGTTTTCCGAAAGCTTCATGGAAACCACCACAGCCACCACCATTACAAGACCCCATGCCGCAAGGAAAATGGGTATCGCACCAAGGAAAATGGCGGAAATTCCCTGAGTATTGCAGGAGAAACGGATTATTCCCCCGTCAGTTTTTACGGCATAGTAGTAGGTGCGCCTTGAAAGGGTGTTTGAGTAACGCTCGGCAGTGCCGCTGCCGTTTTCTATTGCCTGCCGCACCTCGGGACGGTCAAGGTGATTTTCGCTGAGAGCTGCGGGAGAAGTGCTGTCGTAAAGAACATTTCCATCGTTATCTATCATAGTCACACGGACGTCGAAGCTGACGGCGTTTTTCATTACGTCGTATATTTCCTCGGGCTTGTCGGTGAAGATCAGGGCTGTGTCTGCGGAGGACATAAGAGCGTCCCTTGCTTCTTTTGAATAAAGCTCGTAGCCGATAAGCATGAACAGTATTCCCAGTACAAGCACGGCGGTCATCACAATAGTGCTTATGGCTTTACAAATTCGGTTCTGCATTTGCTTTTCCTTTCAGGGTCATAAGCTGATCTTGTAGCCTACGCCACGGACGGTATGGATAATGTTTGCGCAGCCTGCCTGCTCCAGCTTCTGGCGGAGAGTCTTTACATGGGCGTCAACAGTGCGGGATTCTCCTGCGAACTGATAGCCCCATACACGCTCCATGAGCTGTTCTCTGGTGAGAACAATGTCCCTGTTCTGGAGCATGCACAGCAGCAGCTCGAACTCCTTGTATGTAAGCTCCACGTCCTTTTCGCCCACAGTCACCTTGTGCTTGGGAGCGTCAAGAACGAGATTTGCCACTATGTACTGTTCAGCCGCAGCGGAGCCTGTGCCGCCTGCTCTTCTGAGGACTGCCTTCACACGGGAGAGCAGCTCCATTATGCCGAAAGGCTTTGTAATGTAATCGTCCGCACCTGCTTCAAGGCCGTTTACCTTGTCAAGCTCGGTGGAGCGGGCTGTGAGCATTATTACGGGGATATCTGCATACATACCTGCTTTCAGCTCGCTGAGTATCTTGAGGCCGTCCTTTCCGGGAAGCATTATATCAAGCAGGATAAGGGAGGGAATCTTTCTTCTCAGACCCTCTTCAAAGGACTTTGCCTCTGCAAATGAGTTTACCTCGTAGCCGCCTGTTTTAAGGGCGCAGGTTATAAGCTCTCTGATACCGTCGTCGTCTTCAACACAGTAGATGGTTGCCATATGAATTTCTCCTTTTCATTACACGGATTTTACACAGGAAATTAAAAAGCGCATCGGATTTGCCGATACGCTTTCTGTTACTATTATTACTTACTCGCATATCGTGCAGGCGTTATAGCCTCAGCGAGTTATTTATTTTTCTGCTGCCTTGGGCAGAACATACTTTATGGAATATTCCTTGTACTGCTTGATGAAATCCTCATTGCCCTCGCTCTTCAGCTCGTTAAGGTACTGGTGATTATCAAAGCTGTTGTCGTTTATCTGGATAAGATTTACAGCAACATTTGAGCAGTGGTCGGAAACTCTTTCAAGATCGGTGAGAAGGTCGGTAAAGATGAAGCCCTGTTCAATGGTGCATATCTTTTCCTGAAGTCTCTCAACGTGTCGTGTTTTCATTTCGTTTCGCAGGGTATCGACAACCTCTTCAAGAGGCTCAACACGCCTTGCAAGGGAGATGTCCTTTGCTTCAAAGGCTCTTACCGTAAGATCAAGTATATCTTCAATAGCCTTGAACATTACCTGAAGCTCACGTTTTGCCATGTCGGAGAACTCAACATTCTTTTCGTGTATCTCCTTGGCGGTGTCAAGAATGTTCACCGCATGGTCGGATATTCTTTCAAAATCGCCTATGGAGTGGAGCAGACATGATACCGTTCTGCTGTCGTCCATTGTCATGCTTCTACCCGAAAGCTTTACAAGGTATGTGCCTGTAATATCCTCGTACTTGTCTATGCTGTCCTCGTTGTCAATTATCATCTGGGCCTTGTCCTCGTCGTAGTGCTTCAGGACATCGAATGCGATGAGTATAGTATCCTTTGCGAGGGAAGCCATTCTGTTGGTAACGTTTCTGCACTGTTCGATAGCAACGCCGGGAGTGCTGAGGAAACGGTCGTCCAGAAGAACGGGGGATTCGCTGTCGTCCTTCACCTCGTCACGGATAGTGAGGTATGCCAGCTTTTCAAGCAGGTTTGTGAAGGGGAGCAGCAGCAGGGTGGTGCCGATATTGAATATTGTATGCACCAGTGCGATTGAGAAACCTGTTACAGTGGAATCCTTGAAAGAAAAATCAATGAAATAATCAAGTGTATAATAAACAGTCAGCGCCAGCACGGTTCCGATTATGTTGAAGTAAAGATGAACTGCTGCAACACGCTTGGCGTTCTTGTTTGCGCCCGCCGAGGAAAGAATTGCGGTGATGCAGGTACCGATATTCTGACCGAGGATAATGGGGAATGCGGTGCCGAATGTTATCTTTCCGCTCTGGGAAAGGGACTGGAGCATACCCACGGAAGCGGCGGAGGACTGAATGATAGCTGTAAGCAGAGCGCCAACCATTACGCCGAGTATGGGGTTTTTGAAAAGTGTCAGGAGAGACTCAAAGGATTCGGAGTCTTTAAGGGGAGCCATGGAGTTGCCCATGGTGTCCATACCTATCATCAGCAGGGCAAATCCAACGAGAATGCCGCCGATGTCCTTTTTCCTGCCGTTCTTTGTAGCCATTCGCATGACCACGCCGATAAGTGCGAGTACGGGAGCAAAGTTTTCGGGCTTGCACAGCTGAATGGCGATGGTGTCGCCCTCCAGACCCGAGAGGCTCAGGAGCCATGTGGTGACTGTGGTTCCGATGTTTGCGCCCATTATAATGGATATCGCCTGTGAGAGGCGCATGATGCCTGAGTTTACGAAGCCTACCAGCATTACTGTGGTCGCTGATGATGACTGTACAACAGCCGTTACCAGAACACCCAGCAGAAGGCCTTTAAAGCGGTTTGAGGTTAGTTTTTCGAAGATCTGCTCCAGCTTTCCGCCTGCGAGTTTTTCAAGCTTGTCGCTCATAAGGCTCATTCCGTAAAGGAACATTGCGAGACCGCCGAAAAGCTGAATGACATTGAACACTGACATTTAATGCTCATCCTTTCATTGTACCGTTGCGCCTGACTGCGTATCCAAGCGGTTTCCCAAACCGCACGGTACTTTTCATAAAAAAACACATTTTCTCACACGCAGTTATTGTAACACAAATAAGTGAATTTCAAATAGTCCTATTGTAAAATTTACGTAAAATATGATAAATCTGTTTAAAAATATGTACAGCAGCCTTTACAGACTTTTCGTGGAACGCATTTAAGCGGCATATATCTGTATAGATTTCTTTACGAAATGTGAAAAAAATTATTTTGTTAAATCCGTTATTGATTTTATTTGCAGAATGTGGTACACTATATTTATTGATTTGTTTTACAGTTCTTTCGCCGCAGGTGCGGCAAAATATATTCGGGAGGATTATTCAGATGGATAAATCACAGTTTACCTCAAAGATCAATGAAAATCTTATGATCGACGGAAGAACAGACATAAGCCACGCAACTCCCCGCCAGCTTCACAACGCTGTTGCAAGGGCTGTTATGAGCGACATTATCCCTCTCTGGAATGAAACAGAGGAAAGACATAATTCCAAGCGCAGAGCATATTACCTCTCCGCTGAGTTCCTTATGGGAAGAGCAGTGTTCAACAACCTTTACTGCGCAGGCCTTCTTGATGAGGCAAAGCAGATATTCTCCGACAACGGCATTGACATTGCCTGCCTGGAGGAAATAGAGGACGCTTCCCTGGGCAACGGCGGTCTCGGCAGACTTGCAGCCTGCTTCCTTGACTCAGCAGCTGCCTGCGATATACCCCTCAACGGCTACGGTATCAGATATAAGTACGGACTTTTTAAGCAGTCTATCGAAAACGGCTTCCAGAGAGAGGCTGCCGATCCCTGGCTGGATTACGGCGACGCATGGAGCGTAAGATGCGACAAGGACGCTGTTATAGTTGAATTTGCAGATCAGACCGTAAAGGCTGTTCCTTACGATACTCCTATCATCGGCTACGACAGAAAGGCTGTAAATACTCTCCGTCTCTGGCAGGCTGAGAGCATCAAGGGCTTTGATTTCTGGAAGTTCGATAACCAGGATTACATGGGCGCTTCCGAAAGCAATATCATGGCTGATGCCATAAACGATGTTCTTTACCCCAACGATAACACCGAAAAGGGCAGAAGACTGAGACTTAAGCAGCAGTATTTCTTCGTATCCGCTTCCGTTCAGGACGTTATCAGACGCTACAAGGCAAAGTACGGCGAGGATTTCTCCCACTTTGCAGAGTGCTATGCTCTCCAGCTCAACGATACCCACCCCACAGTTGCCATTGCTGAGCTCATCAGAATATTCATGTTCAAGGAAGGTCTTTCCTTCAAGGAAGCATTCGATATCGTTCAGAAGACCTGCAACTATACCAACCACACCGTTATGGGCGAGGCTCTGGAAAAGTGGAACATCGACCTGTTCAAGAGCGTTATCCCCACAGTTTATGAGATCATTCTCATGATAAACGACTACCTCAAAAAGTACCTTAAGTCTATCGGTCAGACCGAGGAGCAGATAAACTCCAAGCTCATTGTTGACGGCAGCGTTATCCACATGGCAAGAATGGCTATCTTCGCTTCCGCACACACCAACGGCGTTGCACAGCTCCACACAAATATCCTTATGCACGATGTTCTTAAGGACTGGTATGAGATATTCCCCGACCGCTTCCAGAACAAGACCAACGGTATTACCCCCAGAAGATGGCTGGGTCTATGCGATCCCGAGCTTTCCGCTCTTATCACCGAGAAGATAGGCGACGGCTGGCAGACTGACCTTGACAGACTGGCAGGTCTTAAGAAGTTCGTTGATGACGGCGACACCATCAACCGTTTCATGGCTATCAAGAGAACCAAGAAGGAGCAGCTCTGCGCTTACATCAAGGAGCATGAGGGCATTGACCTTTCTCCCGATTTTGCTTTTGATATCCAGGTAAAGCGTCTCCACGAGTACAAGAGACAGCTTCTCAATGCTTTCTCCATTATGGACCTTTACTTCCAGATAAAGGATCACAAGCTGCCCGATCTCCAGCCCACAGCGTTCATCTTCGGCGCAAAGGCTGCTCCCGCATACCGCAGAGCAAAGGGCATCATCAAGTATATCAATGAGGTGGCAAAGCTTGTTAACAACGACCCCGATACCAAGGATAAGCTGAAGGTCATCTTCGTTCAGAACTACAACGTTTCCTACGCTGAAAAGCTCATTCCCGCAGCAGATATCTCCGAGCAGATCTCTACAGCGGGTCTGGAGGCTTCAGGTACAGGCAACATGAAGTTTATGCTCAACGGCGCAGTTACTCTTGGAACCTATGACGGCGCTAACGTTGAGATCGTTGAGGAAGCAGGCTGGGAGAATGAGTATATCTTCGGCGCAAGAGTTGAGGAGATAGACGCTATCAAGGCAACTTACAAGCCCAAGGAGAAGATATACAACCGCAACGATCGTGTAAAGCGTGTTGTAAATACTTTGGTTGACGGCACATTCAACGACGGCGATACAGGAATGTTCGGCGAGCTGTTCAACTCCCTTATCAACGGCGCAAGCTGGCACAAGCCCGATAACTACTTCCTTCTCACCGATCTGGAGGGCTATGTTGACACCAAGCTACGTGCTCTCTACGATTACAAGAACAGAAACGTATTCAGCAAGAAGTGCTGGATGAACATTGCAAGCGCTGGCAAGTTCTCTTCCGACAGAACTGTAAGACAGTATGCCGAAGAGCTCTGGAAGCTTTGATATTTCCATAAACAGAAGGTCAAAGACGACTGAAATCAACAGCCGACCGCAAGTCGGCTGTTTTTCTGCGTTTGGAAAGGATTTTTTATGAGTTCGGATTTTTTTAGATCGGAAGAGCGTCGTGTAGGGAAAGAGTGTATCGGTAACGAACCTTACCTCCGCAGGTCAGGTAATGGGCGTTACGGTCATAGCAGCAGGAGGCTCACTTTTTGAAATGGCGCTGACCCAGCTTGTCATCAACCTGAGATATGCACTTATGGGTCTGTCGCTGTCAAGAAAGCTGGACAGCAGCTTTAATACGCTGAGGAGAATGCTTGTATCCTACGGCATCACCGATGAGATATTCGCCGTGGCATCCGCACAGCCCAAAAAAGTATCTCCGCAATATATGTACGGGCTGATACTTGTATCGTTCCTTGGCTGGAGCATAGGCACGTTCATCGGCGCATTTTCAGGTCAGATACTTCCCCAGTCTATCATAAACGCCATGGGAATAGTGCTGTACGGAATGTTCATTGCAATAGTTATCCCCGTTGCGAAGCGCAAGAAGAGCGTGCTTTCCGTTGCCATATTTGCGGCAATACTGTCGCTGATGTTCAAATATGTGCTTACCATGGTAAGCAGCGGATTTGCTATCATAATCAGCGGTGCAGGCGCTTCCGCACTGGGAGCAATGCTCTTTAAGGACGAAGAGGGGGCTGAGGAAGAATGAGCATAGTCGCATACGTTGCGGTAATGGCAGGCGTTACATATCTTATAAGAATGCTGCCCCTCACCCTTTTCAGAAAAGAGATAAAGTCAAAGTTCTTCCGCAGATTTCTCTATTATATCCCTTATGCGGTGCTGAGCGCAATGACCATACCCGCAATTTTTTATTGTGTGGGCGATGAATTTACTGTTCAGGCAGTTATCGGAACGGCTGCGGCAGTGATACTTGCCCTGTTCGATATGCCGCTTATCGTGGTTGCTCTTGTGGCAGCCGCTGCGGTGTTTATTTCGGGATTGTTTTTATGATAAAGGCATTAAATCAAAAAGCCCGTGCTCTTTGTGAGTACGGGCTTTTTGATATAATATAACACAAAGCTCCGTCCCGTTATTTTTCTGTTACGGGACGGAGCTTCTATTTTTCCGTGTTGTTCCTTGTCTTTGTTCTTCACAAGCTTAATAGTTCATCACATCAGTAGTCGTATCTGATTGTGATATCGGGTTCATCCGTAAGGGCAGGGGTTGTCTCGTTCTCTGTCCAGAGGGTGAAATCGGGGACGGAGGTGGTTACCCATGGAGTGCTTTCGGTAGTTGTCTCAGTTGTTGCCGAAGGCGATGTCTCCGTCTCGGAGGGGGCGGTGTTGTCAGGATTTACCGCAACGAATACGGAAAGCACTTCTCCTGCTTCCAGGTCGATGTACTCACCGGGTTCAATGCTTATCCACGCAACGTAGTCATTGAGGGTGTTGGTGGTCTCATACGCCTTTTCCTCGTACTTTATGCCCTCGCTGTTGAGGATAGCGAAATAATCCTTTTTGTTCAGTCCGTAGAAGTCTGGGACTACTACCTTTGCGGGACCCATGCTTATTTTCAGCGTAAGCTCTGCGCCCTTTTCGTAGTTGGAGCCTTTTTCGATGGACTGCTCGAATATGATACCCTTTTTGTATTCATCTGTATAAACATACTCGGGTGTGATTGTAAGATTGTCCTTGATGGAGGTGTTCTTTACGGTATCGTAATTCTTGCCCACAAGGTCGTTCATGATGTAAACGGTAGCGCCTGCCTTGATAGTTGTCTGCGATTCATTTGCTGCAGGATTTGTATCAGAGTCGGAGACCGTCACTGACAGAGTGGGATAGTTGAAACATTGGGGAGAGCCGAACCGTCAGGAGCGGAGGTCACACTGCCCGATGCTTCCGATTCGATATCGCCGATCTCAGGGATAGTTGCCTGGGGTGCGGTGGTTATTCCGTTTGCCACGGTTGAACTGTTGTCGTCAAGCACCATCATCATGATGCCCATTATAACGCACAGGAGAACCGCTGCGCACACGCCTACGATAACAAATATTCTGTGCTTGCTCATAGGCTTCTTTGCCGGCTTTTTCTCAGGTTCCTCAACGGGGCCTTTTGTGCTGTGCTGCTTGGGGATAGTTATGGTCTGGGTAGCAGATACAGTCCTTGTTTTATTGAACTCAGGCTCTTCAAAAAGCTGGGTCACAAGCTCGGTAACGGTCTGTATCCTCATTTCGCCCGAAAGCGCCATACCGTTCATAATGACCTTTGAAACGTTGACGGGGATATTGGGATTAAGTGACCTTGGCTCGGGGAGAGTGTCGTTTGTCATTCTCACCATAGCGTCCATCGGAGTAGTGCCTGTGAGCATTCTGTAGAGCAGTGCGCAGATACCGTAGATATCTGTCCATGTGCCCTGCCAGTTGCTTGAGCTGTACTGTTCGGGAGCCGCATAGCCGTGATATATCTCGGAAGCAAGCTCGGTGTTGGCAGTTCTTGCGTCAGCGATGCAGAAGCCTATGAGTTTAAGCTCGTTCTTTTCGCCGACGATTATATTATCGGGGGATATGCCCCTGTGGATAAGACCTGCGTTATGTACAAGGGAAAGTGTGGTGAAGATAGGCGGGAACATCCGCTTTACTTCCTCCCAGGTAAGCTCGCCTGCGTTTTCTTTCAGGTACTTTGCAAGGTTCATTCCCTCGATGTAGCGGAAAATAACATATCCTGTGTTATTTTCGCCGAACATATCAATAGGCGGATTTATGTGGTTAAGAGTCCGCATTTTTGCAAGCATCTTGTTAAGCTCAACAAATTCGGACATAAAGGCTTTATACTGGGCAACGCAGTTCTGCTTAACAGAAATTACCGTGCTGTCCTTATTTCTGCTGCAAAGTGTATCGGGCATATATTCCCTGATTGTGACCTTTGACATGGTAACGGTATCGAAGCCGATATACTCAGCGCCCTCGCCGTTATACCTCAGAAGCTTGCCGACGATGTACCTGTCATTGAGAATGGTTTTGGGAGGCAGATATGCCGGCAGATACGGAACATCGGGCGAGTAACCGCAAAGCGGGCAAGCGCCCTCGGTCTCCTTTGGCTCCATGCAGCCCATACACAGCTTATAATTCAGATCAGCCAAACTCGCATCTCCCTTCATAAACATCGTGCAAACATAAGTCTGCTATACTATAATACCAGTCAAAGCCCGATATGTCAATGACTTTTGCTGAATTGTCAGCCTTTTGTATTCGTGCTTTAACATTTTTTGCTGCTGTTGAAACCGTTTTGTTTTCATTCTGTAACCTGATGAAGTTGGTGTGGTTTGAGATATTATATGCAGGGAGTGGTGAAAAAATATTGCAAAATATATACAAAAAAAGCTCCTGCCGTTTCCGACAGGAGCCTGTAAGTTATTATTACTTTTCAACGATTATTCTCAGAGGCTCAGTTACCGATCCTCTGGAAGCGGAATACTGATATGTGGGAATGGTGTCGCCGTCATAAACAGGAGTTCTTCTGAGTGTTATTCTTGTGCTTCTTTCGGGGCTGTTGCTGTCGTATGCGTCGATAACGAACAGGTCGGGATTTTCCTCGTCACGGATTATCCTGATGGCGTTCATAGCGGAGCTGCCGTATGTGATGAGCGCAGGAGTACCTGTGGTAAGCTCGTTGATAAGCTCGTCAAATGCCTCATCGCACTTGTCAGCCGTATCGGGAATTGCGCAGTACCAGCGGAGCATATTCATTATCGCCAGATCGTCACCCTGGAGGTTCTTGCTGTCGATAAGAACGCACTCATAATCGGTAAAGTCCTTTATCTTGTTGAAGGTGATTGTGCGCAGGAACTTCATAAATCCGCTCTGCTCGGGTGCGGAATAATCATAGTGAGAGGTTATTACATTGAGGTTTGCCTCGTCAATGAATGCTCTGGTATCGCTTGTGTAGTGGAGAGTGCCGCCCTTTATGCTGCGGTAGTTCCACTTGTCGCTGCGCTGGATATACTCATTGTAGGAAGCAAGAGCGCCCAGCTCAACGCTGTTAAGGTCGGCCTTGCCGTCTGTGATGCCCGAAATGGAGCTGATGTCATAGCCGGAAACTGATGTGCCGTCATCGGTGGTGTATCCCTCACGGGACATTTCAAGTGTACCGTCGTAGTAGTCACGGATAAGTCCTGCAATTCCCACGTCAGCGCCGTTGGGAGCAAAGTCGGAGCGGAAGTTATTGTAGCCGATACCGTCCTTGAGAACGTTAAAGCCCGAATCAGCAACGATATAGCCCTTTGTGCCGCTTTCTTCCTCGAATGTTACCTGATTGTAGGACATAAAGCTCTGGATCTTTTCGTAGATGTTTTCCAGTGCGTCAGCGTTGGAAGCCTGGAAGAACTGACCGTTTGTCTGCTCGGCAATGCTGTAAAGGTACTCAGCGTCGATGTATTTTCCGAGACCGATAGTAAATATTGTGATATTTGCAGCCTTTGCAGCGTCGATGGCAGCCTTGTCCTTTGCGGCATTTGCAACGGAGGGCATACCGTCGGTCAGAAGGATTATGTAGTTTCTGTCAGCGCTTGATATTCCGCCGAATTCCTTGACCGCATTGGTGATAGCGCCTGCGATCTCGGTTCCCGAGAACACCTGATTTTTGTTTCTGATATCGGAAATCTTCTGCTTTACAGTGTTGACATCATTTGAAATGGGAGTGATATTTGCATATCCGCCCGAAAATTCGCCTGCGCCGTAATTTGCTTCAACGCCCAGCATATCAATAAGGTTTACAGCAAAGTCGAGACGCTTGAACTCAACGTCATTTTCCTCGGAGTTAGCACAAAGCTCTTCGGGGTACATGGAGCCTGAGTTGTCGATGAGGAAGAACACGTTTGTGCTGCCCTTTTCCGAAAGAATGCTTGTGTCGCAGAGGGCATAGATTCCGTTTTCGGTTATCTCTGCGGAAACGGTGTTTGCATCGGCGTTCACAGTGCTTGTCAGCTGGTCGAAGCTCAGCTTGTCGGCATTGAAGCGGAAGATAGAAAGATTGCTTTCGTTCACGTTCTTGCTTTCCGCCTGGTTATCGGTGTAGCTGAAGGTCAGGGTGCAGGAATCAAAATTCTTGTCGGTATAGAACTCATAAGCATAGCCCACAAGTCCGGGAGTACCCTGGATACTGTTGTTATTCACCTTTGAAACGGTGGCATATGCAGTCTTGAGCTGTCCCTTTATCTCAGCCCTTACCTGCTCGGCGGCAACTGTGTTGTCACGGATAACTTCATTATCGGGAGTTGAGCCGTCAGATGTGGGATTAAGGGGATCAAGACCCGCTCTTATCTCACGTCCGTCCAGCAGACCGTCTCCGTCGGAGTCGGGATTTGCGGGATCGGTCTTGGATACGTTTATCTCGTAGTAATCGGTGAGACCGTCGCAGTCGGAATCCTCCAGACCCTCGTTAAGTCCCAGAGATGTCTTTTCCTCGGCGGAAAGGGGAGAGGTGTCAGGTATCTCGTACTGTATGCTTGAATCGGAAACCAGTCTGCTCTGACCTGTAAGCTTCTTTTCAAGGTCGGAGTAGATCTCCTCATTCTGGGAGTTTACATAGATGAATGCGCCGCCGTAAGCCAGCAGTACAACAACAAGTGCAACTGCCAGACCCTTTGCTGCGTTCATGGACATAAGGGTGCGGTTGAAGTATCTTGCAGTGGCGTTCTTTTTCTTGGTGCTTTTAGCAGGTGCGGGTGCAGCTGCGGGAGCTTCCGCCTTCTGCTGAGCTTCCTCGGCAGCCTTTGTTTCCTCACGCTTCTTAGCCGCTTCCATGGCGGATATCTGGCGCTGCTTTGCCTGTTCTGCCTTTGCAAGGCGCTCTTCTTCCTTTTTCAGCTCCATCTCACGCTGATGCTTGAGATATGCTTCTTCCTTGAGCTTCTGACGGCGGGCGTTTTCCAGGTCTCTGTCAAGAGCGTCTTCGGAAGCTGCTCGTCTTGCAGCCTCCTCCGCAGATATGGGAGGACCCGAAACGGGCTTAGTTTCTGTTTTAGGCTCTTCTGCCTTGGGAGCTTCAGCAGGCTTAGTCTCAGCCTTAGGCTGCTGGGGCTTTGCTTCTGCCTTGGGAGCCTCCGCAGGCTTAGCTTCTGCCTTTTCCTGCTGGGCAGGCTTGCTTTCGGTCTTAGGAGCTTCTGCGGGCTTAGTCTCTGTCTTTTCCTGCTGGGCAGGCTTGCTTTCGGTCTTAGGAGCTTCTGCGGGCTTTTCTGCGCTTCCCTTTGCGGGAACGGCAATATCTATCTCTTTTTCCTCAGCCTTTTCAAGATTGGCTTCCGCCTCGTGAGCAAATGCCAGCATCTCGCTGAAGCTCTGGACAGGTATATTTTTCTCGTCGGTCTCTTCCGCTGCTGCCTTGGGCTTCTGAGCCTGAGCAGATGTCTTTGGAGCCTGAGACTTCTTTTTCTTTTTATTATTCTTGCTGCTCAATCAAATTCACATCCGTATTAAAATTTTTGGCGCAGAGCTTCTCAAACGGGAAGCTCTGCGCTCGCTCTATTATATTATACTATAATTTTACAGCTGAAATCAATATAGTATCTGCATATAAAAACCTATAACAACTATTGAAATCTGCACAATAGCATAAATAATCCTGCATTATTTTTGGTAAAGATCGCTAAAAATGTCATTCAGCTTTGAACTGAGAAGGATGACGCTTGAAGAAATCCACCTTGGGTTCAAGGAATTTGAGCTTCCTGTCACCGCCGCAGATAGTCTGGAGAGTGTCAAAAATATGATCCCAGCTCCATACGGACTCGTCGAGGTTCATGTAATCCCTTACCATTTCTGTGTCTTTGGGAGCAAGAGGGTGAAGGAGAACAGCGGCGGTCTTTATCATATGGAATGTGTCGATAAGGTAACGGCGGCGGAGAGCATCATCATCGGACTTATCAGCCTCGGACTTTGCCTTTGCCATATATTTGCTTGCCTTTCTGATATAGGAGTCAAGAACATATGTTACCTGATGGAACTCGGTCTTGTACATAAATCTCTCGTATTCGAGGATAGCCTTTTCGGAGTCAGCAATAACGCTTTCGGATACCTCGCCCACGGGCATTACGCCGTCATAATACTTCTGAACATCGTAGAAGCAGGTGCGGATAACTCTGTTGAATACGTTGGAGAGCAGGAAGCCTTCCTTTGTTACGGGATCGCTGTCCTCAGGCTTTGCATTGGGGTTAAGGGGCTTGGGCTGGAAGCTTACGCTTCTCATGCCGAGACCGAGACCCAGCCAGTGCATTCTCAGCTGTTCAGCGGTATAGTAGTCCAGCAGGTCGGCAGCCATAGGAGGCTTTACGGAGCCGCTGGAAGAAGCCTTCTTGTCAAGGAATAGAGTGTGGTGGCTAGCCGCGGGAACCGGCATTGTA